>CXWL01130327.1_pt1 | contig 21351 bp, 18 predicted proteins | sample 590931 | NCBI WGS metagenome assembly CXWL01 (sample SAMEA3498368, study PRJEB10139) | groundwater metagenome | biome: water well; material: biofilm material | place: Germany | collected 2015-04-27 | reverse complement strand
AGATCGCGCGCATCGCCTTGGTCGTTTCCGCCAGGAACTTGCGCGGATCGAAGTCTTTCGGATTTTGCGCCAGATAGCGGCGGGTCGCGCCGGTGGAGGCCATGCGCAAGTCGGTGTCTATGTTCACCTTGCGCACGCCGTGCTTGATGCCTTCGACGATCTCGGAGACCGGCACGCCGTAGGTTTGCGGCATCGCGCCACCGAACTGGTTGATGATTTCCAGCCACTCTTGCGGCACGCTGGATGAGCCGTGCATCACCAGGTGGGTGTTGGGGATGCGCGCGTGGATTTCCTTGATGCGGCTGATCGCCAGGGTGTCGCCTGTGGGCGGCTTGGTGAATTTGTACGCGCCGTGGGAAGTGCCGATGGCGATGGCCAGCGCGTCCACCTGGGTGGCCTTGACGAATTCGGCGGCTTCGTTCGGGTCGGTCAGCAGTTGGTCGTGGCTCAGCACGCCTTCCGCGCCGTGGCCGTCTTCCTTTTCGCCGTGGCCGGATTCCAGGGAACCCAGACAACCCAGTTCACCCTCGACGGAGACGCCGACTGCATGAGACATGTTCACGACGCTACGGGTGATGTTGACGTTGTAGTCGAAGCTGGCCGGGGTCTTGCCGTCGGTCATCAGTGAGCCGTCCATCATCACGCTGGAAAAACCGGAACGGATGGCGTTGATACAGACCGCTTCGGAAGCGCCGTGATCCTGGTGCATGACGACGGGAATGTGCGGATACATTTCAACAGCCGCCTCGATGAGGTGGCGCAGGAACGGCTCGCCCGCATATTTGCGCGCGCCGGCGGAGCCTTGCATGATCACGGGGCTGTTGGTTTCATCAGCCGCTTCCATGATTGCCTTCACCTGCTCCAGGTTGTTGACGTTGAATGCGGGCAGGCCGTAGCCGTTTTCCGCAGCGTGATCCAGCAATTGGCGCAATGATACGAGAGCCATTTTTTTCTCCTCACTTAGTTAATCAAAATTGTTAATCAAAATTACCCAACATCCCGTTAATGTGTGGCGCTATTTCTTGTGGTCGCCAACACGCACGATCTTCATCGTATTGGTATGGCCGCTTTTGCCTATGGCCTCGCCTATGGTCATCACCACCAGGTCGCCTTCTTCCGCCAAACCCAGGCGCACCAACTCTTCTTCCGCTTCGTGTGCCGCGATGGTCGGGGATTTGGAACTCGGGTTGAACGCTATCGGATGCACTCCGCTGAACAGGGTGACTTTTGTCAGCGTCGCCCCGATGGGCGTCAGGGCAAAAATCGGCACGCCGGCGCTCATGCGCGACATCCACAGCGCAGTGCTGCCGGACTGGGTCAGCGCCACCAGCGCTTTTACCTTGAAGTGCGAGGCCGCATACAGCGCGGACATGGCGATGGACTGGTCAATACGGTTGAATTGCCTGTGCGTCAGGCGGTGTTCCACCGTGCTTTCTTCCGTTTCTTTTTCCGCATTCAAGCAGATGCGCGCCATGGATTGCACCGTTTCGACCGGATAATCGCCGATGGCCGTTTCCGCCGACAACATCACCGCATCCGTCCCATCCAGTACGGCGTTCGCCACATCCGATACTTCCGCGCGGGTGGGAATCGGGTTGTTTATCATGGATTCCATCATCTGCGTGGCGGTAACCACCAGTTTGTTGCGGATGCGCGCCATTCGGATCATGCGCTTTTGCAGGCCCGGCACCGCGGCATCGCCCACTTCCACGGCCAGATCACCGCGCGCCACCATGATGGCATCCGATGCGTCAATAATTTCATTCAGCACATGAATGGCTTCCGCACGTTCGATCTTGGCCATCAGCAGGCTTTTGCCGCCCGCCGCGTGCATCAGTTCGCGCGCCAGTTTCATGTCGTCCGCCGAGCGCGGGAAGGATACCGCCAGGTAGTCCGCCTTGATCAGGGTGGCGGTCTTGATGTCTTCCTTGTCCTTGTCGGTCAGCGCGGGCGCTGTCAGACCTCCGCCTTTCCGGTTGATGCCCTTGTTGCTGGACAGCACTCCGCCGCGCACCACCTTGCAGATTATCTCGGGGCCCTTCACTTCGGTGACATCGAATTCCAGCATGCCATCGTTCAGCAGCAGCACGGAGCCTTTGCTGACATCATTCGGCAATTCCTTGTAGTCCAGGCCGACACGCTCCTGGTTGCCCATAAGATCCCATGATGCGTCAAGAATGAAGGTATCGCCCTCGTTCAGTTCGATCTTGCCATTTTCAAACTTGCGCACGCGAATCTTGGGGCCTTGCAGGTCAACCAGAATGCCCACCGTGCGGCCGCATCGCCCCGCTGCGGCGCGCACCATATCAACACGAGATATGTGGTCTTGCGCCGTGCCATGCGAGAAATTCATGCGCACTACGTCCACTCCGGCGCGGATCATTTCCTCCAGCACTTTCGGGTCGCTGGAAGCCGGTCCCAGGGTTGCGACTATCTTGGTTCTGCGCAGCATGATTTCCCGATATATTTATTTTTTTGCGGCGCGCTGTTCAAGGATTTCCACGGCGGGGAGTTTTTTTCCTTCGAGGAATTCAAGGAATGCGCCGCCGGCGGTGGAGATGTAGGATACCTTGTCATAGATGCCGTATTTCTGGATGGCGGCAATCGTGTCGCCGCCGCCTGCCAGGGTGAATGCCTTGGTCTTGGCTATCGCCATGGCGATGGCCTTGGTGCCTTCGCCAAACTGGTCGAACTCGAATACGCCGACAGGGCCATTCCATACCACTGTGCCCGCTTTCATGATGATGTCGGCCAGTTCCTGGGCAGATTTCGGCCCGATGTCAAAGATCATGTCGTCATCGGCCACAGCACCTGCACTTTTATGCACGGCAGGCTCGTTGGCGTCAAATTTTTTGCCGACCACCACATCAACTGCGATGGGAATGGTCGCGCCACGGGCGGTCATCTTTTTCATCAGCGCTTGCGCCGTAGGCACCAGGTCGTCCTCGCACAGCGACTTGCCGACGTTCTTGCCGACTGCCTTGAGGAAGGTGTTGGCAATGCCGCCGCCAACCACCAATTGTTCGCATTTTTCAGACAGCGATTCCAGCACGGTCAGCTTGGTGGAAACCTTGGAGCCGCCGACGATGGCCACCATCGGGCGCGCCGGGCTGAGCAACGCCTTGGTCAGCGCTTCCAGTTCTTCCGTCAGCAAAATGCCTGCGCAGGCAACCGGCGCGAATTTGGCGACGCCGTGTGTGGATGCTTCGGCGCGGTGCGCCGTACCGAATGCGTCCATCACGAACACATCGCACAGCGCGGCATATTTCTTTGATGTTTCGTCCAGGCTTTTCTTCTCGCCCTTGTTGAAGCGGCAGTTCTCCAGCAATACCAGTTCGCCTTCGGCAACCTGGAAACCGCCATCCACCCAATCCTTGATCAGGCGCACGGGTTTGCCCAGCTTGCCGGCGATGTCGTCGGCCACCGGCTTGAGCGAGTTCTCTTCGGAATACACGCCTTCTTCCGGGCGTCCCAGGTGGGAAGTCACCATCACGCGCGCACCGGCTTTCAGCGCGGCATTGATGGTTGCCATGGAGGCGGTGATGCGGGCATCGGAGGTGACTTTGCCGTCCTTGACGGGCACGTTCAAATCCGAGCGGATCAGGACGCGTTTGCCCTTGAGATCCAGATCGGTCATTCTGATCACAGACATGATTTTTCCTTTGACATACTTGAAAGACAGGGTGGGCGAGCCTCTCGGGCCCGCCCACTGGTGTTCGGTGGGTTGCGCCAGGGCTAACCCACCCTACGCGATGTGACGCACCAGACGCATCAGGTTGCAGGTGTAGCCATATTCGTTGTCGTACCAGGCCACGACCTTGACGAAGGTCGGATCCAGCGCGATGCCGGCTTCGGCATCGAATATGGATGGGTTGGTGCAGCCACGGAAGTCGGTGGAGACTACCTTGTCATCGGTGAAGCCCAGAACTCCCTTCAGCGGGCCATTCTCGGAGGCGGCCTTCATGGCGGCAACGATCTGGTCGTAGGTTGCTTCCTTGTTCAATTCCACGGTCAGATCCACCACGGATACGTCGGAAGTCGGCACGCGGAACGCCATGCCGGTCAGTTTCTTGTTCAACTGGGGAATCACCACGCCCACTGCCTTGGCTGCGCCGGTAGAGGATGGGATGATGTTTTCCAGGATGCCGCGGCCACCGCGCCAATCTTTGTTGGACGGGCCGTCCACAGTCTTCTGCGTGGCAGTTGCCGCGTGTACCGTGGTCATCAGGCCGCGCTTGATGCCGAAGGTATCGTTCAGCACTTTAGCGACCGGCGCCAGCGCGTTGGTGGTGCAGGATGCCGCGGAAACAATGCTCTCGCCCTTGTAGGTGTCGTGATTCACGCCATACACGAACATCGGTGTGTCGTCCTTGGATGGAGCGGATTGCACGACCTTCTTGGCGCCTGCGGCGATGTGGCTCTGGCAGGTTTCATTGGTCAGGAAAAAACCGGTGCATTCGATTACGATGTCCGCGCCCACTTCGTTCCATTTGAGTTTTGACGGATCCTTCTCTGCGGTCAGGCGTATGGTCTTGCCGTTCACCACCAGGTTGTTGCCGCTGACGGCAACATCACCCTTGAAGCGGCCGTGCACGGAGTCATGCTTGAGCATGTAAGCCAGATAGTCCGGCTCCAGCAGGTCGTTGATCGCAACAACTTCGATTTCAGGAAAGTCTTTGCTAGCTGCGCGGAACACCATGCGTCCAATACGGCCAAATCCGTTGATACCGACTTTGATTGCCATGTTTCTTTCTCCTTAAGGTGGGGTGAAAACAGAAATTGCGGGGGCGCTGGTTTGTTCCGGCGTCCCCGCACCGCTCAAATGTTACAGAATACCCTTGGCCGTATTGACCACATTGTCAACCGTGAAGCCGAACAGCTTGAACAGCTCGCCGGCAGGAGCCGATTCGCCGAAACGGTTCATGCCGATCACCGCGCCACGCAGCCCCACATACTTGTACCAGCCGTCAGTGACGCCGGCTTCGATGGAAACCTTGTGTACGCCCGGCAGCAGGACGCCGTCCCGGTAGGCCTTGTCCTGCTTGTCGAACACGTTGGTGCAAGGTATGGACACGACCCGGGTGGCAATGCCCTGTTCGTCCAGCACCTTCTTGGCGTCCATCGCCAACTGCACTTCCGAACCGGTGGCGATCAATACCAGCTTGGGCGATGCGGCGTCGGCCAGCACATATCCGCCCTTGGCGATGTTGGCGATGGTGGCCGCGTCGCGCTTCTGGAAGGCGAGGTTCTGGCGGCTGAAAATCAGGCTGCTCGGACCGTCGGTGCGTTCCACCGCGGATATCCATGCCTGCGCCGATTCCACCGTATCGCACGGGCGCCATACCTGCATGTTGGGGATCATGCGCAAGGTGGCGGTCTGCTCGACCGGCTGGTGGGTCGGGCCGTCTTCGCCCAGGCCGATGGAATCGTGGGTGAACACGTAGATCACGCGATTCTTCATCAGTGCAGACATGCGCAACGCATTGCGGGCATATTCCGAGAACATCAGGAAGGTGCCGCCGAATGGCAGCAAGCCGCCGTGCAACGCCATGCCGTTCATGATGTGCGACATGCCGAATTCGCGCACGCCATAGCTGATGTAGTTGCCGGGCTTGGCGCCGTGAACATGCTTGGCGCCCGTCCAGTTGGTCAGGTTTGAGCCGGTCAGGTCAGCCGAGCCGCCAAGGAATTCGGGCAACGCCGGCACTAATGCGTTTATGGCGTTTTGCGAGGCTTTGCGGGTGGCAATGGTTTCAGCCTTCTCGTTGGTTTTGGCGATCACGTCCGCGGCGTGCTGCGCCCAGTGGGCGGGCAGCTTGCCCTTCATGCGGCGCTCGAACTCCGCCGCTTCTTTCGGGAAGGCTTTGCGGTATTCGGCAAACTTGTTGTTCCACAGCTTTTCCAGCCCCTCGCCCTTGGTGCGCGCATCCCACGCTTCATAAACATGCGCGGGTATTTCAAACGGGGGGTAGTTCCATCCTATATGCTGGCGTGTTGCGGCCACTTCCGCATCGCCCAGCGCCGCGCCATGCACGTCATGCGTGCCAGCCTTGTTCGGCGAACCCGCGCCGATGATGGTCTTGCAGCAGATCAGGGAGGGCTTGTCGGTCACCGCCTTGGCGGCGTTGATGGCGGCGTCAATCGCGGCGGGGTCATGGCCCTGCACATCGGAAATCACATGCCAGCCGTAGGCCTCGAAGCGCTTCGGGGTGTTATCGGTGAACCAGCCGCTCACATGGCCGTCAATGGAGATGTCGTTGTCATCCCAGAAGGCGATCAGCTTGCCCAGGCCCCAGGTTCCTGCCAGCGCACAGGATTCGTGCGAAATCCCCTCCATCATGCAACCGTCGCCCATGAACACATAGGTATGGTGGTTGACTATCTCGTGGCCGGGGCGATTGAATTCGTTCGCCAGCAATTTTTCCGCCATGGCAAAACCCACGGCGTTGGTGATGCCCTGGCCGAGCGGCCCGGTGGTGGTTTCCACGCCGGCGGTGTAACCGTATTCGGGGTGTCCGGGGGTCTTGGAATGCATTTGGCGGAAGCGTTTCAGCTCGTCAATCGGCAGGTCGTAGCCGGTCAGGTGCAGCAACGCATAGATCAGCATTGAGCCGTGGCCATTGGAAAACACGAAACGGTCGCGGTCTGCCCACTTCGGGTTGGCCGGGTTGTGCCGCATGTGGTGATTCCACAACACTTCGGCGATTTCAGCCATGCCCATGGGCGCACCGGGGTGGCCGGAGTTGGCTTTCTGCACCGCATCCATCGCGAGGGCGCGAATCGCACCGGTTATGTCGTTAAACTTGGGGGGGGTTACATTACGGGCCGCAGACATTTCTCTCTATCCTCCTGAACATCCCTGAACGGGTTTATTTTGTTATGGCTTCAAAAGTTGGTAATTATGCCGCACCGCCCTGTTTAGGGCAACAACGGAAAATTAGCCGGTTTTTTGCTCCGCATGACGGGCGGGTTTCAAGCAACACTACATTGTTTATGGCAATTTTTCATATGGATTTGGCCGAACCGCACCGTTACTGCGGGCTGTCATCCTTTTCGTTTTTGCCGAACTTGATGCCGAGCTGCTTCAGCTTGCGGTACAGATGGGTGCGCTCCAGGCCAACTTTTTGCGCCACGCGGGACATGTTGCCGTTTTCCTTGCGCATTATGGACTGCGCCATGGCTATGCCGACAGATGTAAATGCCAGCCAAACCAAACTGGTTAAACTGAGCATTAGAATCGCCATAGTTTTTCCGGAGGCCCCTGGGCTTTATTCACGCTTCTTATCGGCCTCGCTTACCCTTGTTCTTGCTTTCGGCCTTTTTTTCTTCCTGGTCATGCGGCATGGTCACGGTGGCTGAGGCCATGGTTTTGTTGCCGGAAGCATCGGTTGCCGAATAGATCACGGTATAAATCCGCCCAAGGTGTTTTATGGCTCGGTCTGGTTTCTTAATGTTCATCATCCTTGTCCTTGCGTTCGGCGCGGAGATTGAAATTACGGTCGCCTTACCCTGGGCAGCGCGGTCACCGTGGCGCTGGCGGTGGCCTTGTTGCCCGATGCATCGGTGGCCGAATAGGTGACGGTGTAAATGACCCCGACCAGGTTGTTTCTCGTACGTTTGGCGGCCAGGGAAAAACTCCGGTCATCGGTGCCGAGCTGGGCATTCTGGATGTCATAGACCGTCAGCGTTTCAGTCGCGGTGATGGATTCGAGCTTGATTTCGGGAGCGGGGTCGTAGTCATCCTTCACCGTGAGGGTAGCGGTGATGGGCCAGCGCTTGCTGTCCGGCGGCCAGAGCGTGGCGGGTCTTAGTCTTACCGTGAGGCTGGGCGGGGTGGTGTCGAGGCGTTGGAGGGGGACGGTAAGCGTGGTGTTGATGACAGCATGAGCCGTCAAGTAATTGGTGTCAGCCTTGTCCAGGGTAACGCTCATTCCGGTCAGGGTTTGACCGGGCAGAAGCCTGGGCGAGTTGTCGTCAATGACTTCCCATGCCACGGCATTTTCTGGAATCTCTTCAGGGGTAATCATGTAAACACGCCAGCCCGGCGGCGATGTGGCGCTTGCCGGAGGGATGCCCGTATCAAAATCCCACCCAGACGGTAACTCTAGGAGTTCCCAGACATCGTTATAATTATTTGCATCATTTTGGGTGTCATTTCCGATCCACACAGCAGCGATGTTGTCTTGGCTGTTGTTGGTCACGCGATAGTGATACACGACCTTGCCGCCATAGTGCTGAGCATATACGCCCACGTTGACAGGGGGTTGCGCCATGGCTACACCAATTGACGCAAGCATCAGACTAGCCAAACCGATTAACCGGGGTATTAGAATCTCCATTGTTTTTTTCATAAATTGTATCCGTCCTTTATTGGTGAATAAAATGCACACGGTCTTTCACTGGCTTAGGTCTGCGCAGTTGGCATCCGGCTGCCAGCGCATCTATATTGGCGGGTGGAAGGCTGATAGTCATATCCACAGCCTCGCCCAGCGTGTGGAGTGACCCAGGTACGGGTGGTTGTGATTCAAGCAACTTGTGTTGCTGGAAATGCCCATGAATTTTGGCTTTCCGATCCGCACAGGCTGGATTCGCTGAATCTTTTCCTTTTGTAAGTTCCTGCCACTTCCTCCACATATCAATCAAATGCTGGTTATACGCGGGCGGCCGGTAGGCCGACCCGACCGAGGGCGAACCGGCGGACGCAGCCGTAAGCAAGCATTGAAGCGCCGTCTGCATTCGCGGGGTGAGGCGCGCCGTGTCGGAAAGATCGGGGTTGTTTTCGAAAGGCAAAATTTCCGGGTCGGCAACATCCGGCAAGTCACTCACCGGGCAGGCGACAACAGGCACACAGCTTGTCCCGGCGGCATCGAACTGGTAGCCCGCGCCGCAGGCGCAAGGCGTGCCGGATGTGTGGGCGGGGCAGGCGGGAAGAACACAGCTTGCCCCAGTTGTGTCTGGCACATAGGGGTCGGTACAAGTACAAGTTGTCGTACCTGTTGAATTGGCAGGACAGACAGCAGCACCCAAAGGCCATGATTGACCTATCGCCACGTAATTACCAGCAGAGCTGTAAGCACGAAATTGATAAACCGTATAATTGCTATAAGGGAAAGAAGCAAAAATAATACAAGCGCCACCCGGCGAATATGAAGCAGCATAAGCATCGCAAGCAGCTTGAGGTGTCAAATAACCCCCCATATACATCGGAGTGTTAGGAACAGACCAGGAGCTTGGCAAAAGAGCAACAGTGCCAGCCGCATGAGATGGTTTAACCATCGCCATCAACGGAATCACGATGGCCAAAAAATAAAAGGCGATGGTTCGTGAAGCAGGCCGAACAAATCTTTTTGCATCAAACGCTGCTGCATCCATCATTTCCCCCTGATTATTCACAACACGGCATTGATGCTGGCCTTGGCTACATTCAACCCTAGCCGCATATCGCCCGCCGGTGATGGCGGGTTGCGGGTCGAGTCAGCGGATGCATCGTAGTCTNNGCGGGCTGTCATCCTTTTCGTTTTTGCCGAACTTGATGCCGAGCTGCTTCAGCTTGCGGTACAAATGGGTGCGCTCCAGGCCAACTTTTTGCGCCACGCGGGCCATGTTGCCGTTTTCCTCGCGCATATGGTAATCGAAATAAAGATGGTCAAAATAATCGCGCGCCTCGCGCAGGGGTAGCTCGACCGGCAGGGGAAAACGCGGCGCTGATTCCCTGGCGGTTTCATTGCCGCCGGCAACCGGATGCGGATGCCGGTGCGGCAAACCCTGCCGGGCCGCCTTGGCGACCGTGTCGAGCAGCTTTTGCAATGCGACAGGTTTTTCCAGAAAATCCACCGCGCCGATACGTGTCGCTTCAACCGCCGTTTCTATGGTGCCGTGGCCGGACATCATGATGACCGGCATGGTCAACAAGCCCTGCGCCACCCATTCCTTGAGCAGGGTGACGCCGTCGGTATCGGGCATCCAGATGTCGAGCAACACCAGATCTGGCGCTTGCCGGTTACGGAAGGCGCGCGCCTGCTCGGCATTTTCCGCAAGGTGTACACGATAACCTTCATCAAACAGGATTTCCGAGAGCAACTCGCGTATTCCCATCTCATCATCCACGACCAGAATTTCCTTGGCTGCCATCACGCATCCTCCGTCAGTAAAGGCAAGGTGACACTCACCCGCGTGCCGCCTTCCGCCATATTTTCGATGGCGATGCTGCCGCCGTGTTCTTCCACAATTTTTTTTACGATCGCCAGGCCCAGTCCGGTGCCCTTGGACTTGGTCGTCATGTAAGGTTCGAAGGCGCGCGCCAGCAAATGATCGGGGAACCCGCTGCCATTATCCCGCACGCACAACTTCAATGCGCCGCCTTCATCCGCCGTGCTCAGGATGATTTCCGGCAGAACCACGCCATGCAAGGCATCCTGCGCATTTTGCAGCAGGTTGTGAACCACCTGGCGCAAGCGCGTCGCATCCCCCTTCACCCAGGGCATGCGGGCGCTCAGGCGCAAAGTGACCGGGTTGATGTTCGCCTCATACAAGCCCATCACTTCGCGCAGCAAATGGTGCATGTCCAGCGCCACCAGTTTGAGCGCGGGCGCGCGGGCGTAATCGGCAAACTCCGTCACCATGTTTTTCATTGCCGCCACCTGGCTCACGATGGTCTGTGTTGCGCGCTGCAACAACAATGCGTCCGCCTCATCATGCAGTTTCACGCTCAGCTTGTGTTGCAGGCGTTCCGCGGAAAGCTGGATGGGGGTAAGCGGGTTCTTGATTTCGTGCGCCAGGCGGCGTGCCACCTCCCCCCATGCAGCCTGGCGCTCCGCTTGCAGCAAATGGGTAATGTCGTCGAACACCACCACATAACCGTTTTCCGCAGCCGTGGACAACCGGGTGCCGCGCATCAGCAGAATCTGGTTGCCATTCTTGCTGAGCCGCTCGATCTGGCGCTGCCATTCACTGCTCGAAGTATCATCGAACGCCTGTGTGATGGTCGCAAAAAAAGGCTTCAACAAAGGGTGCCTGGCGGCGATTTCCGGCAACGGCGCGCCTTGCATGTCCAGCAGTGACGCCCCGAGAATCTGCGTCGCGCTGCTGTTGACGGAACGCAGCCTGAATTGCTCGTCCACCACCAATACGCCCGATGAAAGGTGCGCCAGCACACTTTCCAGATAAACCTTGGCATTCTCCACCTGTTGCTGCTGCCGCTCGCTCATGTTTTTGGCATCGGCCAGTTGCAACGTCATCTGGTTGAACAGCCCGGTTAATGCGCCCAGCTCGTCGCGGCTTTGCACGGGATACTTGCTGGTGAAATCCCCCTGCGCCACCGCGCGCGTACCCTCGGCCAGCGCGGCGAGCGGCGCGCTCAGCCGTTCGCTGAGGAAAAAGGCGGCAGACACCGCACTCAGCAATACGATCAGCAGCGACAGGGTGAGCGTGATGCCATATAACCGCTTTAACCCCAGACGGGATAGCGATAACTGCTGGTAATCCCGATAAACCGCCTGCACGGTTTCCGCGTCATTGGAAAGCTGTTTCGGTATCGGCTGCATGAATTGCAGGATCCGCGTTTCCTGCGACAGGCGCACCGGATTGACCGACACCAGCACGCGCAATGCCAGGCTGTTATCGGGCAGCGTATCAACGATGCTGTACAAACCCTGTTTGTGCACCTCGCGCAGCATGACGGCGTCCGGCATGTCGGGAGAGAGCTTGTGGCTGCTGCTGGCAAATGCGAGCAGCTTGCCGTTATTGCTGAACAAAGCCACCTCTTGCGCCGCGCCTTCGTCCACCATGCGGCTCAATGTGAACGTATGCTGATCGGGCGCCTGCTCCGCCAGCAGCAGGGAGATGAACTGCCCCTTTTTGCCCAGTTCCTTGAGGCCGTTTTCCAGCGAACTGCGGCCCAGGTTCAAACCGCCCTCCAGCGCCTTTTCCACCCGGACATCAAACCACGACTCGATGCTTTTGCTGAGGAATTGCACCGACACGGCATATACCAGCAAGCCGGGGAGGATTGCGATCAAGGTGAAGAACAACGCCAGGCGGAGGGTGAGTTTTGCGCCAAACACCTGCGCGCTGATCTTGCCGCGCAGTTGCCAAAGCTGGTAACCCACCAATACTGCGAGGCACAACGCCAGCGTTCCGGCAAGCGCCAGCAGGCCATAGTAATGGCGCGAGAACAGATCGGTGTTGGCGCTGGCGCTGGATAGCAGATAAACCAGCAAACTGCCGACCAGTGCGCTGATGAAGATTAAGTATTTCACTGCTGGAGGCTTGCTGTTAGTTATGCGCGGCGGCGTCGGGGCGCACTATCCAGCGATACCAATCGGAATCGAGATTCCAACTGTCGCTGGTCAAGGCGTTGACCTGCAGCGGCTTGGGTAATTGCGTCACATCGAGGCGCATGCGCACCGACGCGATATGGCTGACATCCATCTTTTTGAGCAACTCCGCCGGAATGGGTGTGGCGGACTGGCGCCGGATAATATTGATCGCATCATCCAGGCTGGCAAAATTCTGGAACAGGGATCCGCGCGTAATCCGGTACTGGCGCGTCAGGCTGTTGTAAGACAGTTTGGTAGTTTGCTCGCTTTGCGTAACCACCTCGTCCAGCCAGTACCAGCGCGGGCGGGTCAGGGTAAACTCGCTGGTAAAATACAGCGACACCCCCTGCACCAGCGCTTGCTCGACAACATAATTCAGGCTGACATCAAAATCTGCGGAAATCTGGTAGCTTCCATCTGAAAAATGCGCTTCGGCTTTGCGCACCGCAATCCCTTCGGCGGCGGCGGCGGCGATGCCCAGCCACAGCATCGCCAGCGCAAGCAACACCCGCAATGGGTCAGGCAGGTTTGTGCAACAGCGCATAAAAGAAACCGTCGTGCTGGTCATCGGGCAGGAACTGGCCTTCATTCAAATTGGGTATGGCGTTCAGGTCGGGAGCGGATAGCGGCAATGGTTGCGCGTCATCATGTTGCCGCAAAAACTCAGTGATGACCTGCTGGTTTTCCCGCGCAAACATGGAGCAGGTCGCATAAAGCAATTTACCATCTCTTGCCAGTAACCGCCACAGCGCGCAAAGAATTTGCATCTGCTGCTGCGCAAATCCCTCCATGTCCGACGGGCGGCGCAGCCATTTTATGTCGGGATGGCGGCGCACCACGCCGGAGGCGGAACAGGGCACGTCGGCAAGAATGCGCTGGAACGGCTGGCCGTCCCACCAGTCACCGGGCTGCGCCGCATCGCCGCTCTGTAGTTTGGCGCGCAAGTGCAGGCGCCGCATATTCTCGCGTACCAGGTCCAGGCGTTGCGCATCCTTGTCCAGCGCGAGCAGATCAATGTCTGCCAATTCCAGCAGATGGGCGCTCTTGCCGCCCGGTGCGGCGCAGGCATCCAGCACGCGCATGCCGTCGCGCGCATCGAGCAGATACGCCGCGTACTGTGCGCCCGCATCCTGCACCGAGACCAGTCCATCGCCAAATCCGGGCAACTTCTCCACCGGCATCGGGCGCTCCAGCAGCACGGCGCCCGGCTCGATGAGGCTGGCCAGAATGCCGTGCTGTGCCAGCAACCCCATATAGCCGGCTGGCGTCGTTTGCCTGCGGTTTACGCGCAACACCATTGGAGGATGCTGGTTGCCGGCCAGCAAAATGGCTTCCGCCCGCCCGCCGTATTGCGCCTTGACCGCATCTATCCACCATTGCGGGTAGGCATAGCGCCCTTCCCCGCAACTGGCAGCGGCGGCGAGCAGGGCATCCCGGTTGCGCAGAAAATTGCGCAGCACCGCGTTCGCCAGTCCGCCAGCCGCCGCATTGCGCTTGCGCACGGCGCGCACGGCATGATCCACCACCGCATGGGGCGCGGCTTTGCTGTATTGCAACTGGTACAGCGCCACCAGCAGCAGGCAGCGCAACTGTTCATCCTGCAGCGGCTTGTGCAGCAATTGATCCAGCACGCGCACCAGTTGGCCATAGAATCGCAGCGTGCCATAGCTCAAATCCTGTAGCGCACCGCGCTGTTGCGGCGACAGTCCGGGAACGGTTTGCAGAAACGCGCTTAACGCCTGGTTCAGGTTGCGCCCGCCCAATACCTGGCAGACGATTTGGCCGGCGCCCTGTTGCGCGATGTCCATGTCAGGCAGGCATGGTAAAGCGGTCGCCCGGATGCAGCGCAAACCCTTGCAGGAATTGCGCCGCAGGCAATGCCTTGGCATTCGGGCGCTGCAACACTTCCAGGCGCAAGGCGGCCTGGCCGCAGGCCACGACGATGCCGCTTTTTTCCACTGCCAGCACGGTTCCCGGCAGTGTCAACTCCACACCGCCTTCAGGCGGTAGTGAATTGCCTGGCTTAGTTACACCCTTGTGCCCGGAAAGCAAACTGGCTTGCCATATCTTGACAGGCGTCGTGTTGAAGGTGGCAGATGCGACAGGGTAGGGGTTATAGGCGCGCACCGCACGTTCGATGTGTGCGGCATCGTCCGACCAGCCGATTTGAGCTTCAGCCTTGGTCAGCTTGGCGGCATAGGTTGCCAGCCCATTATCTTGCGGCACGCGCGCCAGCAGCCCATGCTCCAGTAAGCGTAACGTCTCGACAATAGCTTCCGCGCCTATCCGCGCCAGTTTGTCGTGCAGCGTTTGCGCGGTGTCACGCGCGCTGATCGGGCATGATTTTTTCAGCAACATATCGCCGGTATCCAGCCCCGCGTCCATCTGCATGATGGTGATGCCGGTTTCATGGTCACCCGCCAGGATGGCGCGCTGAATGGGCGCCGCGCCGCGCCAGCGCGGCAGCAGCGAGGCATGGATATTCAGGCAGCCGTAGCGCGGCAGTTGCAACACCGCCTGCGGCAGGATCAATCCATACGCCGCGACCACCATCACGTCTGCCGCATAGGCGGCGAGTTCGCGCTGGATGCCAGCTTGCCGCAAGGATGCCGGTTGCAGTACAGGCAAACCCCGCGCCAGCGCCAGTTGCTTGACCGGGCTGGGGGTGAGTTGCATGCCGCGCCCGGATGGGCGGTCGGGCTGGGTCAATACGGCAGCCACGTCGAATTGTTGCGCCAGCAGCGCTTCCAGGGCGGCAGCGGCAAATTGCGGGGTGCCGGCAAAAATGATTTTCAAGGGCGCTTTCAGGTTATAGCGTTTCGCGGCGATGCTTCATGATCTTGGCGCGAATCCGCGATTGCTTGAGCTGCGAAAGATACTCGACGAACACTTTGCCCTTGAGGTGATCTATCTCGTGTTGCACGCAGGTTGCCAGGAAGCCGTCCGCCTCCAGCGTAAATGGCTTGCCTTGCGCGTCCAGCGCGCGCAGGGTGATCCGTTCGGCGCGCCGCACGTTTTCATACACGCCGGGAACCGACAAGCAACCCTCTTCGCGCTTGTTTTCACCGCTGCCGGACAGGATTTCCGGGTTAATCATCACCAATAGCTGGTCATGGGTCTCGGAAATGTCCACTACAATGACCTGCCGGTGCACGTCCACCTGTGTTGCGGCAAGGCCCACTCCGGGTGCGGCATACATGGTTTCCGCCATATCGCGGACAAGTTTGCGGATGTCACCGGTCACCGCCCGCACCGGTTTCGCGACGGTATGCAGCCGATCCTCCGGATATTGCAGTATTTTGAGAATTGCCATAAAAGCTTGCTAAATTAAAAGACTGGATGCAGAATTTAATCCGCCGCGCATGGGTTGATGCGCCGCGCTTCCAATTATTCCGCTGGGGTATCCATGCAAAAATTTATTATATCGCTGATTTGCTGTTTGTTGCCGGCCTTCGCCCTTGCCGCCGCGCCTGAAGTCCAGGACAACGCCCCGGATCGGCACATCGTGGTGAAAGGCGATACGCTGTGGGATATTTCAGCCAAGTTTTTCAAGGATCCGTGGAAGTGGCCGCAAATCTGGGGCATGAACAAGGATACCATCAAGGATCCGCACTGGATTTACCCCGGCGACGTGATCGTGCTGGACCGCGCGACCGGCACCCTGCGTATCGGCGCGGGAGCCGATGCGGGTTCGTCCGTAACCTCTGGCGCAAGCGCTGTCGTCAAGCTGTCCCCCAAGGCGCGTATACGGGGCAGTGAACATGGCGCCATCCCCAGCATTCCGGCTGGCGACATCGGACCCTTCCTCAGCCGGCCCCTGGTGATTGAAGAAAATGCACTGTCCGGGGCGCCTGCCTTGGTCGGTACTTATGAGCGGCGTGTCATTCTGGGCAATGGCGATATCGCTTATGTTAAAGGCTTGGTCGAGGACAAGGGAACGCAATGGCAGGTCTATCGCCCCGGCAAGACGCTGCTTGACCCGGACAGCAAGGAGGTGCTGGGTCATGAGGTGATCTACCTCGGCGAGGCGGAAGTCGAGAAATTCGCCGATGTCAGCACCATCAGGATCACCAAGGCTATCCAGGAAATCAACAAGGGTGATCGCCTCGTCCAGGCTTCCGGCGAATTCGCCAGCAACCATGTTCCGCACGCCCCGGAGAGCCAGATTGCCGCGCGCGTAATCTCGATTTATGGCGGGGTTTCGCAAGCGGGCCAGAACACTGTCATCACGCTCGACAAGGGGCGCCGCGACGGTTTGGAAAATGGGCATGTGCTGGCGCTTTACCGCAAGGGTGAAGTGATGAAGGAAAAGGGCAGCACCCTCTCCCTCCCGGATGTGCGTTATGGCCTGTTGTTCGTGTTCCGCACTTTCGACAAGGTGGCCTACGCGCTTGTCATGCAAACCCGCTTGCCGGTAGCGTTGCTGGATAACGCGCAGACCCCCTAGGATGTTGAAAAACTACTACACCTCGGCATAATTGCGTTGCTCAAGGACTCAAAATGCGGGATCACGAAATGATAAACTTCCATGTAAACTCCGCTTTTTCGCCCCTGCGCGCCTTGTTCTGCCATCGCTCGCAACGTTTTTCAACACCCTGCTAACACGCCTGATGGACGCGGAGCTTGCGTCATGGATTGCCCTGAACCAGATACCCGGTTTGGGCAATGAAGGTCTGCGCCGCCTGCTGCAGGCGTTCGGGGATCCCACCCGTATTTTCGCCACACCGGCGCATACCCTGAAGCAAGTCGTCCAGCCTGCGGTGGCAGAAATTATTGCCCAGGGCCCGAACGAGGCTGCGCTGTCACCCGTAGCCCGTTGGCTGGATGATGCTCAAAACAGCATCGTCACGCTGGCCGATCCCGATTATCCGCAAGCCCTGCTCAACATTCCGGACCCGCCTTTGCTGTTATATGTGAAAGGCCGGCGCGAACTGCTTAACCGCCCGTCGCTCGCCGTTGTCGGCAGCCGCAATGCCACCCCGCAAGGCTCGAACAACGCGGAGGCATTCGCGCGGGCGGCGAGCGCAGCAGGGCTGTGCATTGTCAGCGGCATGGCGCACGGTATAGACGCTGCCGCACATCGCGGCGGGCTGCGCGAACAAGGCTCCAGCATCGGCGTGGTGGGCACCGGGTTGGACAAGATTTATCCTGCGGCCAACCGCGAGCTGGCGCACCAACTGGCGCTGGAAGGCGCGTTGATCTCCGAATTCTCCTTGGGCACCCCGCCGCTGGCGGCAAATTTCCCGCGCCGCAACCGCATCATCAGCGGCCTGAGCCTGGGTTGCCTGGTGGTTGAAGCCTCGCCGCAAAGCGGCTCGCTGATTACCGCCCGCATGGCGCTGGAGCAAGGGCGTGAAGTGTTCGCCATCCCGGGCTCCATCCACGCACCCCAGGCCAGGGGATGCCACCACTTGATCAAACAGGGCGCAAAACTGGTGGAGTGCGCGCAGGACATACTCGAAGAATTGGGGCAAATTGCCGCCAGCCCGACTTCTCCGTCCGCCGTGCCGGAAAGCCATCCCTTGTTCGAGCATCTGGGCTTCGATCCGGTGGATATGGACAGCTTGAGCCGTCGTAGCGGCTTGACGATTGAGGCGCTATCCGCCATCCTGTTACAGTTGGAACTGGATGGCATTGTTTCCGCCTTGCCGGGCGGGCTTTACCAGCGCATAGGTTAAAATCTGTTTTTACCGGGGTGTTATGTTCGATATTTTGATGTTTTTGGTTGAGAGTTATTTTTATGCTGGCAGCTACCCCGATTCCGACAAGCTTTCCCTCAAGCTGAGTGCTGCGGGGTTTGAAGACGAGGATATTCACCGTGCCATGGATTGGCTGTCCGGTCTCAAGCAACTGACCCAGGCAGACTATCCGGCCACCATCAACAACAGCGGAGTGCGTTGCTACGCCGATCTGGAAATCAAGCGCATCAGCCCGGAAGCGCGACGCTTCCTGATGTTCTGGGAACAACACAAAATGATTACGCCGGTGGAGCGCGAGATGGTCATAGACCGCGCCGTCGCGCTCAGCCGCGAAAACCTGCCGCTGGACAAGGTCAAGCTGATCGTGCTGATGGTGTTGTGGAACCGGCATCAGGAACTGGATCCGCTAATGGCCGAAGAGTTGCTCACCACGGTCGAATCAAGCCAATTACATTAACCTCGGGCGGCAAACTTCCAGACATGGCAAAAAATCTGCTGATCGTTGAATCTCCGGCCAAGGCCAAAACACTCAAGAAATATCTGGGCAAGGACTTCGAGGTGCTGGCGTCCTATGGCCATGTGCGCGACCTGATCCCCAAATCGGGCGCAGTGGATACGGAAAATGGTTTTACCATGCAGTATGAAACCATTGCGCGCAACAGCAAGCATGTGGATGCCATTGCACAGGCATCCGCCCAGGCGGATAACATCTATCTGGCGCCCGACCCGGACCGCGAAGGTGAGGCCATCGCCTGGCACATCGCAGAGCTGCTCAAGACCAAGCGAGTTTTGAAAAAAAAGAACATGCAACGTGTTGTGTTTTATGAAATCACCCAATCGGCGGTGCGTGAAGCGGTTGCTCATCCCCGTGAGATCTCCATGCCGCTGGTGAATGCGCAACAGGCGCGGCGCGCGCTGGACTACCTGGTCGGCTTCAACCTGTCGCCGTTGCTGTGGCGCAAGATCCGTCCGGGTTTATCCGCCGGCCGCGTGCAGAGCCCGGCGTTGCGGCTGATCGTCGAGCGGGAACTGGAGATCGAGGCATTCCGCAGCCATGAATACTGGACCGTGCATCTGGACAGCCACAAGGATCACCAGCCGTTTACCGCCAAGCTGTTCCAGTATCAGGGCAAAAAGTTGGAGCAGCTCAGCATCGGCAGCCAAGCCGAATACGATGCGATTCACGCCAAGCTAAACGATGCCAAGCTGCCGCCCAAGGTGGTGCGCGTCGAGAAAAAAGCCAAGCAGCGTTATGCCGCCGCCCCGTTCACCACTTCCACGCTGCAACAGGAAGCGGTGCGCAAGCTCGGCATGACCGCCGACCGTACCATGCGCACCGCGCAATCGCTGTATGAAGGCGTTGACATCGGCGGACAGACGGTTGGCTTGATTTCTTACATGCGTACCGACTCGGTATCTCTGGCGAAAGATGCCGTGCAGGAAATCCGCGACTACATCAGAGATAATTTCTCGTCGGAATATCTGCCGTCCACCCAACCGGCCTACAAGAGCAAAACCAAGAACGCGCAAGAATCCCACGAAGCGATCCGCCCGACCTCTATCCTGCGCACGCCGGACAGCGTGCGCAGCCATTTGACCGCCGATCAGGCGCGCCTCTACGAGATGATCTGGAAGCGCACATTGGCGTGCCAGATGGCTCCTGCGCGTTTCGACACGGTCAGTCTGGACATCCGTCTGGGCGGCGACACCACGCTGTTTCGCGCTTCCGGCCAGACCCTGGTGTTCCCCGGCTTCATCGGTGTGTACCGGGAAGACGTGGACGATGCCGAAGAAGAGGAGGGCGGCAAGCTGCCGCCGCTGGCCGAAGGCGATGTGATACCGGTCGACAAGTTGTACGGCGAACAACACTTTACCCAGCCGCCGCCGCGCTATTCCGAAGCCAGCCTGGTCAAGGCATTGGAAGAACACGGCATCGGTCGCCCGTCCACTTACGCCACCATTATCTCCACCCTGCAAGCAAGAGAATACGCCATTCTTGACAAGAAGCGCTTCGTCCCGACCGATGTCGGGCGAGTCGTCACGCGTTTCCTTACCGATCATTTCACCCGCTATGTTGATTACGGATTCACCGCACACCTCGAAGACGAGCTGGACGAAGTATCCGAGGGCAAGCGTGACTGGATTGGTGTGATGGAAGAATTCTGGAAAGGTTTTTCCATTCTCATCAAAGAAAAAACCAACATAGACCGCCCGGTAGAATTACTCGACGAAGCCTGCCCGGATTGCGGCAAGCCACTCGCCAAAAAACTCAGCAAATATGGCAGCTTTATCAGTTGCACCAACTATCCGGAGTGCAAATACAAACGCAGCTTGAACGGCGAAACGCAAGATGATGCCACGACAAGACTGGAGCTGGGCGTGCATCCCGAGGCCAATCAACCCGTGCTGCTGCTACGCGGCCCGTACGGTCACTACGTGCAACTTGGCGAAGTTATCAAAGGTGAAAAAACCAAGCCCAAGCGCGTCTCCTGGCCGAAAGAAATGCCTGTCGAACAAGCCGATTTGGCTGGCGCGCTGAAGCTGCTATCGCTGCCGCGCGAGCTCGGTGCGCACCCCGAATCCGGCAAGAAAGTCATCGTCAATATCGGACGCTTCGGCCCATACATCGGGCATGACGGCAAGTTCAAGTCCATTCCACGCTCGGACAGCATTTTCGATATCCGGCTGGATCGCGCAGTGGAATTACTGGCGCAAGCCAGAGAAGGCAACACCGTATTGCGCACCCTGGGCGAACACCCCGATGATAAGTCCAGCGTGGAAATTTGCAGCGGTCGTTATGGTCCGTATGTGCGCCACGGCAAGACCAACGCCACCCTGCCCAAAGACACTTCACCGGACGAAGTTACACTGGAAGAAGGGCTGGAACTGCTGGCCGCTCGTGTAGCAAAAGGCCCTGCACCCGGGAAACTGGCGGGCAAGTCTTCCGCTGCAAAAAAGCCTGCCGCTGCAAAAAAGTCTGCGGCTGCAAAAAAGCCTGCCGCACAAAAGAAATCTGCCGCATCAAAACCCCCCGTCGCCAAAAAGCCTGCCGCTCCAAAAAAGCCTGCCGCCAAAAAAACCGGCGCTTAAAGCACCTTGCAGGCAACCCGGAAATACCTCTAAAAGCCCTGTCAAACAGCAGGGCAGGGAAAGTTTTCTTCCCTTACTCAAGTTATGGATATTGTTGCCGATAGTGTCAAACATGCACGGCTGCAACCCGGTTTTTATAAAGGGGGTCTCTATAAATTCAAAATCCTAAGCGAGGCAAGGCTCGAAAGAAATTTTAGTGCGCAGCATATGTTTGATATGTAAGCGTTAAAATTTCTTGAGCAACG
>CXWL01017603.1_pt1 | contig 21359 bp, 10 predicted proteins | sample 590931 | NCBI WGS metagenome assembly CXWL01 (sample SAMEA3498368, study PRJEB10139) | groundwater metagenome | biome: water well; material: biofilm material | place: Germany | collected 2015-04-27 | reverse complement strand
GAACAAGGAATTATCACCCATCGGCCATTTCGCTCGCCACATCACACAAGTTCAGCCGTAGCCTTAGTTGGTGGCGGATCCAACCCAAAACCCGGTGAGGTCACGTTAAGCCACAATGGTGTGCTTTTCTTAGATGAACTACCGGAATTTAACCGGGATGTTCTTGAGGCTCTGCGTCAACCGCTCGAAGATCACACCGTCACTGTTGCGCGCGCAAGCAGAACCCTGAAATTCCCGGCACAATTTATCTTTGTTGCCGCAATGAATCCCTGCCCGTGCGGCTGGCTCACCGATCAAAAGAAAAGCTGCCATTGCACTGCGCATCAAATTCAAAAATACATGAGTAAAATTTCAGGCCCACTATTAGACCGCATCGATATCCATCTCGATGTTCCTGTCCCCAAAACCTATGAACTCATGTCGACGAACAATATAGAAAATTCACAAGCCATAAAAGACCGCACAACAGCATCCAGAGAACGTCAACTGAAACGTTTTGAAGAAACAAACATCCGGTCGAATGCGCAAATGGACCATCGTAAAACAAGAAAATTCTGCCCCATCGATAAAGATAGCCAAGAACTTTTAAAGAAAGCCATGGAAGAACTCGGACTCTCGGCGAGAGCGCATGACAAAATATTAAAGGTGGCACGAACGATCAGCGATTTGGAAGGCACAGCAGACATTCAACCCCAACACATCGCTGAGGCTATTCAATACAGAAGCCTGGATCGATCTTGGTCATAAAACAATCGGCCCAATCTTAGAAGTTTGCCGTCTTTTAAAAACACATTCTTGTTTTAGCCGCGGGAAGGATTGCGATGAAGAGAATGAAAGTTGCGAAAATTACGATAAGAACTAATCAAAGCAACCAAAAAAGCGATGCGAAATCTGGCAACAAACATAGCTAACATTTTGAATATCGGCTTTCGTCGGTATCCGCATTTCTTAAAACAATGAAGGGCATCATCATATTTATATTGAAGTAAATGCTCAAGCCCTAACAAGTACATACTCCTTTGCTGAGCAAAAAGAATTAATTGTTTATGCTCCGGCTTAAAAAATTTCCCTTCCTCAAACTCACGGGAACAATCAGTAAAAATAAATACCAAAGCCTTGCTTGTGTTAATTGAATTCTTACTAACGCCCAGCGGATGGATCGAGCGCTCCACCAATTTATCCTTCATGTAAACAGCCGGATAATTAAAAGCAATCCTTAAGAAAAGCTCATAATCCATAGCGTTCTGATATTTTGTATTGAAATAACCCAAGGCTTTTACACACTCACGGCGGATCATAACGGTGGATGTCACTATAAAGTTGCTTTCAACCGCCCGTTCAATAAAACTATTTTTCGTATCAAAATCATAAGAAAAAGAATGGGCAGCATCTTCGAAAACTTTTCCGTGAATATCCTGGTGCCGGACATAAACATTTGAGCAACACAATCCCAACCCCGTATTTTGATCAAATTTTGCTAACTGTTTGGACAACTTCTCAGGCAGGAATCTATCATCCGAATCAAGAAAAGCGATATACTCACCTTTGGCCTCTTTCAAACCAGCATTCCTGGCAAAATAGTTGCCTTGATTTACGGTTTTAATATACCTAACACGGGGATCCTCGATACTTAAAATGATTTGACGGGTCAAATCCGTTGAACCGTCGTCAATAACCAAGACCTCAACATGATGGTACGTCTGCGCTAAGACGCTTTCTACCGCGAACTTTACAAACTGTTCACGGTTAAATGTTGGGATTATGACTGAAATCAACGGACTCATACCAAGCTGCATTTAATTTTCCCTTTTATAACACTTAATTCCCCCATCGCAAAAAGCAAGACGCCAAACATCACCGCAAAGATAAAAGATACAATTCCGATCGTAACCCAGTCTGACGAGAAAATGACATTCTTGACAAGAATAATGACTGCAAAAAGAATAATCGACATAAAAAATGAACTAAAAAGCTCTCGATACATCGTCTGGTATCGCAAACCAATCACGCGACAAACAACGCCCATCGAGAAATGCACCCATATAATCGAAATAATCGCATATCCGGCCGTAACCGCGTATAGTCCATACGCAATACAACTAAAAAGGGTAATAAAAATAACCGCCGCATTCAATAATCCCATCTTTAATTGGATATTCGTTTTGCCGACACTCTGATAAATCAAACCCGATATTGTTCCCAGGGATTGAAACATCCCGCAGAAGCAAAGAATCCTGACTAAATCACTAACGGTTGACCATTTGGCTCCATAAAGAACCTGAATCAATTCCGGCGCCAGCACATAAAGAAGCGTCATTAAAGGAAAAGTAAGAATTGAAATCGATCTCAACATTTTTATATAAGCACGCTGCAGGCGCTCCTGGTCATCGTGCATCTTGGATAAAACCGGGAACATGACTTTGCTCAAAGCCCAAGAAATATTTTGTAACGGGAGCATCATTAATTTATATGCCAAACTATAATAGCCCAACACCTCGGAACCTAAAAACTTTCCTATAAGCATTTGATCGAGATTGCGAGAGAAATAATTCACCACTTGAAAACCTGTCAGGTTAGAACTAAAGAAAAAGAAATCCTTGAGCGCCGGAATGGAAAATTCAAATCGGGGCCGCCAAGAAGAACTTCCCCAGAGAAATAAATTATTAATAACGGTCGCAACCAACATTTGAATAACCAAGCTCCACACTCCCCAGCCCTTTAATGCTAAATAAATAGCTAGTAATCCAGACAGAAAAACAGCGCCGATATCCCTGATCATGAGGGCAAGAAAATCCATATTTCTCGTCAACAAGCTTTGTTGAACTATGGTAAACGAAGATAAAAAGAAATTGAACGACAGGATAAAAATGATAGGTGACAACTCGGGATGATTATAAAAACTCGCGATCATGGGCGCACACAAACCGAAAAATACAGTCAGGATCAATCCAAATAATATATTCAACCAGAATGCCGATGACCAATGCGTTTCCGTAACATGTTTGCGTTGGATTAAGGCGCTGCTGACTCCCATGTCTGCGAATATCGAGACAAAATTGATAAATACAGCGGCCATAGCAACCAAACCAAAATCTGCAGGCAGCAATAGATGCGCCAAAGCCACATTAATAACAAACTGAAAAACCTGTTTAATGATCTGCCCGACAAAAGACCAAGAAAGGCCTTTAATAGCTTCTGATTTTAAATTATCGGCCATTATTTTTAATCTTGTCCATATTTCTTGGCAAAGTCGCGCGTGAGCATATAATTCGCCGCCTTATCAACAATAACCAGCACCTCTTCAATCATTCGACGGAGAAAACGAGGTTTAATGTGTTTGATCTTCGGTTTGATAAGAAACAATCTTCGCCTCCAACCCAATGTGCGGTATCGGTTCTTAAAGTATTTATTCTCCGTTAATTTCCATTTTCTACTTAAATATTTCAAACTATTAAGTTCCCATGCGTCGGACCATCTCAGCTTAAAGAAGTCTTCTTCCCATGGTTGAAGTTTAGGCGCTGTAAAATGCCCCATAAATGTGATAATCGACTTCGGCTCAAAATAAATCGTACCGCCAGCTGTCCTCACATTAAGCGAGAAATCAACATGGTCCCGCGTACTCATTACGCCTTCATCAAAACCTTTAATCTTTTTTAAAATATCGAGGCGCACTAAAAAGCAGTGCACCTCAGTAAACCCAACTTTTCCTCGCTGCAAAGGGGGATTTATTTCAGAATATTTTGAACCCTGCTTATGAAACATTGATTCGGAGATGAAGCGTTCGGCATTCCCTCCGCGTATCTCTTCCTTAATTTCCATTTCACCACCAGAGTAATGAATATTTTCATGAATGGGCTTATCCTGGCACGTTAATGGACAAACAAGCGCACAACCAGTCTCTTCTATGCAGCTGATCATGGCTGATAGCCAATGACTGGAGACAACCACATCATTCTCAACATAGACAACGTATGGCGTTTTCACATGCTTCAATGCGATGTTGCGCGCCTGATTAGGCGTCAAATAATGATCAACGCGGATTAATTCAAACTTCTTTTCCTGAGCGCTTTTAACAAGATAATCCCTAATATGCCCGGGCGATCCGCCGTCGACATAAACCAGCTCAAAGGGAATATCCGTATTTTTATATATTGTTTCGAGATTTTCTTGAGTAAAACAAAAACGATCACGTTGGGTAATGATAATAGTAACTGCGGTCTCAGACATATACACCTCTCCTTTTATTGCACTTAATTCAGAACCATTTGATAACGGGCAACAAGCTCGTCATTTAATTTCTCTAAATTATAATTTTCTTCAACAAACTTACGGGCCGCGGCGGTCATGACCGGCCAAGTTTCCGGATGATCCATTAAATGCTTAACCTTTTGAACAATGCCTTGGACATCCCTTTCATCCGTCAGAAATCCGGTCTTCCCGTCCTCAACAACTTCTTCAATAGCGCCCGAACGGCTTGCAATCACTGGCAAACCGACAGCCATGGCTTCTTTGATCGTATTGTCGGGGCCATTTTGATCGCCATCTTCCGCCGTGACACTGCTGGTTATAAACACATGCGACCGCTGTAACGCCTCAATAATAAACTCTTGATTTTGCGAACCCATCAGTTTAATGCGATCGCCGGCTCCAAAACCATTAATAAGACCCTGCAAGGAATTTCTTAATGGTCCGTCCCCGATAATCTCATATTCAACATCCATTTTTTGTTTCAACAAATCCGCTACAGCCCTTACGCTGTATTCTATTCCCTTTTTTTCCACCAATCGGCCAACTGTAATAATTCTGACGCGTTTACCTTTTGGAATCGCCTTTACAGAATACACAAACTTCGAACAATCAATTCCGGATCGGCAAACAAAAGTCCGCCGATCATCGCTGCCAAGATTAATCAGCCGCCTTCTAAAAAAATCACTATTGGAAAGAAATAAATCCGCTTTCTGAAACAGTGTTTTGTAGATATTGTCACCGTATTTTCTGACGTAAGAACTGATATCATAACCGCGGAAAGAAACAACCCACTTGCCGCCAAATATCCGTGACCGCCGAAGGGGCAAACATTTTAAGGCCGTCTCCCCAAACTGAAAATGAATAATGTCATAAGGCTTATGCATCAAAAGTGACAATTCTCTTAATGCCAAAGGTGCATACATCGCCTTGTTATTTAAAACGATGCGCGGCGGATAAAATGTGCGTCGTAGCAAGTCATACTTTTTAACAGCCGGATGTACAGCGCTTAATTTTTCCCGTGCGCCGTATAATGGCAAAATATCGACATCGTGACCACGGTCAAGCAAACCGGTTGCGATATTAATAACAAAGGTTTCGGATAAAACTGGAAATTCAAATGGTACTACGGCAACGCGCATACTTCACAAACTCCTGATCAATAATCACGTATTTTAACGTTAATAAGTACAATTCTCCAATTAAACTATTTGTAGTGCTGTCAAATTTATGGACGGAATTATGAAAAATCTTCTTTAATCTTTATTTTTCAATTACACTACTCCTATATTAAATAATTCTTCATAGACTTGGGCTTTTAGAATTGACATGTCTTCTTTACACAAAAAGCACTTATTTTATTTTATCGTCCTAGCATTATTTAATGTGCTAGCTTTTTCCCCATCATTCTTTGACCCGCCGCGTTCTGATCAGCTTGTCTATTTAGGCAATGTTGCCCATCAAAAAGACTGGCACTCTCTGGCCATCAGAAATTATGACTACAACCGCGTTCCCCAATTATACGGAAAGCCGGGTGATGAGTTATTATTCCGCCCTTTTCTATACTTCGTCTTGGGAAATGAAAAATGGGCCTTTGGATATCACTTTATTTATTGGCAATTATTCAGCTTCATCCTTCATCTGATTATTATCTGGCTTCTATTAAAGTTACTGCTAAGAATTAATGCGGGCCCGGCCGCTTTCTTTCTGAGTGCATTTTTCTCGCTGATCCCTGCCAACAGCGAGATGGTGACATGGCACCATTTGAGCGGCTATCTCATTTCCATCATTTGTATTTTAATCGCCTTAAACAAAATCCAATCACTTAAACCAGACCGCGAAATTCCATGGAATACTGTCGCTTATATAAGCATCGTTATGGCCATTGCTACATTTACTTATGAAACCTGTGCCATCATCAGCTTATTATTTGCTTTATACATTGCTCGCCGCAGCCTTCGAGGAAATGCCAACCGTTTTAAACACGGAGCTCTGATCGCCTTGCCGACGCTACTCTATGTATTAACCAGCGGATTAGATCTTTCCTTCAAATACATTAAAAACGCGCCCCACACTCTACTGACTCAAAATCTTCCTAACCTGGCTCATGGATTATCTCAAATTTGGCCGACATCCTTCTGGTGGCTTTACACCGGATTACTGCCAGAACACCTTAAGATATTCCCTTATCAAAGAACCATGATCCTGCCCTATTATGCCTTTGCTGAAAATGGGCTCATCAACATATCGCCGGCCGGAACCTTATCGTTGAGCATTGCCTTAGGGCTTATAATATTATTTTTATATTTTCTAAAACGCGGCATAACATCTGCCGCATTAAAAAACTTATGGCAAAATGCCGGTTTAACATTTCTTATTCTGACGATTTATACGATAACAATTTGTATCGGCCGGCTAAATTCAGGCGAGCTGCGATTTAAACTGGCTGAGAATTCTTATTATGGATATTTCTTTTGGCTATCCTTCCTGATAACCTGTTATCAAATCTTTCCTTTCAAATACTTACGGACAATACCCATTCTCCATAACTTAAAACGCATTTTATTTATTTTTCTCTCCTGTTCGGTCGCAATAAATTTTCTAACAACATTAAATACGAATACGCAGAGGAATCAACAAACCAAACTTCAACAACGGATACTGTCTGACACCGCAGATTTAGTCAACCAACATAAATTAGAGAATGACTTTTCTTTCAACGTTTCCCCATCTGTCAAAGATTTCGTTTATGCCGATTGGATCGTCACCACCCGTCCTGAATTAAAGAAAGGGTATGTTTATCTTCAATTATTGTACCCGGACTATTATTCGGATAAGAATCCGCAATTTATATATACGATGGATCATGGGTTTATCAATGCCTGGCAGAAAATTTGATTGGGTGGGATTCTATTCTTTGTTTTGGCAACCTTCAGAAAGAATTATAAAAGGCATTCGCCGCAGGACCCAGGCTACCTGAGGCAGAATTGTAAGTTGTATTCAAACGGTTTTGATAGAGCGAACCTGGACTGACGACGAAAATAATAAAAACGACAAGTGCCGCAGTAAAGAATAGAATATATTCAATTGTACTCTGCCCTTTTCGCGATAGTACCATATTCATTCCGTATCCTTCAGTTACATAAACTATAACACAAACCTTAAGAATTACTAATCTGGAACCTGAAAAGACCGGTCACAAGGCCGGTCTTTCCGATAAATCAATATATTGGGAATCAAAGCCGATTATTTTTCTTGGCCTACCGCTTTTGGATCATCCGCTTGCTTTTGAACACCTTTGCGCTGAAAAAGCTCCTCTTCCAAGGCCGCAACACGNNGATCTTGTATTTCATTAATCTGCCGCTTATAATCGCGCTCACGGATTTCGTAAGTTTTTAAACTGTTTTTCAAATCCGCCGTTGATTTACTTTTTCCTGTTTCCAAATCTTGCTCAGCGCCAATCATTTGATTAATGTCCTTCAATTTTCTTTTCAATGTCTCGTTCTTTATAATCTCATGGTCCAATGCTTTTTGTTGCAGAGTAATTTGTTCATCTTTTTCTTTGATCGTGGATTGATAATCACCTGTTTGCTTCTTTAATTTCTCCAATTGGTCTACCACGGATTTTAAAGATTTCTCTTTAAGATCGACCTCTTTTTGCGATTTTGCCAAAGAAGCCTGTTGAAGTTTAATGGTAGTTTTTGTCAAATCGGATTGCTGTTTGATTAAAGCAAGTTCTTTTTCCAGCTTAGAAATATCTTTCGTTCTCGAAACGCCCTTTGATTGCTCCGATGTTTCAAATTCTTTTTCTTTCAATCGCTCGTGAAGATCACTGCTTTCTTGAGCACGAGATGCCAATTCATTTTGAGTGTATTTGAGCTCCTTGCCTAAAGTATTTAAACGCTGTTGTAACGCGTAAACATCATTATCCGCAGGATTCCAATCCTTCTGATCTGTGTCTTTCGCTGGCACTGGCTTATTATTATCGTTTATCTGTGAAATCAAAACCGGCTCGGTTGGCTTTTGATCTTTGCGGATGGATAGATTCGCGCTGAGTTTTGAAGTAGCATTCTCCATGCTCTCGTAAAATAGACTAACCTGCTTCTCTTTTTCAGCCAATTTACTTTTGAGGCTAGAAATTTCTGCATCTCTTTGGGCAATTTTATCTTTCAATGTTTGTAATCGCAGATCAAACGCCGCCGCCTGTTCTTCTATTTGATGATTTAAATCAGATACCTTTTGGTTAAGTTCATCAATCTGATTAAAAGCAGCATCCCCGTCGCCATTGGATTCTTGCATGTTGTACATCAAGTCCGATAACTTTTTGCTGGCCTCTTCCCAATTTTTCTGGGCGTCCCTGCGTTCAGAAACCGCAGCTGCCAAACGGCTCTTGAGACGATCAATAACCTCTTCATAATCGCGCACACGCGCATCCATATCTTTTCCGGAATCAGGCGACGTCCTAAACTCAGATAATTTCTTATCATCATCCAATTGAGCCTTTAATGCTTGAATTTCCTGATCCTTTTGCTGCAGAGCCTCTAACGAACCGGCTAATTGTTGCTTGAGGTCTTCGAAAGAATTCGTTAATATTGTCCCCTCGGGCTCCATACGATCTTGAAGCTCTGCAACCAATGCCCTCAATTCTTCCACCGGTTGGCCACGCTCATTGCTAACAGGTTTAATCGCAACAACCCGTTTACCTAAATCCTTAATTCCGGCCTGAGAATAGGCTGTCGCTTGTGCCTTGAGCTCTTCAATCACCTTATTTTTTTGTTTGATTTCGATAACTTTATAGACGAGCTCTCGTTTTAAAGCCGAAATTTGTTGATCTTTGGTAACAATAAGCGCATCCATATCAGCCAACCGACTGTCCCGCTGGCTAATTTTTTTCTGCAATTCTTCAAGCTGCGATGTATTGCTTACCATATCATCTTGAAATTTATTCAACGCATCTTCTTTCATTGACAATTGGTCTTTCAAATAATCCAACTGCTGTACCACATCCTTGTAGACATCCGATGCCTTGAGGGCATCTTCATCCGCGGTTTCAACTAACCCGTTTGATTTCCGATGGATCATCGATTGCTGTTCGATAGTCTTGTCTTTAGCCCAAGCACCCTTAAGATCACGGATCTTGGCATCAAACATACGGGAGCGATCGCTTAACTCTTTCTCCTTCTGGGCCAACTTTGATTGAAGGCGTTTAATTTCCGATTGAGGATCAACCTTAGCCATGGTGCCAGCATCTCCAAAAGCCTTTTCTTTTGCCTGTTCTGATTGAGACGCGAACTTCTCCTTTTTGACATCTGACTTCATAGACTTAATATTTCTGGCTAGGCTATTTTTTTCCTCTTTAACTTTCTGGACCTTATCTTGTGTTTTAGATATATCTTTTTGAGGCTCATTGTTTGCCGAATCAAGCCGGGCGGCAAGCATCTTTACTTTCTCGTCTCTGATTTGGTCTTTGAGCCTATCAATCTCGACCTGTTGTTTGGCCTTGTCTTGAACCCAAATATTATTAAGCTTATGGATTCTTACTTCATATTCCTCGACGGTATCCCCATAATTTTCATTAGCTTCTTTTAATGATTTGGAAACGGCCGATAACTCAGCATGTAACGCGATTAAATCCTTATTCTTCTCATAAAGGGCCAATGCCTTATCGACTAAATAGGAACGCTTCTCTGTCAGATCACTCTTCCACTCTAATATGTTTATGGCAGAATCCATTCTTTGCGATGTTTCCTTATTATCCTGGAGAAGTTCCTTAGCGCCGCCCACATCTTTCATGACTCGGCTGATCTCTTGACTGCGTTTCAAAAACGCGCGATCACGTTCAGCAATCTGATTCTGATAGTCACTGAGAATTTCATTAGTTTTTTGCGTGGACCCAGCATTGACTTGCCTGGAAGCCGTACCGTCATATCCAAAAAACTTCTTTTGCAGTTCAAGGAGCTCATGGTTTCGGCGGGACAATGTTTGAAATAGAAAAGTATTTTCCTGAATTATCTTGCGGATTGTAAATTCCAAATCACGATTGCGGCGTTCAAGCTCAATAACGTTCTTTTGGATAAATATAATATCTGAAGCAATATCACTCGGCCGGCTGCCACTTGATACCAATGCGGTTTTTTTACTTTTCTGATCATCAATGCTCTTTAACAAACGTTGAACCGAAGAATTCTCGGAATCACTTTTTAAGATTTTCTTTAAAACAATCTTGGCCTCATCAAATTCACCACGGCCAAAAAGTTTTTGGGCAAATTCGAATAAGAAACCCGCGGTCAACGGTCGTGTGGACAGTGTGTTTTGCGCATGAGAGGGCGCGGCCCATGTCATGTTTGTTAAAATCAATATTAAACAAATAATACATTCAAAATATATTGTTTTTCTCATATGATCAGAAATTACTTTCGCTTTCTAGCTTTGCAAATCCCAATTGCTCCTCAAGGGATTTGATTATATCATTCTTTTCACTTAATATTCTTTTAACCAGTTGCACTTGTTCCTGTAACTCTCCTAATTGTTTCTGAAGCTGTTGGGCCTCTCTATTCTTGGCTTCCAGGTTCATTTCTTTTTCTTTAGCCATTAACTGGGACTTTGCGATCTCCCGGTGCATCGCATCATAGGCCGGGTTAGTTTCAAACCGGTTGGTCGCAATTTGCTCTTTAGCCTCATCAAGTTCCTTTTGCAAATAATCAATGTTGCCCTGTTGAATCCGTATTAGATCTTTCTGATCTTGAGCAATAGAGGCATATGAGGCTCCATCCCTGGTTTGATAACTCGCTATCTGTCTTTGGTATGTTGTAATCATCTGATCTTTAGTTTTAATTTGTGCCTCAAGACCAGCAATTTCATTCTGTAATTTCTGATGAGAAATCTTTAACTGTTCACAATCGGCCGATAGCCCCGATACATAGCTCTTAGGCGCATTGCTCAACATTTCATCTGGCTGATTATTATTTGTTTGTTGAGGCCCAATAATAGATGAAGAAACCGCGTCATCCGCTGTGAGCAAAACTGGCTCTTGGGCACTAAATTCTTCCAAAATGGGTTCAGAATAAGCCATGATAGGCGTTGCGTGGTGATGAGGGGCTACAGCATTGTCTGCAGACAAATCCATTGGGGCGTATCTCGTGGCATCAACAACTGAAGGCTGGTCACTTAAAGAGGTTGCGCGGACATCTTCGGCACGGGCACTGTCATCTGTTGAATCCAAAGAAAGCATAACTTTTTGAACGTCTGAACACCCATGAATCCTGATTGAAATATTAGGATATTTATCCTGAATTTTGCTTAAGAATTCCTGCGCTCCGTCATGGTTACAATCAAGAGCCAAGATCCTTTGAAAGACAAAAGACGCTTCCTGAGGGTCTACGCCACGGTAATAAACTTCCCTCCCATATTGGTACAGTAATTGGATAAGAGAATCTTTGAACGTGACGTCTGGATAATATACCTGAGCAGATACAGGGCGGCCGATGAGTACGACGGAAACAAAAAGAAAACAAACAAAAATATATCTAAAACACTTAAACATATTCATTTAAACGCACACTTGGAGGTGATTAATATCAATTAGGCCTTACGACAATGGTAAAGTATAACTTGTAGCTTAGCCCGTGTCAAGGCGGGCATATTAACTGCATAATGTTGCATAATATACCTTTTTAATCGGTATTAAGTTAGAAAACCTGCTCCACCCCGGGGGTTGGATAGGTTTTTAATTGTTTAATTCTTATTTCTTTTGTGATATAAATACAAACTATGGAATCAGCAACCCCCATGCTGAAACAGTATCAGCTCATTAAGAAAAACTATCAAGACTGCATCCTTTTCTTTCGTCTGGGCGATTTTTATGAAATGTTTTTTGAAGACGCCAAGACCGCCTCTTCAATCCTTGACTTAGTCCTTACATCCCGGGGCAGCGATGTTACCACACGCATTCCTATGTGCGGCGTTCCGTTTCATGCCGCTGAAAATTACATTGCCAAACTAATTAAAGCAGGACAGAAAGTTGCTATATGTGAACAGGTTGAAGATCCTTCGCAAGCGAAAGGCATCGTCAAGCGCGATGTCATTCGCGTAGTCACCTCCGGCACATTCTTTGACGACGCTACCGATTCCCGCTACCTATTATCACTAAGCCCTAACGGCAAAATATGGGGAGTTGCTTTTATCGACGTCACGACCGGGGCTATTCAAACCAACCAGTACAATAACTCTCATCACATCATTGAGCTCATCAGTAAACTTCCCTTCTACGAGTGCATTTTTCCGGAAGGCTCTAAAGCAATCGTCAAAGAATTTCTGAACCATCCCATTTTAAAGACACGCGGCCTGACGCTCTCCGCCTTCGGGGACTGGTCGTTTAATCTCGAAATGGCAAAAAAAAATCTGTGCGACCATTTTCAAACGCACTCGCTCAAAGGATTTGGTATCGAAAACCTTCCCCAAGCTCAATCGAGCTGCGGCGCGCTTCTGGAATATTTAAAACAAATGAATAAACAGCCGCTCAAACATATCGACCGCATTTCTCTTTATGCCGACCATGAATATGTGTTCATTTCTCCAGCAGCGCATTACGGCCTGGAAATGGAAACGCTGTTAAAAACCCTGGATAAAACATTAACCCCGATGGGCCGGCGGCAATTCAGGTTTTGGCTGTTTCATCCCCTTAAGAATCCTGAAGCTATCCGCCAGCGTCAAACTGCTGTCCAACTTCTTAAAGATCACGCGCAGGTCTCTGACGATTTAGGGAAAAATCTTCTACGCAATATTCCGGATCTAGAAAAAAGCCTTTCCCGATTAAGCTGTGGGTTTGCCGCGCCCAAAGATATTCTTGCCATCCGCAATTGTCTTTTGCGCGGGCCAGAGATCCAAAAACATTTGGCGACGCTTATTAAGGAAACACCTGCTTTGTCTTTACTGATCGTTGATCATTTAACGGAATTGCGAACACTTTTAACCAATGCCATCAACCCCGAGATGCCCTTGGCAAAACCTGAAGGGAAAATCATCCGCCCAGGTTTTAATCAAGAACTCGACGAGCTTCGATCTATCCAAGATAACGGACGGGAATGGCTGAAAAACTATCAAGCCGAAGAAATTAAGAAAAGCGGCATTAACTCACTTAAGGTCGGCTACAACAATGTGTTCGGTTATTACATCGAAATTACCAAGGCAAATCAAAAACTCGCGCCGGCCCATTACATCCGCAAACAAACCTTGACCAACGGCGAACGTTACATCACGCCGGAATTAAAAGAATACGAAGAAAAATTCCTGACCGCACAGACTAAAATATTAGCCATTGAAAATAGACTGATCAAAGAAATCCAGCAGGCAATCCTCAACGAAACATCCGCCCTGCATACTTTTGCCGACGGACTAGCCACCGTTGACTGCATACACGCATTGGCCATATTAGCGCAGCAACCGGGCTATGTGCTTCCAGAGATCAACGATTCAACGGTTCTCGATATTAAAGACGGCCGCCATCCGGTTGTCGAGTTAACAACAACGGAAACCTTTATTCCTAATGACACCTATCTCGATTGTGAAGACAGCCATCTGATCATCCTAACCGGCCCTAACATGGCGGGCAAATCCACTTATATCCGGCAGACCGCGATCCTGGTTGTCATGGCGCAAATGGGAAGTTTTATCCCGGCGGGCAAGGCCACTGTTGGAGCCGTCGATAAAATATTCACGCGCATCGGCGCGCACGATGAAATTGCCAAAGGCCAAAGTACATTTATGGTAGAGATGACGGAAGCCGCCGATATTTTAAACAATATGACCGTGCGCTCCTTAATCATCCTCGATGAAATCGGCCGCGGCACCTCCACTTATGACGGGTTAAGTCTTGCCTGGGCGCTGGCTGAACATCTACAATCTAAAAAAGCCCGGACGCTTTTTGCCACGCACTTTCATGAATTAACGGGGATGAGCAGTCAATTATCCGGCGTGAAAAATTACAATGTGGCAGTCAAAGAATGGCAGGAGAAAATTATCTTCATGCACAAGATCGTGCCCGGATCGTCGGATGACAGCTACGGCATTTATGTCGCCAAATTAGCTGGCATACCAAATACGGTCATTGAACGTTCCAAGAAAATCTTAAACGAATTGGAGAGCGGTTCCAGCCGGACGATACAATCTAAGAAAGAACAGAACCAATTGAATTTCTTTACACCGGCGACGGATGCTACCATGGATGAAGTAAAAAAAGTTTTGCAGGAAATTAATGTCAATTCCCTAACGCCAATCGAGGCGTTAAATACTGTTAACAAATTAAAACAGAAACTGGAATTGTAGGGACGGCTTTGCCTGTCCTGGACTGGCGAGACGACAGGCCAGGAAAACCTGCCCCTACGGTATTATTATGGCCAAAGTCCAAATCCTACCTTCAGATGTCATCGCCAAAATCGCTGCCGGCGAAGTTATAGAGCGTCCAGCTTCCGTCGTTAAAGAATGCATGGAAAACTCCCTGGATGCGGGCGCGACATCTATTGAAGTGCATCTTAAAGATGCTGGCAAACAACTTATTCATATCAAAGACAACGGTTCAGGCATCGCGCACGATGACTTAAACAATCTTTTCCAGCGTCACGCGACGAGCAAAATTACCGCGATTGATGATCTCCAGCGATTATCCTCCCTCGGTTTCCGCGGAGAAGCACTTTTTAGCGTGGGCTCTATCGCGGATGTTGTTTTGACAAGTCAGGTAAAAGACGACGGACGAAAGACAATAGACGATGACACCGACTCTCATCTTTCGTCTGTCGTCTCTCGTCCATCGGTCTACGAAGCATGGCAACTGCATATTCGAGGCGGCGAACGCATCACCCTTGAACCGGCGGCAACATCGGGACACGGAACCGAAATAAAAATCTCTGAATTGTTCTTTAATACACCGGCCCGCAAAAAGTTTCTTAAATCAAACACAACCGAGCTAAACCAAATTATTGATGTATTTCTTCCCTATACATTATTGCATCCCGTCGTAAGCTTTAAACTCACCCACGCCGGGCGCGCTGTCATGGATATCAAGCCGGTCAATTCCCTTAAAGAAAGAGTTGCCCGCTCTCTTAACCTGGATGCCAAGCACCTGATTGAAGTCGATCAAAGTTTTAAAGACGACGGCATCACTTTAAGAATGATTTTAGGAAATATCAATATCCAGCGCGCGCGCCGGAATCTTCAGTATTTCTTCATCAACGGCCGGCCGGTACAGCACCGCAACCTTGGTTTTCACATCAACGACATCTACAAGCTTATCCTTCCACCGTCGGTCTATGGATGCTTTGTTGTTTTTATAGAAATCGACCCGGCTATGATCGACGTTAACATCCATCCGGCGAAACGGGAGGTAAAAATCGATCAAGAAGGCCGCTTGATTTCTTTGATCCGCAATGCCGTTGAACATGCGCTCATGACCCAAGGGGATATGCGCAGCCTTGGCTCATCCTCAAAAATGGATGTCTCAAATCAGATGCTAAAGACTCCCGACACCGACGACGCACAACGCACAACCCACAACGCACCCCAAGGCATTTCTGCAAACACACTCATCTTCGGCCCGGGACAAAACCAGAGCACATTTGATCCAGTCAGACTTTTTGAGAAATCTCCGGATTACAGCGTCCAACCACAAGAGTCAACCAGTCAGCAAGAAATTTTTCCGCAAGAAGCCCAAGCGCATCTTTTCCAGCGGCCAAACGAAACACTGCGCGACAAATTCAGCCGCGCGCGCTACATCGGGAGTTTCATAAGCAAGTATCTTTTGTGGGAAGTGGATGATTCACTCTTACTCGTCGATCAACACGCCGCCCAGGAAAGAATCATGTTTGAGAAGTTTAAAAAACAGATCGATGAAGGAAACATTGAAGTGCAGAATTTATTGACGCCCATCTTGCTCAAATTAACCCCGCAGGAAAAACTGGCCTGGGAAGAGTCTCAAGAACTACTAAGAAAATCGGGAATGGATACAACCGCTTTTGATGAAGATACCGTCGCCATTCAAACAGTGCCGACGCTGGTAAAAAGACCAGAAGCTGTTATGCGTACACTCCTTGCCGGCGATAACGCGGAACGCTGCGACCATTTGACCATCGCCCGTCGCGCCTGCAAAGCCTCCATCGTCACGGGAGATAAACTTTCAGCGGAGGAAACCGAACATCAGCGCCGACAATTATTAGAATGCCTATCCCCCTTCACCTGTCCGCACGGAAGGCCAACCATCATCGAGCTCAAAGACAGCTTCCTCGAAAAGCAATTCCTGCGTTCATAATACTTGTCGATCAAAAATTGTTGGTTAGAAATCGTTGGTCGTCGAGTAGCGAACACCAGTCACCAGAAACTCCTTATAACGGCGACAACAATCCTTGCGGCACCATGGTCGACTCCTCTAAAAAGCCGAAGACTGGCATTTCTGTTAAAGATTGGTAGGCCGCATAATTATTAACGCTATTCGCTTTTGCCCTAATCCATTCGAGTAACGCATGACTACGGCGCCGGGCGAAACTTTTTTGGTCATATCTGATGCGCCTGATTTCTTTGAGCGGAACAACAATGCTCTCTGACGTTAAATAAATATATTTAACCAAATGCTGTGAAGATGGCGGAGTAAGCCGTATTCCATGGAACACAAATCTGGCATTTGTTGGCATTACGAATCGCGGAAAAATAAAAATATAGTTTGGAAAATATGGCCTACCCACGCCACGGCCGACCTGAAGAACAAATGGGACAAAGGAGAATAACGGTAATGATGCGGCACTTGAACCAGCAGTCATAAAAGATGCGCGGGGCGATATGTTTTCTTGTGACTTTAATAAAACGACTTCCCTGCTTAAAACATCGATTTTCGACAATAACGAGTCCGCGAAGGTCTGCTCAAGATTTGTAATCGCTTCTTCTTTGACCGGAAAACCGAAGTTGGTCTTAACAAAGATTAGCGGTATAGCCACTCTTAGTCTGAATCTCTCATATTCCTTTTCCAAAAAAATAAATTTCCGGAATATCATCACCGGATAAACATCCCACCGGTATTTCACGTGCATTAACAGCATCCACACGTTCCGGTTACCCCAACCAACCGGTGAATAAATGACATCCAGCGCCGGCGTGTCAATGGAAGCCAAGTGATTCCTGGTTGAAAACACTGACGATCTAACACCAAATACAGGAACATTACTTCCGGCCCAACGATTGCCGAAGGCCTCAACCGGCGAAGAAGAATCGCTTGCGGATTCTGAGTCAGAACCCAGTGTTTTTTCCATAACCCGCCCCGAACCGCCGATAAAGACAAATCCCAAACTGGACAACGTCGGCAATGAAATCTCATCAAAAAGATTAATCCTCGCTCGATGAAACCCTAAAGACTCCAACATCGGAAAAAGCGTTTTGACAAACCAATCCTTCTTCAATGCCCGCGCCGGCTCTTTCCCAATAAGCTCATTCAAATCTCCCGTAGGCCCTCCTATGCCTAAATACACCGTCCGCGGCTCATCAACAGTGCCATGCAATGGCAGAACAAATAGAATTCGATCCGTCCGTGAATGTTTCAAATTACCGACAACTTTAACGGAACCATGATCTTCAACATAAACTGAATAATAACTAATTTTCGTGGGAATTCCAGAGATAACCGGCATTAACCGTGAGAATATTTTCTCATCCAACAATCTTAATATTGGCAACTCTTGGGAATGCTCGTAATTATCTGCAACCGGGCTGCTGGCGGAATGATTGTTGTTTTTCAACACCTGATCTTCTGTTATTACCGGCACGGCCGACACATTACTGTCTTCACCAAGATTTTCAATTTCCTTTTTGATCATTTGTGTAACTTCTGAATCAGTCTGAACATCATCGACACTGAAATATAACTCGAGGACTTCTTTCGGTGATGCGCGCTTTATAGTAAGAAATTCTGCTAACCGTCTTTCATATTCCTTACGACTCCACCGCGCGATAAACAAAATGCGCAGCTGTGAAAAAGCATACAACAGGTCCAAGGTCTTTTTACGGATCCCAAATTTAGTAAAAATCCCCGGTCGTATCTCAGATAAACCATGGTGATTAATAAATTTTCTAATGGCCGGATTAAATTTATGTAATTCAATCGGGCGAGGGCCAAACCAGACCATTTGTCCGGTGATAATTGAAAATATCTGCGTTATTTCATCCGCTCCCAATGCTCGCATGATCCTTCCAAATGAGGTCGTCTTTCTTTTTCCTGTAAGAATTTCCGTATACATCGTCTCGATTTTCCACATATCAAAAGCAACCCCATCATAACCGCTGCGCCGTTGACGAAAAAATGCCGGGCCGCGGTCAACAAGCTTCACTAAAGCAGCTAACATTGCTATCCCTGCGACAACTAAAGGCAGCAGCAAAATAGCTGTTATCTTCCCAACAACCGGGCTGCTGGCATGACCATGAGAGTTATCTTCGTCATATTCCACCGTCGTAATTTGCGATCTTTTAAATTGATCAAGCTCAGAAGCATAAAACCTTTGCTCGATAGCCTGCAAAAACCTGCCGGTCTCACTAATTTTATTTAACTTTCGATTAACTAAAACAAAACTGGTCTTCAAATCATCGAATAAATATTCCCCCTTTAATGAAAGTATCGGCCATACATCTTTTAGAAAATAATTATCAAAGGAAACAATCAAATCTATTTTGAGAAATTTCCAACCTTCATGCGGCCTAATGCGCACCCGGTCAAAATGCCGCGAATATAAACTGCTCACTCCATCTTGCGACTCACCCATTAAATATAATCGTTGATTCTCGTTCGATAAGGAAATTGTCGTTGCCCGGTCTGACAACACTTGCCAATCTGTTGAACGCCGATCTGCCAAAATTGCAAATGTCGATTTCCCAACTCCATTTGCGCCCGTCAATAAAACAACATTCTTTTTCTTATAAATCAGCAATTCACCGTTACTCGTCATCCTGGTATGAATATCAATAGGTGAAGAACTTTGTTCCGATTCCGGCTTGGCATTCGGATTCTTTTCTCTTGAAATGTCATTTACTTCTGCACGCGAATAATAAAATTCCTTGCGCCATTGGCGCGCCGCATTTTTTAAATCATCTACCGTCAATATAACGCCACCACCCGCCATCTTAAAATACTTGCCGCTAAAATGCTGCGTTTTATCGATGAGAATATCCAACGAACGCGCCAGACGCTTTCTTTCAACCACTGTTGCTTTAACCAAATCACTTTTAACACGCATAAAACCTTTGTATGAATCACGAATACTGTGCACATATGTCAACAAAACCTGCCGGTCATATTCCTGCAGTCTTTTGCTTTGATTGATTTCAATTGTCAAATGCTTGATCTCATACTGAGCCGCAAGAACCCGGTCAATCCAATGAAGGAACAAACTGGCTTGCGCTTCGTTCTCGCCAAAATCACTCGGTATCTGCCTTTTCTGATCCTTTGTTCTTCCGTTTTTCTTAACCGAAGATGATGCCTGTACTGACGCGCCGGAATAAGGAACGCGATATTCTGCCGGCATCGGTGTTCCGGGCAAAAACCACACAGGTATATTTTCAGCAATTTCTCCTAAGGCTTTTGAATATTTCTGTTTTAGATAAACCCGCTCAAGACCAGTTAAATCTTCAAAAGACGTATCCTTTAACATCAACCCTACAATCCTGTCGATTAACGCTTGAATATTACTCATGCTTTGCTGGTCTTTAATCTCGTCGTTATAAAGCAGTGATAATATTTTCAACCGAGTCTCTAATGAATAATAAAAGTCAAAAGCGTCTGTGCTTGCGTTAAGCCATTGGTCTAAGTCGACTTCAACAATTTGCAATAACCTGCCTTTTAATTCAGCATGGTTAGCGGCAACAAATGACCCATTTTCTGCCCACACCTTTGCGTCATTGAGCCAATCTTCATAATTCCGGCCTTTATAGCTTGGTAGGTGGATACCTTGCTTGTCATTCTCACGCACTGTACTGAATTTGTCCCTTGGCAATCCCTCATTGATCATCAAAAATACGCTGATCAAAATACCAAAAATGATCCCATATTTATAATGTTCTTTATCCTGCTGATCCCAAAGTTTTTGTCCAATTCGCGAAATTGAATAGATCGCACTGACCGCACTCACCGCCACAACTAAGACCTTAGAAACTTGCGATGGAATCGCTGAAAATAAAGTAAAAAACACAGTCATAGAAATAACCGCGCCAACAGACGCGCGGCCATGTTCTGAACTTGTTTCACGTTGTACTGTATTATCACGATATCGGCCAGCTAATGCTTGAAGCGCGTGACGAATATCATCAGGAAAATCATTTTGCCGCAGGAGGACTGAAAGGATTTTCTCTACTGTTACATTTTCGTGGAGCTCAATGGTGATTATTTCGGAGAAAATACTGTGGGGATGAGTGCGAACTTTAGCATACGTTATAAGTATTTCTTGAGAAGTTTCCGGAGGCCCCCGCCATTGAACAATATACTTAAGCGGTAATTCACCCTGACGCCCTTCACGTGATTGCGCAACCGCACTTAAAACTCCGACAATATGTTCCATCCTCAACCCAGGATATTTTTTGTCAGTATTATCGTCGCTTATCGGTGAAGAACCTTTATTCCCTTCTGCCACTCCCAAAATGGAAAATGGCAAAACATCCCAGATGTTTAAAATGACTTGAGGAACTTTACTATTAGAAAATATTAATGCTCCCTCTTGAAAAACTGCATATCCCATTTTTGAATCCACCAATATCCTGTAATAATGTGTGAACTGAAGATATTGATAATTTAATTCAATCTTCCCGCCAAAAATCGCGTCTTTAGGAAAATGAACAACCCTTTTACTGCTGGCCAGCCAGGTGTTCTCGATGATTTTTCTAAACATCATCGAGTGGCAATAACCACAATAACCGCCTGTTAAAATAATTTCTTCATGGTCGCTCATAAAGCTAAAAAGCCTTTTATCCACATATTCTGTAATCTTAAGATGACCAAACTCAAGATAAGAATCTCGATTATGCTCTATCATTTCCAGCGTATTTTCAACACCCGCCAGCAGTACATATTTTATAATCGCCTCTTTTGCCTCTAACCC
>CXWL01058890.1_pt1 | contig 21370 bp, 17 predicted proteins | sample 590931 | NCBI WGS metagenome assembly CXWL01 (sample SAMEA3498368, study PRJEB10139) | groundwater metagenome | biome: water well; material: biofilm material | place: Germany | collected 2015-04-27 | reverse complement strand
CTATTCGACTCCACCGTGGAGCCGAATGAAGCGAGTATCTGACGGGTCTGGCAATCATAGCCAGACCCGCCGGTGTTTTGGGTTGCGCAAGGTGCTTTGCACACTCATTGGTCTCATGCCGACATTGTCATTGACAAACCCGCCTGTTTTGTATACATTGTTCTTGGCGATTCGAATTGGTGGCTATTCTCGAACGCGCGCGGGAGTCGTCGTATGAATATCAAGAACTTCGCACTACTCTTTTCAATTGCATCTTTGGTGGCAGGCAGAAGTTTTTCTTTTGAGCCGCTGTTCGACACACGCATCGACTATCCGGTTGGAGCTTATGCTGGCTCCATTGCCGCGGCTGGTTTTGACGGGGATGGTTATCCCGATCTTGCGGTGGCGAATGAAAATTCGACCACGATCTCGATTCTGAAGAATGATGGAAGCGGGAGTTTCACTGATGCAGTAAAGTACGGAGTAGGAAGCATACCTACGTCCATCACTGCGGCTGATTTTGACGGGGACGGTTATTCCGATCTTGCAGTGGCGAATTACAACTCTGGCACAGTTTCGATTTTGAACAACAACGGTGACGGAACCTTCGGCAGAGCGGTTGATTACGGGGTCGGAAGTTATCCATGGTCAATCTTTGCGGCTGATATTGATGGTGACGGGAGGATAGACCTGGCGGTGACAAATGCACACGATCCGCCTGACCATTTTGGAGTTGCCTCTATTCTGAGAAACACCGGTAATGGATCCTTTGCCCTTATTGATAGTTACATCGTCAGCAGGTATCCTTGGTCGGTCTCAGCGGCGGACTTTGACGGGGACGGGAAACTCGACTTGGCAGTATCCGACTACGTCTCCGATACCGTCTCGATTCTGATGAACAACGGGCGCGGGATCTTTGCCCTCCCACTAAATTATGTGGTCGGTAGATCACAATTGTCGATCTTCGCGGCTGACTTCGACGGAGACGGGAGTTCTGATTTGGCGGTGGCTGACTACGGCTCCGATACGGTCTCGATTCTGGAGAATGATGGGAACGGAACCTTCACCGAAGCGGTCAAATGCGCAGTAGGCCGTTATCCCATATCTCTCTTTGCGATTGATTTTGATGGAGATGGGAGATCTGATCTGGCGGTAGTGAATACTGGCTCCCGCTCACTCTCGGTCCTGAAGAACAGCGGTAACGGGAGCTTTGCGGCGGATGTCAACTATAACGTTGGCACATATCCAACGGCGGTCATCGCGGCCGACTTTGACCGAGACGGGAAACCTGACTTGGCGGCTGCGAACCGCGGTTCTCAGACGGTCTCGATTATGAGGAACAAAGGGAACGGCGTCTTTGCCGGCGCGGATGACCTTGGTGTCGGCAGTTACCCACGGTCGATTGTTGCAGTCGACTTTGATGGGGATGGAAAGCCAGATCTGGCGACGGCGAACGGAGGGGCTGATCCCGACTATGTGGGCGGTGTCTCGATTCTGAAGAACAACGGGAATGGTACGTTCGCTAAAGCTGTTGATTATGAAGTGGGGAGATCTTTTTGGTTTGTCTCTGCAGCTGATTTTGATGGGGACGGAAGGCCTGATCTCGCGATGGCGAACCACGGTATCTATCCTGACTACTTGGGAAGTGTCTCGATTCTGACGAACCGAGGTGACGGGACTTTCGCCAGTGCGATTGATTACGAAGTGGGTCGTTCGCCCTGGTCAGTTTTTGCTGCTGATTTTGATGAGGATGGCGGACCTGACTTGGCAGTGGCGAACTATAGCTCCGACACTATCTCGATCTTGAAGAACAGAGGGGATGGGTCCTTTGCCGTCGCAGTCAATTACGGTGTTGGTCGCGCTCCAAGGTCGGTCATTGCTGCTGACTTAAATGGTGACGGAAAGCTGGATTTAGCGGTGTCGAACTATCTTTCGAATACGATCTCGATCCTGATAAATAAGGGACATGGGACTTTCGCGAAGGCAGTTGGGTACGAAGTTGGCAGTTCTCCCGTCTCAGTTTTTGCCACCAATCTAAATGTGGGAGGGAAACCTGATCTAGCAGTTGTGAACTATGCCTCTGATACGATCTCAATTCTGAGGAATAACGGGGACGGGACTTTCGCTAATGCGGTCAATTGCCGGGCAGGTTTTGCTTCTTGGTCAGTTTCTGCCGCGGATCTTGATGGGGATGCAAGGCCTGACTTGGCGGTTGCAGGCGCGGGGATGAATGCGGTCTCGATCCTAAAGAACAATGGGGATGGGAGTTTCGGCAGAGCGATCTCTTATGGTGCTGGCAGTTACCCAAGATCGATTTGCGCCGTTGATCTTGACGACGATGGGAGACCTGACTTGGCGATTGCGAATAGCAGCTCTAATACGGTCTCGATCTTGATCAACAGGAGCATTGGGGGCTTCTGCTGCGTTGGAACAACGGGTAATGTGGACGGATCGCTCAACAGCGTGGTGGATATCGCTGATCTTACCGCGATAGTGGATTATTTGTTGACCTGCATACCGCTCTCCAATTGTCAGGCAGAGAACGATGTTGACAAGGACTGGACTGTAGATGTTTCCGACCTATTTGCTGTTATTGATTACTTGAGCGGGGCTGCGCCGCTCCCACTCTGCCCGTAGGTCGACTGTCACCAGAACGGGTCCACATGACCTTACTACGCGAGTCTATCCCGCAATACTCCCACCCGCGATCCAGCCGGTAGTCCATGCGTTTTGAAAATTGAACCCGCCGGTAATACCGTCGATATCCAGAATCTCCCCCGCGAAGAAAAGCCCCGGGCAGAGCCGACTCTGCATCGTTTTGAAATCCATTTCCTTGAGACTAACTCCACCGCAGGTCACGAATTCCTCTTTGAATATCCCTTTACCGGTGACCTGGAATTCCCCATTCACGAGCTCACGAGCCAATCGGTCAATCTGCTCTCTGTTGACGTTCGCCCAGGTCAGTTCCTGATTCATCCCTGCGCAATGGGCAAGGCTGCTCCAGAGTCGGCGAGGGATCGGTTCGATCCCGTTCGCATGTGCGAGGCGACTTCCATGCTGCCGCTTGAGTCTGCCGATCAGTTCAGTCACCGATGCGATTGTCAGTGACGGCATCCAGTTTATGGTGAGCGTCGCCCGATAGCCCGCCTTCGCCAGGGCTCGCGCGCCAAACGCCGACAGTTTCAATATCGCTGGACCGCTCACACCCCAGTGCGTAATCAGCATCGGTCCTCTCTGATCGAGGCGTTCCTTCTCGACGCTAAGCCGAACCTCTGCGTTGTCGACACTCAGCCCCGACAGTCCTTCAATCCGTGGGTCGGTTATCTTGAAGGTGAAGAGCGACGGCACACACGGTACGATCTCGTGTCCCAGCTCGCGGGCAATCCGGTAGCCGTCGGGACTGTTGCCGGTCGCCAGCAGGATTCGGTCGGCGGCGATGACTTCGCCGTCGCGCAGCTCTATGTCAAATGCTCGACGAGCCTCGGAGTCTGGATTGTGTCGCACGCTCTTGACTCGTACATTTAGTCGTGCCTTGACGCCAAGAGCCGTTGCGGCCCCTGTAAGGCAGTCGACTATCGTCGAAGACTGGTTGCTCTCTGGAAACATGCGGCCATCCGGTTCGGCCTTGAGGGTCACCCCCCGCTTTCCAAACCAAGCGACTGTGTCGCGTGGCTGAAAGCGGCTGAACGCGCCTCGCAATTGACGATAACCGCGCGGGTAGGCTCTAACGAGTTCGGCCGGATCGAAGCAATTGTGGGTTACGTTACAGCGTCCTCCGCCAGAAATACGGACTTTCTCCAGTGGTTGGTTCGTCGCTTCAAGAAGCATCACTGAGCAGGCGCGGTTCTGCTCCGCGCAGGTTATCGCCGCGAAATAACCTGCCGCTCCGCCCCCGATCACAGCCACTACGCCCTGCGTTGGTGCTATCATTTGGCTCACCTTCGAGGATGGCTCTCCGCGATCAGCCGCTCGTACAGGTTGGTCATGAGATCAAGCGAATGCTCCCAGTTGTAGCGTTCCTTGACGAATTGATAGCCGCCAGCGCCGAGTTTTTTGCGGAGCGCCGCATCGCGTGCAAGTTTTAGAATCCCTTCGGCCAGAGCGAAAGGATCGTTCGGCGGCACGAGCAGCCCCGTGACGCCATCAACAACCACCTCGGGAATCCCGCCGACCCTGGACGCAATCACCGGACGCCCGCACGCTGCCGCTTCGAGCGCCGCGACCCCGAACCCCTCCTGCAGCGAGGGCATAGCCATCATGTCATGCTCCTGAATAAACGTGTAAGCGTTTCTGTTTTCGATAAACCCGACCAGCCGTACGTGATTCTCCAGGCGGAGCGACCCGATCAAGTGTTGAAGCTCCGCTTCCTGCGGGCCTAGTCCCGCGATGGAAAGTGAGATGGCGGGGAAGGACGTGACAACTTCAGCGATCGCGCGGAGGAGCACTGCAAGGCCATAGACAGGATGCAGCCACTTGAGTGTGCAGATTCTGATCGTTTCTGCAACAGGTAAAGTAGGGCAGGAAGCTGGAACAGAGACCCCAAAGGGAATGACGCTCAGTTTTCGAGCCGACTCGGGGCAAAGCTTCGTTGTCGCAGCCTCAAGAGCTTTGCCGGTTGTGGTGATCCACGTGGCGCGCTTCAGCAGATACCGCATATAGGTGCGCTGCGGCCAGTGCGAAGGAAACTCCGTGATATCGGATCCCCAAACCGAGACAACAAGCGGTTTGTGCCTCGACAGAAGTCCCCACAAACCGAAGGCGGACGCATAGTGTACATGCACAATGTCCGGCTTGAACAGGCGCGCCTCGCGCGCGGCAGCGATCGATCGGCGGATATATTCGCCCTGATGTCGCGCGGGATAAATGACGCAATCGATCCCTGGCAGAGTCTCACCTCCCACCGAGATCAGCTTGACCAGATGTCCGCGTGCGCGAAGTCCTTCCGCCCATCGTTCGATGTGAGCAGAATCGGCCCACCCACAGAGGACTACCCGTCGCGCTGCCATCATTGCCTGACTCCTGCGCTCATATCAATTCGAACGAACATGTATGACCTTCGTAATGTACTTCTTCAGACCGAGCATCAATGAAAGAAGAAGGAAAACGCCGAACACGAAGGCGCCTGTTATGCCGACGCGCACGAGCTGTCCGAGCTGAGTCGGATGCTGTGCATCCCACCATGACGTAGGATCAAGGTAACAGACAATAGCCAGGCTGACTGCGCCGGCCATGATGATCTTGCCGAAATCTATAATGAGTGCTGACTGACTACCCTTCGGCACTTTGGTGAGAACCAATGCGAACAGTGATACTGCGAAGCCGACCTGAGCCAGTGTTGTAGCCATCGATATCCCCGGAGATCCAAAGTGAGCCGACAGCAAGGCGGTAGAGGCGAATTTGAGGGCCAAGGCGCAGGCCGCGGCAAAGAGCACATGCCGGGCAAGACCGAGTGCATAGCAGGCGCGCAGCGACGTCGACATCAGGAACAGCGCCGCAATGGCCGGCGTGTACGGTTTCAGAAGTGAAGCTGTCGTGGTCACCGATGTAGCATCGAATTCCCCACGACTGAAAAGCAGGCTGACAAGATCGTCGGCGCTGAGAAAGACAAACAGCGCGGTCGGAATGGCCACCATCAAGCCGCCGATGACCGCCTCGTGGTAGAGCTGACCGAATCGTAGATTCTCTTCCGTTGCCCTATTCTCCGAAAAGAGTGGGAACATCACCGAGGCAATGCTGAACCCCACGATCGCGTCCGGAAGTTGTGCCAGCACCTGGCCGTAATTGAGTGCAGAAATGATCCCTTCCCCAAACGGCGCCGCAAAATAGCGATCGATCAGAAAGTAACTTGGATTGAGAAGTTCAACGGCCACGAGCAGACTACCCGTCGCCAGCATAAACGTCGTCGTTGGCAGCTTGAGTCCCCATCGCCACGAAGCCTTGCTGATGGTCACCATACGCACCAGCAGAAAGAGATTCTGGCCTACAAATCCAGCCAGCACTCCGATTGCAACCGCACCCGCTCCAAGACTCGGGGCCAGCCATAATGTGGTCCCAATCATCACGACATTGCAGACAATCAGTCCCCATGCGGGATACGAGAAGATTCCCCTCACATTCAAGAGCGCGCGCAGAAATGCTTCCGTAGCTCCAAGAAGGACAATCCCCGCTGTCACTCGACCGTAGAAGATTACTTTTCCGAGATCGACGTTCTGATATCCCTTCGCCCAGATTGGCAGGAGATAGGGACCGATCAGGAGCAGGAGCAACGTGACTCCAAGCGCGCCAACAGCCGTGATATTGAACAACGGCCATGTCGAACGCCACGATTGTTCGGCGTCGCTATCGGTCGCGCCACCGAAGATTTTCGTCAGATGTGGAACGAAGAAGTAGTACGAGGCAAAACTGATCACCCCCCAGGCGAGGGCCGGGAGCATGACGGCGATGAGATACTGATCGTAATCGCTGGATGTCCCAAAGCGGTCAGCGATCACCATCTCGCGTGCGAGCCCCACGAGTTTCGAGATCAGCACGACGCTGACCAGCCCGAACACCTGTTTCACACGCCGCGGAGTCACCAGAGTCTCAAAATCGCCTGGTTTATCGGCACTACTGTGCGAGCCGCTTGATCGTCTCGATCACTTCCGTTTGTTCGCTCTCCGTCATTTCTGGGTAGATCGGGATCGACAGCACTTCATTTGCGGCTTTCGTGGAGTGCGGGAATTGATCAGCCTTGTATCCCAGCGAAGCAAAGCACTCCTGTACATGGAATGGCACCGGATAGTAGACCGCTGCGCCAATCTGTGCCTTCTTCAGGCCATCGACGATGGCATCGCGATTGGCGCACGCTATCGTGTACTGATTGTAGATGTGAAACGTGGAATACGGTTTCACGACCGGTGTTTTCACGTTCCGCAATCCCGACAATTCGCGGTCATACCGGCGCGCATGTTCGATCCGTTTCTCCGACCAACGTCGAAGGTGGGGGAGCTTCACCAGAAGAATCGCCGCCTGAATTGTCGCGAGACGGGAATTGCACCCAATCATCTTGTAGTAATACTGCGGCTTCTGACCATGCTCCCGAAGCACCTTGCATAGTTCGTAGTATTCGTCGCTGTTGGTGACAATGATGCCCCCGTCACCGCCCGCCCCAAGGTTTTTCGAGGGAAAGAAGGAAAAGCAGCCAAAGTCGCCGATCGATCCGGCCGGCCGCCCCTTGTACTCGGAGCCGATCGATTGCGCCGCATCCTCGACTACGACGAGCTTGTGCTTTCGGGCGATTTCCACAATCGGATCCATATCGGCCATCTGGCCAAACAGATGCACGGGCATAATCGCTTTCGTTCTCGGCGTGATGGCCGCCTCGAGTTTCCTTGGATCCAGATTGTAGGTGTCCGGTTCGATGTCAACAAAGACCGGAGTCGCCCCGAGCCGCGACGCTACGCCGGCGCTGGCGAAGAAAGAAAAGTCAGTTGTGATGACTTCATCCCCGGGACCAATCCCGATCGCCAGCAAGGCAAGCAGGAGGGCATCGGTCCCTGACGCGCATCCGATCGCATGCCGCACCTGGCAGAGCGAAGCAATCTCCTTCTCCAACTGGGTGACTTCGGGACCGAGGATGAACTTTCCGTGCGCAAGAACATTGAGTACGCTCGTATCCATCTCTGGCTTCAAATATGCGTATTGTCGGGTTAAGTCAAGTAATGCCACAGGCATAATCGTATCCTATTCCTTCCACCCCTGGTTTTCCAATAGCTGATCCGGAGGCACATCGCGGAACACCTTCGCCGGAAGCCCCGCCACGATCTTCTTCGCCGGTGTGTCGGCAGTCACGAGGGCTCCCGCCGCCACCAGCGTGTCGGTGTTGATGGTGATTCCCGGGAGGATTGTCGCGCTCACGCCAATGCGCGCCCCGCGTCGAACGACAACTCCTTTGAAATGCTTGAACCGCTCTTCCGATCGTCCCACGTAGTTGTCATTGGAGGTCGCTACGCAGGGCGCAACGAACACACGATCCTCGATCTCAGAGTAAGCGGTGATATAGACGTTGGTTTCGAGCTTCACATATCGCCCAATGGTGCAGAAATTCTCGATCGCCACACCTCGACCCACAATGGTGAAGTCTCCGATCGAGACGTTCTCTCGTATCGTCGAGAGATCCGCCACGAGCACCTTGTTGCCAATGCGACTTCCGCGGTAGATCACGACATGCGTTCCAATAATGCACTGACTGCCAATCTCAGCTGGCGGCACGTCCTTGTCAGATGTCACCGCGCTGTTCGCGGCTCGCATCGGCCGCTTCCCGATCACAGCGCCGTCATCGATGCGAACATTGTCGCCGATGATTGTCCCTTCATGGATTACCACATGATGCCCGATGACCGAGCCCGAACCGATCTGGGCACTGTCACCAATACAGCAGAACTCGCCGTACGTCGTCCCGTTTCCTATTCGCGCTGAGGGAGATATATGAGCTGTGGACATGGTTTTGTACCTCGTTAACGTATGTACAGAAGAAATTACTTGTTCCTGGATTTCATCCCGGGGAGCCATCCCAAGTATGCTCCCAGCGCATATTGCGCGCGACGATAGTTCTCCGGCTGTTGGTCACGCAGATTGCCGAGATATTCAAGCAGCGCCGCGATCAGAATCGCGGCAACGAGGGATAGGCCGAACGTAAGGCCGACAATCAGCGTTCGCTGAGGGCGGCTCTTGATCTCGGGAACCCTCGCACGATCCAGCACGGAAATCGCCGGTGATTCCTGCTTTTCCTGTATCTTTGCCTGCTCTAGCTGCTCCATCAACATGGTGTGGAGTGTTTCCGCGATCCGCACATTGCCATAGAGGACTTCATACTTGCTCTTGAGAGACGGAATCGACGCCACGGGGAGAGCAAAATACGAGCTGTCCCGTCCTCCCGATTCAAGCTGATCAAGTTGTTGCTTGACGATTTCACGTCGTTCGCGCTTCTCCTGCATTTCGGGGTGATTCGTATTCAGCTGTCGCTGATTAATCTGAATGTCGAGATCAATCTGCGCGAGCGAGACCTTGAGCTGGCTCGCCTGCTCAAGCGCCATTTTCGTTTGTTCGCTAAAGTCGATGGCGCGATTGGTCTGCTGGAAGCGTTCAAGTATCCGATGCGCGGAATCCAGATCCGCCCTGGCTTGCCGCAGACGATCTTCGATGAACTGCCGATTCTGACGCGCCCGCGAGGAAGTGATCTCCTGACTGACACTGTTGATCTCGTCGACAAAGCTGTTGGCCATATCGGCCGCGACCTGCGGTTCCTTGTCTTCCACGCTGACGTTCACCAGTCCCTCTTCGGTGACACGAAACGACGCATGCTTGAGCAGCTCCTGGTAGGTGTCGAAGGCTGTTCTTGTGCCATATCGCTGCTGAAGATCGTACTTCTCAGCAATTCGGTCGCACAACGTGCGGCTTTTCAGCATTCGCGCGTATACATCCGAAGGGGTCACCATAATCGGAAGGTTCAGACCGCCTGTGACCGAAACAACTTCAGAAAGCCGCGACAACTGATCCATAGTGGTCACTGATCCCTTCGGAGGGAGCAGGAGCGCATTTGACTCATACCACGACGGGAGTACAAGCGATATGGCCGCCGCTCCGATCGTTACAAGAAGGACAAAGCCGATGACAAAGCCTCGTCGCTTGGCGAGGACTTCAAGTAATAGCCAGAAGTTCCCGGTGTGCCCCGTGTTCATTGGGTCACTTCCATGGCCGCGACGCTGACTTCATCTCCGTCCCGCACCAGCGTACTGGGGGATGCTTCGGTCGTGATCCCCGACAGGCGGTCGAAAAGCGCTATCAACGAGCCCGGAGTGCCAGTGGCAATGCCACCCGCTGCCTGTACATAGAACTTCGCATCTTTTCTTTCTACATAAGGGAAGAGTCCGGGGTTTCGTACTTTCCCGCTTACCCGCACATAGCCAACTTTGGCCGGCACAAAGATAGAATCAGCAGGCCTGAGGAGCATCGGGACCCCCTTCTGTTCCACGTCCACGAAATTCGAAATTGCGTAACGTGCTTCCTGCAAGCGTCCCCAACTGTCGGCTTCGACACGACGGAAGACTGTGACCCGCCCTTCATTCGCTCTGGTCGTAACTCCCCCCGCCATAGTCACCAGTTCACTCAGCTCAAGGCTGTCGCGGAAGTCGTATCGTCCCGGATGTGCCACCTCACCGAATACTGTCACCGACCTTGACTGGGAAATCTCGGCTCTGGGGGGAATGGCTATCACGTCTCCGGCGAGAATGGATCCTGCTCCGCGCGGATTTCGCTCCCGGCTGCCAAGGATGACGGCTGAATCGAGCGACGATCGATGTGTAGCTCCGCCGGCAAGGTCTACGAGCAGCGTCAGGTCATCCCCGGGTAACAGCTCTATGGCTCGCGGGTGATTGACTTCGCCGATCACCTGGACACGCTCCAAAACGCGATCTGGAACGACGATGTGAAAGCCGGAGTAGAGGGGAGGGTTCGCGGAGAGATCACCCAGATAATTCGCACGATCCAGATCGACTCGCAACGGGTTTCTGCATCCGAAAAGCTGAATGGTCCGCGTGGAAGCAGATGGTTCGAGGCCGCCAGCCGCGGCAATGAGGTCGGATACTCTTTGCGATGTATATACCTGATAGTACCCCGGATTGACGACTGCCCCCGTAATGGAAATGCTGACGAGATAGGGAGGGGAGACCGACAGATCAATCGCAGAGGCGTTGAACTGCTCCCGGATCGGCGGCAACAGAATCTGTCTGGTTTCTGAGAGAGTCTTTCCCGACAGATCAAAGGTTCCAAGTGTCGGATGAACAAGTCTCCCTTCCTGGCCGACGGTCAGGGCGAGCTGCGGCAGCTTGGATTTGACAAAAGTGACGAGAATCTGCTCCCCAGGACGGATGAGATAGAGGTCCGGGTTGATCGGCTGATCATATGACTGAGATCGATACTCGACTGGTTCAGCGTCGTCTGTCCCCTTGGTCTTCTTCGACGCGGCCCCGGCATCAGAAGCAACCATCAGGAGGGTGATGAGAATGAATATGAAGTACAATCGTTTCAACTACTTACGTCTGTTCGCGCTACCCTGCAAGCCAATAGAATAGGCGCCTGGCGCGCGAAAGTCAATGACTATGTGTCAGTGAATTGGCTGCCGACTCAACCCTTGGAAGAGAGCGATGAGCACGCTGTCGTTTCGCTCAAGTAGCAGGGTGAATCAGATCTTCCGATTGGGTGATTCGGCTGGCCGTTCCGAGTGTCCGTTGTTGATTGTACTCTACTGCGGACTTGATAAAATCTCTGAACAACGGATGCGGTTTCAACGGCCGAGACTTCAACTCGGGATGGAACTGAACACCCACAAACCAGGGGTGGTCGGGGACCTCGACAATTTCAACGAGTTTTCCATCGGGCGAAAGACCGGCAAGCAGAAGTCCCTTCTGCACCAGCATATCGCGGTAGACATTATTAAGCTCGAAACGGTGGCGATGCCGTTCGGAAATGCGTGATTCCTCGTACGCTGCTCGGGAGTGCGAGTGCTCATCCAGAAGGCAGGAGTACGCCCCGAGCCGCATCGTGCCACCCAACTCTGTCACCCCCTCTTGGTCGGCCATCAAGTGTATCACCGGATGTTTGAGATCCCGATAAAACTCGAAGCTGTGTGCATCTTCAAGGCCGCACACATTCCGGGCGAATTCGATCACCGCGCACTGCATCCCCAGGCAGATTCCGAAAAACGGAATCTTGCGCTCTCGTACGTACCGAATTGCTTCTATCTTCCCTTCCACGCCTCGTTCACCGAAGCCACCCGGGATGAGCAGTCCGTCAATGTCATAAAGGAACTTGTCCGCTCCTCCCTGCTTGATCTCCTCCGAACTGACCCAGATCAGCTTCACTTCGGCATTGCTGGCCACACCGGCGTGAACAAACGCTTCCATGATCGACTTGTAAGCATCCTTGAGGTTTACATACTTGCCGCAAATCCCGATTTTGACCGAGTGACGCGGGTTCTTGATGCGGTACACCATATCCTCCCACTCAGTCAGATCCGGTTCAGGAAGATTCCAGCCGAAATGCTCGCAGACAATCTCGTCCAGATGCTGCAGATGAAAGCGCAGGGGAACTTCGTAAATGGTCGATACATCTTCCGCGCCGATTACATTTCGGGTTGGTACAGAACAAAACAGGCTGATCTTCTGCCTCAACGACTCCGAGAGCGGCTTGGATGACCTGCACAAGAGCACATTCGGCTGTATCCCGATCTCCCGAAGTTCACGCACTGAGTGTTGTGTGGGCTTCGTCTTGAATTCTCCCGCGGTCGGCACATGCGGCACCAAGGTCACATGAATGTACATAACATTGTTCGCCCCCTCTTCCTGTCCCAGCTGGCGAATGGCCTCAAGAAACGGAAGCGACTCGATATCACCGACCGTGCCGCCGATTTCGGCGATGACAACATCGGGAATCTCCGCGGAGCGTATCTTATGACGCAGGCGATTCTTGATTTCTTCGGTGATGTGGGGGATCACCTGCACCGTTGCGCCCAGATAGTCGCCTCGCCGCTCGCGGGTAATGACCGTGTTATAGACCTGTCCGGTGGTAACATTGTTCGCTTTTTCCATCGGTTGATCGAGGAAGCGCTCGTAGTGCCCCAGATCAAGATCGGTCTCTGAACCATCGTCGAGAACGAACACTTCGCCATGTTGGAATGGATTCATCGTGCCCGGATCGACATTCAGATATGGGTCGAATTTGATATTCTTGACCCGCAGCCCACGCTTTTGCAGAAGCAGCCCCAGTGACGACGCCGCAATCCCTTTACCAAGCGACGATACCACTCCCCCTGTCACACAGATATACCTTGTCCTGATCTCTGACATGATTACCACCTACTCATCTATAAAGAACACCGATCTTTCGAATATCGTTCGGGCTGTCGACCGACACCGTTCTCACCGACGTCGGATAGACCCGAATCTGTTCCCCATGCTCAAGGATTCTCAGTTGTTCCAGCGATTCTGCCTTCTCCAAAGCCGTACGCGGCCAACCCGCATAATCTCTCAGAGCCTCACCCCTGAAGAAGTAGACCCCCAAATGCCCCCAAAAACCGAACTGGCTGACCCGTGAGTGTGAAGTTCTGGAGTGTAAGAACGGAATAGGACTTCGCGAAAACCACACTGCCCTGCCTTCCTTGTTCACCGCTACTTTGACACAATTGGGGTCCAGGAGATCCCGATCGGAATCAACCCTTTTCACCAATGTCGCAAAACGGACTGATCTCTCTCGCGTCATACTGGTCAGCACATTGTCTATAATCCTTGGGACCAAGCCGAAATTGTCCGCTTGCACATTGATAACGATCTTCCCGCCAAGTCGCTCGGCCACTTCAGCGGTACGATCCGACCCTGTTCGATGTCGGGCCGACGTCCGAAAAACTTCTGCTCCAAAATCGCGAGCGGCCTTAGCTATCATGGCGTTGTCTGTGGCGATCACTAACCGTGAGACTCGCCGGGCCCTGGCCATCTGGCTCCAAACGTAATAGAGCAGGGGCTTCCCCTTGAAAGGATGTAAGACTTTGCCGGGGAATCGCTTGGAGCCCATCCGTGCTGGAATTACCGCGAGGACATCCGGCTCCTTCATCCGATCACCCTTGGCACCAGAAAATACTCACCATCGCTTCCGGGAGCATTCCCCAGGGCATCTGCTCTCGGCAGTGACGGCGCAATAACATCTTCCCGAAACACGTTGTCGGCGGATACAAATTGCTCTGAGGCTTCAACTCCGGTCGTGTCTACTGCCTTGAGCTGGTCGATATAGTCCAGAATTATCGTAAGCTCAGCGCTGTATTTTTCGATCTCTGCGGGTGTAAGATTCAATCGCGCCAGGCGGGCAACATGCTCGACCTGCTGTTTTGTGAGTAGCATGTGCCAAAATAGGGTTGATTGGCGGGAGGGTCAAGCCAAAAACTCGTTCACCCGCTTTTCGAGCCTGCTCGGGGCTAAAGTTACGGCCCGCTGTTCCGACAATCGTAATAGATGTGCCACAATGAAACAAGCCATGCTGTTGCTATAAACTGATGTACACCGAGCAGTTTCAAATTGAATCGCGAAACGGCGACCGGTCTCCCGAACTCTTCCCACATCATCACACTCCAATGATTACCGACAGCACAGCTGTCACACGCATCGAATCTCTCCTGCTCGGACTTCGCCTGCGCCACTGGCTAACTGACAGCGACAGGACTCTCCTCGACCAATTAGCGCCGGACCACGGACTGGTCTTTCTCATTCATCATGAACAGTATCTTCATCCCGAGGGATTGCCGCTTTTCCCGCTGGAGACAATCGAAACCGGACTTTGCAGCGATGGCGACGCGTTCTTCACCCAGCGCTTTCGCTCTCGCAATGGGTCCAATGGCCACTCGTATCGCATTCACACGGCCCGCATCGGAGAGCTCAACGATCGCACCCTCATCCTGGGCCTCATGGCGCCGGAGCGACTCGCTTATCCGGGCGATGATGAACATGGCTTCATGCAGATCGTGAGGCAATTTCGCGAGGCCGATCGGTCCCTTCAAGGCGTATGCTCCGAACTTGCGCCACTTCTCGCTTCCGGGGAGCCGATCCTTCTGATCAACCGGTCATCAGGCCGGATCGTGACCGCCAACCAACCCATGCTGACACTACTTGGACGCGACCTTCAGCGAGTTGCCGACCGTGAATTCGGCGCTCTTAAGAATCTGCTCGCCGAACGGTCGAAGCGGAGAAAGCTCTCGATGACCGCGCTGTCCAGAAGTTGTCTGAATTTATGCTTATTGACTCTCGCCAAACCGGTGCCCAGCGTCAAAGAGTCGCCAGTCAGCGCTCCGTCAGTGCCGACTGGATTCCTGACCAGCATGCAAAACACCGTTGCCAGCATAGTCGCCTGCGGGAAACAATTGGAAACGTTGATCGGATATTGCGCCGGGCACCCTGCCCACGAACTGCTCCGCATAGTACTCGAAGAATCAGCAGATCTGTCAAGGCAAGTCGAGCGCTTTCATCTGCTGGCTCATGCCCATCGCTATCCGCCGGTGGAGGTCGACCTGCTCTCCGCGCTGCGTATCGCCGTCGACAAAGTTTCCGCCCGCCGACCCGACTGTACCCTGACTTTGGTCAGCACCATGGCATCCCTTCCGCCAGCATATCTCCCCAAAGCCGCTCCGTCGTTTCTCTTCGAGGCGCTGCTCAATGCCCATCTGTCTTCCTCCTCAGCGTCGACGAGAACCACGGTTACGACCGACCTGTGCTCAAACGGAGAAGGATTACGAGTGCAATGTGTAACCGATTCACCAGACCCCCGTTGGCGCTCTGCGTTCGACCATGACTGGATCACCTACGCCACCGGACTGGCTAACGCCTTGTCCGTAGACATGACCAGCAACTCCGGCACACTCGGCCAGACGCTCGAAACCGCGCTGGTTATCCCCCTGACTGAGGTAATCTCTCATGAACGGATTGCATAACAGGGAACAGATACAGCTCCTTGTAATAGACGACGAGCGCGCTACCTGCGGCTGCATCGCTGCCATCCTGAGGCGCGAGGGATACACTGTTCATGAAGCGAACTCAGTTCAGGACGGGATCACATGTCTCCGCGAGCGACAGATCGACGCCGTCCTTACCGACTTGCGAATCGGCAATGATTCGGGGATCGATGTTGTCAAGTTGGTTCAACAAACCTCGCCGGAGACCGAATCGATTGTCCTGACAGCCTTTGGCACCATAGAGAGCGCAGTCGAGGCAATGCATGCCGGCGCGTTCGACTATCTCACCAAGCCCTTCGGCAACGAACAGCTACTGGTCAAGGTTCACAAGGCCATTGAGCGTAAGTTAATGCGTCAGGAATTGATCGTCCTTCGCCAGCACGTGGCGATGAACTACGGGTTCGACAACATTGTCGGGATTTCCAAAGCCATTGCCCAGGTGAAGGAAACAGCGGCACGGATTGCCCCGACCGATATCACGGTTCTGATTACCGGAGCCTCAGGCACGGGCAAAGAGCTGTTTGCCCGGGCGATACACCACCACTCGCACCGGCGCAACGGTCACTTTGTTGCGATTGACTGCGGCGCGCTTCCAGAGGGGCTGCTGGAGTCGGAGCTCTTTGGGCATGTCAAAGGGTCATTTACGTCCGCTTGGCAGAACAAGAAAGGGCTTTTCGAAGAAGGGGATGGCGGTACTGTTTTTCTCGACGAAGTCGGGAATATGCCCTCCTCGCTTCAGGTCAGACTCTTGCGCTTTCTTCAGGATTCCGAAGTGCGACCAATCGGAGCCGTCGTGTCGCGACGAGTTGACATCCGGGTCATTGCCGCTACCAACCGCGATCTGAAGACTCTGGTTGCCGACGGAAGCTTCCGAGAGGACCTCTATTATCGGCTCAACGTCATCCCGCTGACCCTGCCGACTCTTCGCGAGCGTCCGGAAGATATTGAGATGCTGACCGGTTATTTTCTGCGCAGAATCTCCTCCGAGATGAACTGCGCGGCCCTGCAGATCACGCGCGGGGCAGTCGAGAAGCTCCAGCGGCACAGCTGGGCTGGAAACGTTCGTGAGCTGGAAAACACCTTGAAACGCGGGGCTGCGCTCTGCCAGCAATCCGAAATTGGAGCCGACGACATCATGTTTGTCTCCGTTGACGTCGAGCCGGAAGCTGACGAACCTGCTCCGACGAAAATAAGCCTCACCCTCAAAGAGGGACTCCTCGACAGTGGACAACGCTCACTGATTGTCAAGACGCTCTCTGATAACGATTGGAACTTCACCAAGACTGCAACTGATCTTGGAATCGGGCGCACGACCCTCTGGCGTAAGGTGAGGAAGTACAATCTGAGGAAAGAGCCAGTCGAACAGCAATGATCAAGTCCGACAGGCTGAGTCACGATGCCCTACGAGGAACCTTCAGCGCCGGGACCGATTTCCCACAGCGACAGTCAATCCGAACCTGAACGTCTTACTGACCGGGGACACAGCGTGGGGGACGCCTTTGTCGAGCTCACTCGAATAGTCCAACTCCATTTCCCAATCCACAAGGGACTGCTCCTCCTGAAAGAATCAGGAGGATTCCGATACAGCGCCGTAGCGACTTTCAATGCCGGGACTGTTCGGCACAATCTGAGCCTGTATCTCCCCACCTGTTCATCCCTCTTCGAAAAGGTGGCTGAGCAGGGACAAGTATACACGGAAAACTACTGCGGGCTGTTCAGTGGAAATGCGTTCGAGCGTGCGCTCCTGCTTGATGATTTGAGTTGTTCGTTCGTGATCCAACCGCTTCACTGCAACGGTCAGGTGGTTGGTTTGGTCGGTTTCAGTTCAATCTATCCGGATACGTTTGCGGCGTGTGAAGAGGGAGCGCTCGACAGGATCTGCCACGGCCTTTGCGATGAGATTTCGCGTACCCGCCAGCTCCAGCAACGCAACGAAGTCTGACCCTGCCCGTCTTGTCGACCTTAGTTTCGCTTGGCGTCAATTCGAATCTGCCGGCGAGTCCGATTGTGTTCATCGTTGGTGAACGAAAAGCGGTGCTTCCCCTGGCTGTCAGCGACAAAATACAGAAAGCGCGTGCTGTCAGGACGAATCGCAGCCAGGATCGCTGGAAGCCCGGGTGAGTTGATCGGCGTGGGAGGGAGTCCGGCAACGCGATAGGTGTTATACGGCGACTCAATTTCGAGATCATCTCTCGTTAGGAGTCGATCCAACCCGCCGAGCCCATAAATAACCGTTGGATCAGCGTCCAGTGTCATTCCAAACTTCAGCCGGTTGTAGTAGACCGAGGCAATCACTGTCATCTCGGAATCAAGCTTCGCCTCGGCCTGTACAATCGAGGCCATCACGAGCGTTTGCTGAGAAGATAATCCGACACTATCGAGCTGGTTCCAGAGTGAACCAGTCTTTTGATGAAACATCCCCACCAGTTCGCGGATCACCGCTCGAGCCTTCATGCCGGGCGCCAGCAGATAGGTCTCAGGAAACAGATACCCCTCAAGGCACGGAAGCCCGAGACTATCCAGAAACAACGTATCCCGATTCAGCGCGAGCACATCGGCCGAATCGATTCCCATCTGCCGACTCAAGACTGCCGCGACCTTCCATATTGGCGCCCCTTCGTAGATAGTGACTTTCGCCAAAGTCCCTTTGGCCCTGTGCAGCTTCTCAAGAACGCTGCGACACGAATTCCTGCCCGAGAAGTGGTACTCGCCGGGAATGAGGTGCTTATCGATATTGGACCAACGGGCCGTATACTCAAGCAGCATTCGGGATGTGATAATGTCGGCGTCTTGCAGTTTCGAGGCGAATGTTGCGAAATCATCGCCGGTTTTGATCCGGATCACTACGTCGCGATCACCCAAGTCGACCGCACGGACAAATGAATAGTACAGGTAACCGGCGACGATGCCGAGGACCAGCAACCCGGATAAGAAGAAACCACCCGCTGAACGAGTGGCCCGCTTCGCTAAGCCCGGAATTGCATGCAGTACTCCGAGAAGCAACAGAAAGAAGCCGACCAGGAGCAGAAATGTCGTCACGAAGAAGTAGAACAAATACTCCCAGAATTTGAAATCCATGCTACTCTTCACGTTGCCCGTCCAGATAACGCTGCAGAATGAGGACAGCCGCCAGTCGGTCGAGGCGTCGTTTGTCCTGTCCGACCCTTTTCCCGTGCGCGTGTATTATCGCTGCCGCTTCAACCGTGGAAGAATGCTCGTCCACTCGATGAATCGGGCCGCCGTATTGCCCGCGGAGTTTCTCAATGAACCGATCGATCTCGTCACATTTGGAGCTTCGGTCTCCGGAAGCCAGCAGAGGGTACCCGACCACGAGCGTTGCTGGATGATATTCCTCCAGAAACCTGCCTATCCCCCTCAGGGCCTGCGCCTGTGATTTCACTTCTAATGTCTCAAGGGCCGACGCGATCAGGCCCGTGGGATCGCTCTTCGCCAGACCGATTCGGCGTGTGCCATAGTCAATGGCCAGCACTGTCTTATTGGTGCTTTGTTCCATGCTGTCAAGGTATCGACGAGCCTCAATCCTGTCAAAAAGAATGTGGGTCCGCAACATCCTTACGGGATCCGACAGGCGTCAGGTCTTGCGCTCTTTCTTCTTCGCCGCCGGAAAGAGCACATTGTTAAGAATCAGACGATATCCGGGTGAGTTTCTGTGCAGTGAAAGCTCAGTCGGCGGGTCGTTGACCATATGCTGGTAGTCCTCAGGATCATGCCCCCCCAGAAAGGTAAAGGTCCCCCGGCCGAGATTGCCATGAACATAGCGAGCTTCGTCGAAGCCGTCGGGCTGCCCCAATACAATTACTGCCTTCTTCAGTAGCGACTTGCGAAATCCGGTCACCTGCCCCATGAACCCGTTGACTGTGCTGACATGATCCTGTACGAGCATTGTCGGCACCGGATCGAGTTTGGCGGAAAACTCAAACAGGAAGAAATAGTCATCTTTGGGTGAACCGAAACGAATCAACCGATCCGGGTACGTGTCAATGTTCGAACGCTGGTATGCGAGTGGGTCGCGAGAAATCCTGAAGTTCTCAAAGCAGAGCGACCGTGCGAAATCCAGCTTCTCTTGTGCGCCGGGGTCCATCGGATCGCCATCAAACTCGCGAGGTACAACATCAACCCCTTCAGCGGCCAGGGCGACATCAAATGTCTCGGGAGCAGAACACATGGAGAAGAAGAAACCCCCGCGTCGAACGTAGTCGGAGATTGTCTTCGAAACCGCCAATTTCATCTGCGATACCTTTGTAAAGGCCAGTTTGCGTGCCAACTCCTCGTTGGTGCGCACATCGTTCTGATACCACAGCTCGTTATGAAAGGCGGCGTAGAACTTCCCATACTGACCGGTAAAATCCTCGTGGTGACAATGCAGCCAGTCGAAGTCATTGAGCGCTCCGGTCAGAACTTCACCGTCCCAAATGACTTTGTATGGTATCTCCGCGTAGGTAAGAGCAAGAGTGACCGCGTCATCCCAGGGCTGCTTGTTCGGAGGGGAGTAGACCGCGATCTTGGGCGCCTTTTCGAGCTCCACCCGCTCCATATTCTCAACTTCGATCTGGCGATAGATGTCAGCCACCTGCCCCGACGAAACCTGTTCAAACAACACCCCCTTCACCAGACAGTCGTTACTGATGTCATCCGAGTTATCGATCAGAAACGATCCTGCTCGATAATTCAGGAGCCATTCCGCTTTCGACCCTTTCTCTAAAGCCCGAAACACGACACCGTAGGCCTTGAGATGGTCAGTCTGTGTGCTGTCCATCGGAATGAAAATACTCCCACTCGCCGTCCCTTCTCCGATCACAAGGAACGTCAGCAGCAATGTCAGAACTCGAGTCAGCATTAGCTCTTAAACACTCTGGAATGACAGTGGTTCAATTCGCGCTTCACTTGCCTGCCTGTTTCTCTCTCAGCTCTCTGCGCACGACCTTATATTTCGCCAGATATTCTGCCAACTTGGTTTCACGCCCGGAGTCTGTAGGATGGTAGTACTCAGTCCCGGCCAATTCATCCGGGAAATATTCCTGATCGGTGATATGCTCGGCAAAATCATGCGCATATTTGTACCCCTTCCCGTACTCGAGCGATTTCATCAGCGAAGTCGGCGCATTGCGAATCCAGAGCGGTACGGGCAGCGAACCATGTTCGTCGACGTCCCGCTTAGCCTGCTCGAACGCCTTGTACGCCGAATTCGACTTTGGCGCGCAGGCCATATAGAGTANNATATAGAGTACCGCCTGGGCAATCGCCAACTCCCCTTCCGGCGAACCAAGAAAGTGGTAGGCGTCGCGCGCGTTCATTGTCAAGGTCAGCGCGTACGAATCCGCCAGGCCGATATCCTCGCTGGCGAATCGAATCAGACGTCGAATGACATACATCGGATCCTCCCCAGAGGCAAGCATCCGCGCCAGCCAGTACAGTGCGCCATCCGGGTCGCCGCCACGTATGGTCTTGTGCAACGCGGAGATGAGGTTATAGTGTTCCTCGCCCGCCTTGTCGTACACGAGCACTGTCCGCTGATTGACCTGTCGGAGAATATCGACCGTAATTGTCCCTCCAACTCCCACAAACTGAGCCGTCAGCTCCAATAAGGTCAGACCTCTGCGCGCGTCACCGTCAGCTGCGGTCGCGATGAACTCGACACTCCCATCAGCCGGCGTCAAATGCATCGACCCAAGGCCGTGCTCTTTATCCGAAATCGCCCGCGTGATCAAGGCCTCGATCTCCTTCTCGGTCAGCCGACTCAATACATACACCCGCATCCGCGACAGAAGCGCAGAATTCACTTCAAACGACGGATTCTCGGTTGTCGCGCCGATCAGGACAATATCCCCTTTCTCCACGTAT
>CXWL01023091.1_pt1 | contig 21395 bp, 22 predicted proteins | sample 590931 | NCBI WGS metagenome assembly CXWL01 (sample SAMEA3498368, study PRJEB10139) | groundwater metagenome | biome: water well; material: biofilm material | place: Germany | collected 2015-04-27 | reverse complement strand
ACAGCAGCCAGTGCAGTCCAATGCGCTTCACCGGGCTGAGCACGGCGAACAGCGCGAGAGGCACGAGCCACGCGAGCAGCAGCGCGCGCTCGCCAGGCCGCTGCCATGCCTCGAGCAGCCTCGCCCTTCCCCGCCACGCGAACCACAGCAGGGGCGCGGCGAGGTAGGCGAGCGATGCGGCGTACAACGCCGGCGTCGCCAGCGACCAGCCGCTGTCGTTCTCCTCGTGGCGGTTGATGGCGTTGAACATCACGTTGCACCAGCAGGCTTCGTAGTTCCAGTAGAGGTTGAGCAGCCCGAAAGGCAGGACGCCGATGAATACGAGCAGAAGCGCCTTCGGGTTCCTTGCGGTGACCGCCCACGCCAGGTACGCAAGGCCCAGCAGAACCGCGAAATACTTCGACAGGAAGGCGAGGCCAAGCAACGCGCCGGAGGCCAGGAACATTCCGCTCGCCCCCCTTTCGGCAGCGCGCGCGAACACCAGCAGCGACGCAACGGAGAACAGCACCAGCGGCGTATCCGTCGTGACGAGCACGTTCCAGACGTTCATCGGCACCAGCAGCACCGCGAGCGCGGCAAGATTGGCCGTGTCCTCGTCGCGGCCGAACCAGCCGCGCAGTGCAAGCCACGCTCCGAGCGCGGCCAATGGCGGCGCCAGCACCGCGGGCAGGCGCAGCAGCCAGGGTGCATCGGAGAGCGCAGCCAATGGCGCCAGCATCCATCCGACCATGGGCGGATGGTCGTAGAAACCCAGCGCGGGCGCGCGCCCCCAAAGGACGAAGTAGGCCTCGTCGGCGGTGACCGGCGCCGCGGCCGAGAGCCAGACGCGGAACAGCAGCGTCGCGGCAAGCGCGACCAGCAGCCACTGCCGGGACGAGGCGGCGGTCAAAGTACGGAAGGTGCGAACAGTGCGGGCAAGGAGCGCGCGAGGAGCAGCAATCCGGCAATCACCAGCAAAGCGTACACCGCTTTTACCACCGCGGCAGCCGGCACCCTGGCATGCAGCCGGTTGCCGAGCCACACGCCGCCAAGCAGCGCCGGCAGCAAGAGGAGCGCGGTGGCGAACAACCCGTCCTGCGTGAGCAGCCCGGCAGCTCCGAACAGCACGACCCGCAGGAGCGACGACAGCATGATCATCGCCGCGTTGGTCGCGCGCAGCGCCTCCTTGTCGTGGATCCGGCCGGCGTTATAGATGGCAAACAGCACTCCGCCGGTGCCGAAAAGCGCGGAGAACACGCCGCCGCCGAGCCCGATGGGCACACACCACGCCCGCGACATCCTCGGCGGAGGCCCGCGGCGCAGCAAGCTATATCCGGCATAGAGCAGCAGGAAAGCGCCCAGCACCGCGATCAGCTTCTGCTCGGCCACTTCGATCAGAAGGATCAGGCCGGCGGCCATGCCGACAAGGATGAAAGGCACCAGCCAGCCGATCTCGGCGTACTGGACCTTCTTGCGTGCCCGGGCGCCGAACAGCAGGAACGCCGCAACGTCGAGCAGCATCAGCAGCGGCACCGCGAATTTGAGCGTGAAGAAATGCGCCAGCAGCGGCAGCGCGATGACAGTGGAACCGAAGCCGGCCAGGCCGAAGGCCGTGTACGCGAAAGCGACCACCAGCGCCGCCAGAAGCAGGATTTCCGGCGGATAAGGTTGCGCGAAAAGCTGCGGCGAAAAGCTCAGTGCCTGCCCTTCTTTCGACGCGCCTTGACCGCCGCCGCGAGCGTGTCGAGCAATTCGACGGAATCGTCCCAGCCGATGCACGGGTCGGTGATGCTCTGGCCGAAAGTCAGGGCCTTGCCCGGCGCAAGGTCCTGCTTGCCCTCCACGAGGTGCGATTCGACCATGGCGCCGATGATGCAGCGCGATCCCGCGGCGACCTGCGAGCCGACGTCGCGCGCCACGTCCAGCTGGCGCTTGTACTGCTTGGAGGCATTGGCGTGCGAGAAGTCGATCATCAGCCGGCACTCGAGCTTCGACTTGGCGAGTTCCTCGCAGGCGTCCTTGACGCTTGCGGCGCCGTAGTTCGGGCTGCGGCCGCCGCGCAGGATGATGTGGCAGTCCTCGTTGCCGCGCGTCTCGACGATCGACACCTGGCCGTTCTTGTGCACCGAGAGGAAGTGGTGCTTCTGGCGCGCGGCGAGGATCGCATCCACCGCGATGCGCACGTTGCCGTCGGTGCCGTTCTTGAAGCCGACCGGCGCCGACAGCCCCGAGGAAAGCTCGCGGTGCACCTGCGATTCCGTGGTGCGCGCGCCGATCGCGCCCCAGGACACCAGGTCGCCGATGTACTGCGGCGAGATGACGTCCAGGAATTCGCAGCCCGCCGGCACGCCGGCCCGATTGATGCGCACCAGCAGGTCGCGCGCGATGCGCAGGCCTTCGTCGATGCGAAAGCTGCCGTTCAGGTAGGGGTCGTTGATCAAACCCTTCCAGCCCACCGTGGTGCGCGGCTTCTCGAAATACACGCGCATGACCACTTCCAGCTCTTTTTCATGCTTCTTTCGTTCACCAAGAAGCTTCTCCGCATAGGCGACCGCGGCCGCCGGATCGTGGATCGAGCAGGGCCCGATGATCACGAGCATCCGGTCGGACTTGCCGCGCACGATCTCGCGCACCCGCTTGCGCGTGTCCGCGACGAGCTTCTCCACCGGCGTGCCCTGGATCGGGAAGAAGCGGATCAGGTTTTCCGGGGGCGGCAGCGGCACGATGTTCTCGATGCGTTCGTCGTCGGTGAGGGATGTCTTGTCGTCGATGGGCGTGGTCATTGGGGTCCCTAAAAACAAAAACCGCCAGGCATCTCTGCTCTGGCGGTTTGTCGGTTTAGCTGATGGTGCGGCTAGCCGTTCCCCTCCGCCAGAGGGCGTGAGAACGCGTAGAAGAAAAAGTAGCCGTAAAACCAGCGGTTCATGGGGTCATTCAAGCACGAAGCCCCGGGCCTTGTCTACTTCGGCCAGAGGACCATCTGGGTACAGCGGAACAGCGCGATCCTCTTTTCGGTGCCTTCGACAGTCACCTCCGCATCCCAGACCTGGGTCGTGCGGCCCAGGTGCGAAGGCGTCGCCCGGCAGGCGATCGCACCCTTGAGCGTCGTGCCGAAGAAGTTCGACTTCAGCTCGACCGTGGTAAAGCCGCTGGCGCCCTCGGGCAGGTTCGCGACGCAGGCATAGCCGCAGGACGTGTCGGCAAGCGCGATCACCGAGGCGGCGTGCAGGAAGCCGTTGGGGGCCAGGAGTTCCTTGCGGACCTCCATCCGGCTCTCCAACCCCTCGGGCGCCACGGACAAGATGCGCACGCCGACCAGGCCGGGCAGGTGCCCCGCGCCGCGGCTGTTGAAGTAATCCGGCGTCATTTCCGGACGAAAGGAAGGTCTGGTTGGCACTCGCGCCATCTTACTGCCAGCACTGGCATTGGCGCGCTATTTGCTACATGAAAAGCATCATGCTATTTTTTCCTCGCGGAAATCGCCGACAACAAGAACGTTAGGAGGTAGCAATGTCCTCAAACGTCTCGCTTCCCGTCCCTGCGCCGACGATTCCGGTCGCCGGCTTCAAGGACGTCTACGATGTCGCCGCGGTCGAAAGGGCCCTCCAGGACCTGCCGCAATCCGCCAATGAATCCCTGCGCTCGCTCTACGAAAAAATGCTGCGCGTTGGCGGCCAGCGCTTCGCGGTCAAGCCCTCCGGCCTGCCGGAGATGCAGCCGCTGTTCGAGGAACTGCCCAACTTCGGTGAAGTCCTCGAGCACATCCGCCGCCAGCTCGCGCTCTGCGTCGACTCGAAGGACGACGTCGAACTGCAGCCCATCCTGCTGCTTGGCGGGCCCGGTATCGGCAAGACCCATTTCGCGCGGCGCGTATCCCAGATGCTTGGCACCGGCTATGGCTTCGTGCCGATGAGCTCGCTCACCGCGGGCTGGGTGCTTTCGGGCGCCTCCTCGCAATGGAAGAACGCCAAGCCCGGCAAGGTCTTCGATACCTTCCTCAACGGCGACTATGCCAATCCCGTGATGGTGGTGGACGAGATCGACAAGGCCAGCGCCGACGGCCAGTACGACCCGCTGGGCGCGCTCTACGAGTTGCTCGAGACGCAGACAGCGGCGCGCTTCACCGACGAATTCGCGGAGATCCCGATCGACGCCTCCAGCGCGGTGTGGTTCGCCACCGCAAACGAGGCCTCGCGCATCCCCGAGCCGCTGCTGAATCGCATGAACGTGTACGAGATCGAGGCGCCGGACGCGGAAGGATCGGCCCGCATCGCGCGCTCGCTGTACCGTGAAATCCGCGAGTCGCACGACTGGGGCCGGCGCTTTCCCGAGCTGCCCTCGGGCAGTGTGGTGGAAAAGCTCGCGCTGCTCACCCCGCGCGAGATGCGCCGTGCGGTGCAGGCGGCGTTCGGCAACGCCAAGGTGTCGGGCCGGGACGAGCTGCAGCCCGAGGACGTCGATCTCCAGCGCGGCGGCCGGAAGTCGAGAATAGGTTTTTGATATCTAGCAAACGCGCGAGCGCGTTACTAGAAATAGGCCAGCAGGCGTCCGCAGGCGATCACGGAGACCCACAACAGCAGCGACGCCGCCGCAGCGGCGCGTGCCGCCAGGGGCGGCATGACATCCACATCCCATTGACCGGCACTGCGCAAGGCTCCGGCATGCAGCAACCCGGCATTCGCCCCAGCCAGCAGGATCAGGCACATCTTCACCGCGAACAGGGGATTGGAAAGCAGATCGCTGGCATGGGCGACGAACATCGCCAGGCCGCTGGGCACGATCAGCGCGAAGCTTGCGATGCTCCAGGGCAGGATGTGCGAGGCCAGCCGGCGGACCGGCAGCGACCGCGACAATCCGAGCAGGCGCAGGTCGAGAATCGCGATCGAGCCCACCAGCAGCGCGATGCCCGTGATGTGCACGATCTCCACCGAGGGGTAGAGCCAGAGCCACTGGCGCATTGCCTGGCCCAGGGCGCTGGCTTCCATCGCGCCCATCGCAGTCACGGTTAGCGCAGCTCCACCGTCTTGCCGCCGGCGGTGATCCGCTCGGCGCGCATCTCCTCCGGCTTGCCTCGGTTGGCGTAGCCCTCCACCGTTACGCCGGCGCCCACTTTGAGCGCGTCCTTGGCCAGACCACGCGATTCCATGCGCGAAGGCGGCGCGAGCACGCAGAGCCAGATCTTGCCGGGCGTCTCCAGCCGGATGTAGCCATGCGGATGCTCATAGCCCGAATCGACGATCTTGCCCGACAGCTTCAGCAGCTTCGTCGAGTCGTACTCGCTCCAGCCGTGGTGCCCCAGTGCGGGCGCTGGAAACTCCAGCGCGAGCGCGGGAAAAAGCAGTGCGACGATCAGAGCCGTTCTTCGATCCATGTTTTCACCGTTTTCAAAGCTTCATCCAGTTTTGCAGGCTCTGTGCCGCCGGCCTGCGCCATATCCGGCCGGCCGCCGCCCTTGCCGCCGACCTGCTGCGCGACAAAATTCACCAACTCCCCGGCTTTGACCTTGCCGGTGAGGTCGGCCGTGACGCCGGCAATCAGGGAAACCTTGCCCTCGCCCACCGCCGCCAGCACGATGGCCGCGCTCTTCAACTTTTCCTTCAGCTTGTCCAGGGTCTCGCGCAGCGTTTTCGCATCCGCGCCGTCCAGGGTGGCCACCAGGAGCTTGGCGCCCTTCACGTCGACCGCCGTGGACGCCAGGTCCTGGCCCTGCCCCATGGCCAGCTTGCCTCGCAGCTTGGCGAGCTCCTTCTCGAGCGCCTTCTTCTCGTCAAGCAGGGCCTGCGCTGCCTTTTCGACCATGCCGGGGCCGGGCTGCGCGCGCAACTGCCTGGCAACCTCCGAGAACTCGCGCAGCTGGCCATTCATCATCGCCAGCGCGTTGCCGCCCGTGGTCGCCTCGACGCGGCGGATGCCCGCGGCCACGCCGCCCTCGGAATACAGCTTGAAGACCCCGATNNTCACCCGGGTCTCTACCTGCCGGATCTCCTCGTCGCTCATCGGCTTGTCGTGGGCAAAGTCGAAGCGCGTCTTGTCGGCGTCGACCAGCGAGCCCTTCTGCGCCACATGCGCTCCCAGGACTTCACGCAATGCCTTGTGCATGAGGTGCGTGACCGAATGGTTGCGCATGGTGCGCTGGCGCCGCTCAACATCGACGCGCGCCTCGACCTTGTCGCCCACTTTCAGCGCGCCCGCCTTGAGCTTGCCGTGATGGCCGAACACCTCTGCCTGGACTTTCTGCGTGTCGTCCACCTCGAAGGTGCCGCCGGACCCCACCAGTTCGCCGCGATCGCCAACCTGTCCGCCGGATTCGGCATAGAACGGCGTCTGGTCGAGCACCGCCACGCCGGCGTCGCCCGCCTTGAGCGATTCGACCATGGCGCCTTCCCGGTAAAGCGCGACGACCTTCGCCGGAATGCTGAGCGTGTCGTAGCCCTTGAACTCGGTCTTGCGGCCAGAATAGTCCAGCGCGGCGGCCGAAGTGAACTTGCTGGCCGCGCGAGCCCGTTCACGTTGCAGGCCCATCGCCGCCTCGAAGCCCGCGAGGTCCAGGTTGACGCCGCGCTCGCGGCAGATGTCCGCCGTAAGGTCCACCGGAAAACCGAAAGTGTCGTAGAGCTTGAAGGCCGTATCGCCGTCGAGAAGCTTCTCGCCGGAGGCGAGCGCCCCTTCCAGGACGCCCATGCCGTTCTCCAATGTCTCGGCGAAGCGTTCTTCTTCCTGCTTTAGCACGTCGGCGACGCGCTTCGCCGAACTCCTCAGTTCCGGATAGGCATCGCCCATGGCCTTGTCCAGGTCGGCCACCAGCCTGAAGAAAAAGGGCTGCTTCTGCCCGAGCTTGTAGCCATGGCGTATGGCGCGGCGGATGATCCGCCGCAGCACGTAGCCGCGACCCTCGTTGCCCGGGATCACGCCGTCCACGATCAGGAACGAGCAGGCGCGGATGTGGTCCGCGATCACGTTCAGCGAGGGATTCTTCAGGTCCTTGAGTCCCGTCTCGCGCGCCGCGGCCTTGATGAGGTCCTGGAACAGGTCTATTTCGTAGTTCGAGTGTACGTGCTGAAGCACCGCGGCGATGCGTTCCAGTCCCATGCCGGTATCAACGCAAGGCTTGGGCAGCGGCGTCATCGTGCCCTTGTCATCCCGGTTGTACTGCATGAAAACCAGGTTCCAGATCTCGATGTAGCGGTCGCCGTCGGCGTCCGGCGAGCCCGGAGGGCCGCCCGGGATGCCTTCGCCGTGGTCGAAGAAGATCTCGCTGCAGGGGCCGCAGGGGCCCGTGTCCGCCATCTGCCAGAAATTGTCCGACTGGAATTTCGCGCCGCCGGGCTTGTCGCCGATGCGCACCACGCGCTCCTTCGGCACGCCGATCGTCTTCGTCCAGAGTTCAAAGGCCTCGTCGTCGGTCTCGTAGACCGTGGCCCAGAGCTTTTCCGGCGGCAGCTTGTACACCTTGGTCAGCAGCTCCCAGGCGAACTGGATCGCGTCCTTCTTGAAATAGTCGCCGAAGCTGAAGTTGCCCAGCATCTCGAAGAAGGTGTGGTGGCGCGCGGTGTAGCCGACATTTTCCAGGTCGTTGTGCTTGCCGCCCGCGCGCACGCTGCGCTGCGAGGTGGTGGCGCGCACGTAGGCGCGCTTCTCCTTGCCAAGGAAAGTGTCCTTGAACTGCACCATGCCGGAATTGACGAACAGCAGGGTCGGGTCGTCCGCGGGCACGAGCGAACTCGACGCCACGATGGTGTGGCCCTTGGACTTGAAATAATCGAGGAAGCTGGCGCGAATTTCGGCGGAGTTCATATACCGCGTATTTTAAAGGAAGGGCCACGGCGTCCGGACGCCGTGGCCCTCCAAATTACGCGGCCAGTCTGCCGTATTTCACCAACCTCGCGCGCACGCCGGTCTGCGTGCGCTGGTGCGCGCCCGCGAGGTCCGGCAATCCCCTGCCCGCGTCGAACGCGGACAGCAGTTTGCGGTCCTCATCCTCGGTCCAGGGCTCGCCGGTTTTCGGCGGCAGCTGCTGCTTGCGCCGCTCGAAGCGCTCCGACTTCTCCAGCGCCTCGGCCGCCGCGTACAGCGCGCGCACAGTCTGCGCGCGCTGGTAGATGCTGTCGGCCGGAAATACTTCGCCGGACTCCGGATCCACGCCATTGGCAAGCGAGCGCACCACGCTCAATGCTTCGGTTTGATTCATTCGATTCACCTCCCCTCTGCTACAGATGTAGCTAAGGGATGAACGCATATACAGTAGTTTCGGATGACCGGCTGGGCGAGGATCTAGGGAGCTGGTCTCGCCGACAGGGCCCGAATTAAGCGCCGTTGGTATCGTTGCTTCGCGAGCTCACACTCCCAAAGTACGATGGTTTTCCATCCCAACTTCTTCAATAGTTTGATATTTCGCCTGTCGCGAGCAGCCGTACGTCGCAACTTCGGTATCCAGTAGTCCAGATTGCTAAGCGGGCGATGACTTAGTGAGCACCGGTGTTGATGCCAAAAGCAGCCATGGATCATGATGACGAGCATTCGACCTGGAAACACAATGTCTGGGCGTCCTGGCAAGTCATACCGATGCAGCCGGTATCTGAATCCCCTACCGCTTAGAAACTTCCGAACGACCAATTCAGGCCCTGTCCCCGTCGCTCGAATTGCGCGCATGTTGCTGCTTCGCTGCGCCGTTGACACTCTGTCGACCATCACAAGACTCCTACCTCTGCTTCACCTACGCGCAGGAATCAGGAAAGCTTTTCTAGGATGCGCTTCTCAAACTCCGACTGACTTACAGGCTTGCCGCCGGTGAGTCCTCCAACTGCTTCGTCCAGCGTAGTAAATACAACATCCCCCCGAGCGAGTTCGAATCTCTTTTTCGCCTCAACATATCGGAAATCGACGATGAACCATGCGATATCCGCGTTCGACGAATCTTCCACAGTGTCCATCTTCCCCATCGAATCAAAAAATGCCCTATCGACCACGACAGCCATTTTCTTGCCCCAGCGCCGCAAAGTCGGCACCTTGATTTGAAGCTGGGGCATGAGACGTTTGGGGGCGCTGCTTCGATAGTCTGGTCGTCTTATCTCCGTCGGCCATATCAATCCGTCGCCAGGATCCGCGGCAATAGCGCGGAAGTCCTTCGCCATCTCTCGTCCAGAGAAATAGACTGCTTGGATTTCCAGAGCACACCATTGCATCGGATGATCCTTGGGGAGGTCGCTCCTAGTCAGAATCATATCGAGCCGCCCTACGTCTTCACCCCCTGCTCCATCCACAGTCTCCTCAGACTCCAGGAAACCAACCTCTCGTGCAATTGTGGGTGTCGAGGAGCCTAGGAGCACCTCGCCGACCCACGTCGACACCGCATTCGCCTCATGAAATCTCTGAGGACAAAGAGCTCGAATTGCAGACCTATCTCCAGTTATTGGCACGACGGCGGACCCCGTTCGCTCGTAGAGCCTAAGCGAGCACACACCACCATCCTTAGTGCAGATGGCATCCTTGTCCGATCCCCGAAATGGACACCGCCTATTGGTTTCCATCTCTTCTGTCTTCTTGCGTCGAAGCGTGGAGAGGCGCATTGCCTCGACCTCCCCCAACGCACCCGACGCCGCTAACACCTCGAGTTCTCCGAGTCGATCCCGCTCAGCCTTGCTAAGCCTCTTTCTCTTATCCGGCACAAATTCAGCAAGTTCCTTGCGCGCAGATCTATCGAGAGCCACGAATGATTCGCCGTACCACTCCGCAATACCAAATCGCCTCGTCAATTCCGCAGGCTTCGGGACAGGGTCGGCTTTTGTCTTTTTAGCGGGTGCCACGGGACAAGGCTACCCGATCAATTGGAAACAAGTCCAATTCGGAACAATGCCAACGGCGAACAGCGCGGGCGCGGAAGCCCCGCAAGAAGATTCAGAGCGCTAGCACAGGCTCAGTCTGACGCGGTCTGACGACTCTAGAAACAGTCGCCCTCGCGGGAGAAATAGCGGAGAGAATTGACTCAGCAACGCGACGGCCAAGCATCGGCGGAACTGCGTTCCCGACCTGGACGTACTGGTCTGTCCGCGATCCTTGGAAGACAAATCGATCGGGGAACGACTGAAGTCTCGCGGCTTCCCGGACGGATATAGCGCGGTCTTGGTAAGGATGAATGTACGCGCCCCAATGAACATCACACTTGGTCAAAATCGTGCACGCCAGCCCATTTGGTTTCATTCGGCCATAGCGTTTTGTGTGATCGCTACGTTTGGCCCGTTTCATTCCTTCCGGCAGTAAATCGAACGGAATGTCGCGCCAACTTCCGCCCTGACGCACATGTTTCATTCGCTCAAGATTGAGTGCCGACAATCTCGGCGCACCGTGATTCTGAACCTCACGCGAGCCTCTTCTAAGGTCACGTTGATACGTATTCTGGGCCGGCGACCGATATCTCAGAGGTTGCGAATCATCGCCATTCCGGATGGCAGGCAAATCTCCGATAGCATCCCAAATTGTCGTATACGGTTTTTTCCCCACGCCGTGAGTAGCTTCTGGCCAAGGAATTGGCACTCCGATGCGGTTCCCAACGAAGAATAGCCGGCGCCTCTCTTGAGGAATCCCGAACTGCTCCGCCTTTAGGATTCGTGTCTCGACCTTATAGCCTTCCCTATCCATAGCACGAACAAAACCCTCTACCGCGAGCCCATTGTCGACAGACGTCATGCCAGTGACGTTTTCCATGACAATCCACTTAGGTTTGAGCCCTCGTACGAGTCTCATGTACTCGCGTGGGAGCGTTGTTCGCGGATCGTCGATACCCCGTTGATGGTTGTAGACCGAAAAACCCTGGCAGGGTGGTCCACCGACTAGGCAATCCAAACTACCTGCCTTGAGACCACTCGCAGCAAGGAAGTCTTGCGCAGAAAATTCCTCTATCGGTCCTTCGAGAAATCGAGCGTCCGGGTGGGTTAGCGAGAACGTAAGCCCTGCAGAATGATCAATGTCATTGCCTACTAAGACATCGAAACCAGCTTGGCTAAAGCCTTCGGAAAGCCCTCCCGCTCCGCAGAAAAGATCGATTGCCGTCAGTGCCATTTGTTATTTTTGAGAGTTAACGACATCGCAGTCAGAAGTATAGCGCCTCATGCATTTTCACGACACTCAGTTGTCAGCAGGATCCCTCCCAAAAATCAGCGCCGAAATTACTTCCCTAGAAAATCCGCGCGACTGGAGAAAGCGCATGCGCTTCGCCTTTTCCTCGCGCGTGCCGGCAGGCGTTCGGAACTTGCGCTCTAGAATGTCTTTTGCCTTCTGCATTTCATCGTCGGAAGTCGAAAAGCGTGCAATGAGTTCCGCGCTTACCCCCTTCGCCTTCAGGTCCTGGCGGATTCGCGCCGCGCCGTATTTGCGCGACAAGACGCGCGCCCGCTCTTCGGCGAAACGCTCCTCGGAAAGCTGATTCTTTTCCTTCAGCTTGGAAACCAGCCCATGGACGGCTTCGGAGGACTCCGCATGGGGCGCAAGCTTGCGCTCCAATTCCGCCCGGGTGTGCTCCCGGCGCGCGAGCAGCCGTAACGCCCGCGCCCGGAGCTCCACCACGTTGTCGGACTGCGCTTTCTCAGCCACGCTTGCGCGTCGGCAGCTTTTCGACCTTGTTGTCGGTCTCGACGTCAATTTCGACCGCCGCCACCGGCGCGAGCACACCCGCCTTTTCGCGGATCTTCTGCTCGATCTCGGCAGCCATCGCGGGATTTTCCTTGAGGAACTCGCGGCAGTTGTCCTTGCCCTGGCCGAGCCGGTCGCCGTTGTAGATGTACCAGGCGCCCGATTTCTCGACCACGCCGTGGATCACGCCCAGCTCGAGCAGCTCGCCGTTGCGCGAGATGCCCTCGCCGTACAGGATGTCGAACTCGGCGTTGCGGAACGGCGGCGCGACCTTGTTCTTCACCACCTTGACGCGGGTCTCGGAGCCGATGACTTCGTCGCCCTTCTTGATGGCGCCGATTCGGCGGATGTCCATGCGCACCGAGGCGTAGAACTTGAGCGCGTTGCCGCCGGTGGTGGTTTCCGGGTTGCCGAACATGACGCCGATCTTCATGCGGATCTGGTTGATGAAGATCACCAGCGTGTTGGTGCGCTTGATGTTGCCGGTTAGCTTGCGCAGAGCCTGGCTCATGAGGCGCGCCTGCAGGCCCATCTGCGGCTCGCCCATCTCGCCCTCGATCTCGGCCTTGGGCGTGAGCGCGGCGACCGAATCGATCACGATCACGTCCACCGCGCCGGAGCGCACCAGCATGTCGGCGATCTCGAGCGCCTGCTCTCCGGTGTCCGGCTGGGAGATGAGGAGGTCTTCGGTCTTGACGCCGAGCTTGGCGGCATAGGAAATGTCGAGCGCGTTCTCCGCGTCGATGAAGGCGGCGGTGCCACCGACTTTCTGCATCTCGGCGATGACCTGGAGGGTCAGCGTGGTCTTGCCCGAGGATTCCGGGCCGTAGATCTCGACCACCCGGCCGCGCGGCAGGCCGCCGACGCCCAGGGCGATGTCCAGCCCGAGCGAGCCGGTGGAGACGACGTCGATGTCCTTGATGGCGGCATCGTCCATCTTCATGATGGAACCCTTGCCGTACTGCTTCTCGATCTGCGCCAGCGCCGCTTCGAGGGCCTTCTGCTTGTTGTTGTCTTCCATTCCTGTACCTCTTGTATGGGCTGTCGACATCTACGGCAGGCTCACGCCCCTGCGGGGACCGAGCATCTGGGCCGACACCGGATACTGTATAAATGCACATGTACTGTAGGCGGTTGACAGGGCTGTGTCAAACGGGCTGCGGTAAAATCGGAAAAACCCTTTTGGAGACAATACGATGGCGAAAATTTCCTTCCTCGGCCTGGGCGTGATGGGCTATCCGATGGCAGGCCACCTGCTGAAGAAGGGCGGCCACGAAGTCACGGTCTACAACCGCAGCCCGGCCAAGGCGGCACAGTGGGCCAAGGAGTACGGCGGCAAGACCGCCGCCACGCCGAAGGAAGCCGCCCAGGGGGCCGATTTCGTCCTGATGTGCGTCGGCAACGACGACGACGTCCGCTCGGTCGCGTTTGGGGACAACGGGGTACTGGCCGGCCTGAAGAAGGGCGCCATCCTGGTGGACCACACCACGGCATCGGCCGTTGTCGCCAGAGAACTGCATGCGAAGTGCAAAGACAAGGGCGTCGGTTTCGTCGATGCACCCGTTTCCGGAGGACAGGCGGGCGCGGTCAACGGCCAGCTGGGAATCATGTGCGGCGGCGACCAGGCGGACTACGACAAGGCGCAGCCGGTGCTCGCCGTCTACGCCAAGATCTGCGCGCTGATCGGCTCTCCCGGCGCGGGCCAGCTCACCAAGATGGTCAACCAGATGGCGATCGTCGGCATCCTGCAGAGCCTCTCGGAAGCGCTCAACTTCGGCATGAAGGCCGGCCTCGACATGGAGAAGGTGGTCGCGGTGATCTCCAAGGGCGCGGCGCAATCCTGGCAGATGGACAACCGCTGGAAGGCCATGGTGGACGGCAAGTTCGAGGGCTTCGGCTTCGCCAGCGAATGGATGCGCAAGGACCTCAACATCGCGCTGGCCGAGGCGAAGAAGAATGGCGCCACCCTGCCCAGCACCGCGCTCATCGAGCAGTACTACGGCCGCATCTGCTCGCGCGGCCACGGCCGCTGGGACAACTCCGCGCTGATGGACCTGCTGAAGTAGCAGGCGAAAATCGCGCGCCGTGGGCTAGCGCAGGCGGTGCAGCTTCCAGGTCGCCAGCGGCCCGAGCAGGCCGCCGACACCCAGCGTCATCCACGCAATGCCCCAGGCGAAGGCGTCGGCAGAGGTTCTACCGCCGCCCGCGAGGTCGAGCGCCCAGCCGAACACCACCGGGCTGAAGACACCCGCGCCGAAACCGATTACCGAGCGCACCGCGTAGGCCACGCCAATGTAATGCGGCGGCACGGATTCGGCGAGCACGGTCGAGTGCGTGGAAGAGTCGGCTATGCCAGCGAAGTTGTAGAGGCAGGCGAACGCGACCAGCAGCGCGATCGGCAGCACCATCATCCAGCCGATCGTGAAGGACAGCGCGAGGCTTACACTGGACCAAAGCAGGATCGTGCGCGTGCGGCCCCACCGGTCGGCCATCGTCCCTCCAACGATGCTGCCCGCGATATTGGCGACGTAGGTGAGCGCGGACAGCGACAACGCGAGTGCCGCCGCCTCGCCGGCGCCGGCGCCATTCGCGATCAGCGCGGCGGTCAGGAACGCCGGAAGCCAGGCCCAGATGCCGAGGAGTTCCCAGTTGTGGAAACTGTAGCCCCAGATGGACAGCATGCCGCGGCGGTTCTTCCAGACCGCGGGCAACGAGGCGAGCAGCGACTCGCCCGCAGGCCGCGGATGCACGACGTTCGGGGTGCTGCGCAGGACGTAGATCCCGAGCAGCCAGGAAACCAGCGGCAGCGCCGCAACCACCGCGAGCGCGCCGCGCCAGTCGGTGAATTTCAGCACCAGGCCCGCCGCCAGGAGGCAGATCGCGTAGCCTGCGCTGGAGCCCGCGATCAGGAACCCCATCGCGCGGCCGCGGCGCTCGCGCGCGATGTTGTCGTTGATCAGCGCCAGCGCCGGCGTGTAGGTGCCTCCCTGGCACAAGCCGGTCAGCGCGTGCAGCCAGAACGCCGACCAGAAGCCGTCGGCAAACAGCACGAACAGGATCGGGCTGGTCCAGGCGGCGATGCCGGTGACCAGGTAGGCGCGCTTGGCGCCGTAGTGGTCGGCGATGAAGCCGACGATGAAGAGCGAAGTAAGGTAACCGAGGTGAAAGGCGGCCTGGATCATGCCCGCCTCCTTGCCCGAGAGGCCCCAGGCAACCTGCGTCAGCGGCAGCACCGCCGAATATGCGACGAACCAGGTCGCGCTCAGCACGCGGCTCGAGCACAGCGCCGCCAACCAGGCGGCCGATCCGGGGAGAAACCTCACGCGGCCTGGCTCAGGCGGACGGGAATGCGCTTTGGCCCGAAAGGTTTCGCGAACTTCTGGTAGCGGCCATGCAGGCGCGAGCCGCAAAAGCTGCAATCGCCCTTGTCCGTCAGCCGGTAGGCGCGGATGTCGTACCAGTCGCGCACGATGACCACGTTCTCGCACGAGGGGCAGTAGGTCGAGCCGCCCTCCTCGTCATGCACGTTGCCGGTATAGACGTAGCGCAGGCCGGCGAGGCGCGCGATTTCGCGGGCGCGCGCCAGCGTCGCGGGCGGCGTCGGGCCGATATCGGTCATCTTCCAGTCCGGGTGGAAGGCGGTGAAATGCTGCGGCACGTCCGGCCCCAGGTGCCGCATGATCCACTTGCACTCGGCGCGCAACTCCTCGTCCGAATCGTTCCTGCCGGGAATCAGCAGCGTGGTGATCTCGACCCAGACCTGCGTCTCCTTCACCAGGTATTCGAGCGTATCGAGCACCGGCTGCAGCCGCCCGCCGCAGACGCGGTAGTAGAACTCGTCAGTGAACGCCTTGAGGTCCACGTTCGCCGCGTCCATTTTCTCGTAGAACGCGCGCCGCGGCGCATCGTGCATGTAGCCGGCGGTCACCGCGACCGTCTGCACGCCGCGCGCATGGCAGGCGTCAGCGATGTCCATCGCGTACTCGGCGAAGATCACCGGGTCGTTGTAGGTGAAGGCAACCGACTTGCAGCCAAGCTTCACCGCCGCGGCCGCGATCGCTTCCGGCGTCGCCTCGTCCGTCAGCCGGTCCATCTCCCTGGACTTGGAGATATCCCAGTTCTGGCAGAACTTGCAGGCAAGGTTGCAGCCCGCGGTGCCGAAGGAGAGGATGCTGGTGCCGGGGTAGAAATGGTTCAGCGGCTTCTTCTCGACCGGATCGACGCAGAAACCGGAGGAGCGCCCGTCCGTGGTGAGCACCATGCGCCCGTTCTCCATCCTGCGCACGAAGCACATGCCGCGCTGGCCTTCGTGCAGACGGCAATCGCGCGGGCAGAGGTCGCACTGGATGCGGCCGTCGCCGAGGGCATGCCACCAGCGGGCGTCCACAGTCCCTCAGGGAATCATGTGAACTTCACGATCCGGTAGCGCCAGACCTTGCAGCGCGCAAGGCGCGTATCCGCGGGCAAGCCGGCCTTGCCGATCAGCGACGCGAGGAACTGGCGCTTGTCGGGCAACCCCTCCCAGACCTGCGGCAGGTAGGTCGCGCGCTTGCCGTCGCATTCCAGGATCAGGCCGTCTTCGCCTGGCCGGATCAGAGACAACAGTTCGGCCTCATCGGCGAAGGCGATCGGCTTGGGCGCCGAGAGCAAGGAAACCTCGACGCGGCAGCGCGGCCACTCCTCGCGCTTCAACTTCGGGAAGCGCGGATCCTGGAACGCGGCGGCGCGCGCATTCGCGGCCACGTCCTCGCCAAGCGGCCGGCTCGCCGAGAGGCTGCCGATGCAGCCGCGCAACGCTCCGTCCATGGTCAGCGTGACGAAGGTCGCCGCGTGCTGCAGCAGCCACGGAAGGTGGTTCCTCTTCGCGGGCACGGAATTCATCCCAAGGCCGTTCAGGATCGAGGCCCTGGCGATCGCCAGCAGGACGACGCCGGCCTCGGCGGCCCCGACCGCGCTGGCGCCGTAGAGCGCGAACGAGGAGTAGCCGACCACGCGCGCCCTGGAGCCCGCAGTGTCGCCTGAATTGCAGGCCGCGAGGCGCTTGATCGACAGGCCCTTCGCGCGCGCGACCGAGAGCAGGCCGTTCAGTCCGGTGGCGCCGCAGGCCTCCTCGTAGTTCAGGTCGGCCGCAAACGCCTCGATCCGCTCAAGCGTCGCGCCGTCGATGCGCCTCGCGTCGTCGTAGGCATGGTAGTGCGACAGGTCGGTGCTGATTACGAACAGCGTCTCCGGCCCGCCCCAGAGCCGCTCGATCACCTGGACCACTTCCTCGGTGAGGGCCGACCCCGCGGCGATCGGGATGAGCGCGAAATCGCCGAGCACGCGCTGCAGGAAAGGCAATTGCACTTCCAGCGAATGCTCCTGCGCGTGCGCCGCCGCGCTTCGCACCACCTGTTTCAGGTCCGCGAGCTCGGCGATGCCGGCCGCGTCCAGCCGGATGCGGCCGAGCGGCGTCTCGAAGGCCTCGCATTCAGGGAGCGCAAGGCCCCTGCCGCCGACGAAATGCGAAGGGCCGATCAGCACCACCCGCTTGACGATGCCGCGCGCGGCCGCGAGCTCGTCGTAGGCGCGCGCCGCCACCGGACCGGAATAGACGTAGCCCGCGTGCGGCACGATCAGGACCTTGGGGAAGCCAAGCTTCGGCTCGAAGTTCTCGACGCCATCCAGAAGCTCGCCCAGTTCCGACGCAAGCTGCTGCGCGCTCCCCGGATAGAACATGCCGGCGACCGCAGCAGGACGAACGCTTGTCGTCGCAGTCAAAGCCACTTGAGTACTCCACGCAGGGCATGGACAACGGACTGCCGCCGGACGCTCCGGCGCCCGCCCTTGTAGCGGCGGGTTTCGCTGCGGATCTTACGCTCCTGCGCCCAGGCGAAACAGACCGTGCCGACCGGCTTCCCAGGTGAACCTCCGCCGGGACCGGCAATGCCCGTAATCGACACCGCGATCGTGCCTCGCGATCGACGCAATGCGCCACGCGCCATCTCGCGCGCGGTCGGTTCGCTCACCGCGCCGTGGCGCTCGAGCGTCGCCTTGCGCACGCCCAGCGCCTCGCGCTTGGCGGCGTTCGAGTAGGTGATGTAGCCGCGCTCGAACCATTCCGACGACCCCGCGATCGAGGTGACCGCCTGCGCCACCCAGCCTCCGGTGCAGGACTCGGCAGTAACGAGGGTTTGGCCCTTCTTCTTCAGCGCTTTTCCCGTTCTCAGGGAAAGAGAAGAAAGATTCATGGAAGAACCCGCTTCACGATCGCAAGGACCAGCAGCGTATACCCTGCCGCGAGCAGGTCGTCGAACATCACGCCGAAGCCGCCCTTGAACCGCATCTCGAGCTGCCGGATGGGCGGCGGCTTCACCACGTCGAAGGCGCGGAAAAGGAAAAACGCCGCTGCCTGCCACCACGGATCCTGCGGCGTCATGGCGAGGATCAGCAGGAAGGCGACGACCTCGTCCCAGCACATCGAGCCATGGTCGGAGACGCCGAGGTGGCGACCGGTCAGCTCGCAGGCCCAGATGCCCGCGCCGAAGAGCAGCGCGAGAAACGCGAACAGCACGAGCGGGTCATAGCCGCCGCCGATCGCCCACCACAGCGGAAACGCCACCAGCGTCCCGGCGGTCCCCGGCGCGAAGCGCGACAGGCCGGCGCCGAATCCGAGCGCGATGAAATGTGCCGGATGGCTGAACGTGAACTGCGCCGTCGGCCGGGCGATGATCATGGCGCGAAATGGTCGAAGCCGCGCTCCACGGACATCGGCTTGCCCTGCGCATCGACGACCCGCAGCCTCGGCTCCCCGGACTGGATGCTGCCGACACGGGACAACGCGAGCGCGAGCTCGGTGGACAGCGCCTCGATCTCGCCGCGGCTTGCCTGCGGCGCGGTGAACAGCAGCTCATAGTCATCGCCGCCGCTCAGCACGAGCCTGGCCTGGAGTTTTTCGTCCTTCAATTCCCTCAGTTCGACCGGGCGCGGAAGCGACTCGAACTCGACCATCGCGCCGACGCCCGACCTCTCAAGAACATGGCCGAGGTCCTGCGCGAATCCGTCCGAGATGTCGATCGCAGCGCTGGCGATCCCGCGCAGGCGCTCCCCGAGTTCCACGCGCGGCTCGGGTTGGTCCAGCCGGCCGGCCACCGCGGCGACGTCCGGTTGCGCGAGAGCGAGCGCGGCACCGCCGAGCTGGCCCGAAACCCAGACGTCGTCCCCGGGACGCGCGCCCGCCCGGAACAGGGCCAGGCCCGAGGGCACTTCTCCCAGGATGGTGACGCAGATGGACAAGGGCCCGCGCGTGGTGTCGCCGCCGATCAGCTCGACCCCGAAGCGGGCCGCAAGCGCGAAAAAACCCCTGGAAAATCCCTCGAGCCAGGCTTCGTCGGCCGCCGGCAGCGCGAGCGCGAGCGTGGCCCAGCGCGGCGCGGCACCCATGGCGGCCATGTCCGAAAGATTCACCGCCAGCGCCTTGTGGCCGAGCTTGCGTGCGTCCGCCCCGGCGCGGAAATGCGTTCCTTCGAGCAGCAGGTCGGTTGAAACCGCGAGTTCCATTCCGGCGCTCGGCCGCAGCAGCGCCGCATCATCGCCGATGCCGAGCGAAACCCGGCGCGCGCGCCGGTCCCCGGGTCTGACTTCGCGAGGCGGCTGCTCGAAATACTTCCGAATCAGGTCGAATTCGGAAGGCAAGGTCTAGACCGCCTGCCGCAGGCGCGCGATTTCCCCGGCGCGCAGCTCCAGCGCCAGCTTCTCCATCACGCCATTGATGAACTTGTGGCCATCCGTCCCGCCGAAACTCCGGCCCAGCTCGATCGCCTCGTTCAGCACCACCTTGAAAGGCGTTTCCTCGAGCGCCGAAAGCTCATAGGCGCCGATCAGCAGCACCACGCGTTCCACCGGCGAGAGCGACGCCAGGCTGCGATCCAGGTGCGGCGCGATCACTTTCTCCAGGGAATCGCAATTCAGCACGACTTCCCCGATCAGTTCCGACGCGAACTTCTGGTCGCAGCGCACCCAGCCCTCCAGGGTCCTGGCTTCGGCGAGCGCATCGCCGCCGGCGAGCTTCCAGGCGTAGAGCGCCTGCAGCGCGATCTCCCGCGACCGCCGCCTCGCGGTCGTCCTGGCGCCTGCGGCCTTCAGCGCCACTTGGCCGCCAGTTCCTGCCGCAGGCGCGCCATTTCCAGCGCGACGCGCACCGCCTCGGCACCCTTGTCCATGCGCGCGAGCGCCTGCGCTTCGTCTTCGGTGGTGAGTATGCCGTTGGCAATCGGCAGGCCGCACTCGAGTGCGACATCCATGATGCCGCGCGCGGACTCGTTCGAGACAACCTCGAAATGGTAGGTTTCGCCGCGGATCACGGCGCCCAGGGCGACCAGCGCGTCGAAACGCCCGGATTGCGCCAGCCATTGCAGGGCAAGCGGGATCTCGAGGGCCCCGGCAACGGAGACGAATTCCGCGTCGGCACCCGAACGCGCCAACTCGGCGCGCGCGCTTTCGAGGAGCGCGTGGCAGATCTCTTCGTTGAAGCGGGAGTGGACGACGCCGACGCGCATCAAGTGCGCTCGACGTAGCCGGTGACTTCCAGCCCGAACCCCGTCATGCTCGGCATCTTGCGCGGCGCGGCGAGCAATCGCATCCTGCCGACGCCGAGATCGCGCAGGATCTGCGCGCCGATGCCGTAATTGCGCAGGTCCAGGCTGCGGCCCTGGCGGGCCGGCCGCTCGCCAGCGAGCTGCGCCTGCAGCGTGTCGCCCGACTGGCTGCAGTTCATCAGCACCATCACGCCGGCGCCCGCCTCGCGGATCGCTTTCAGCGCCTCGCTCACGCCCCAGGAATGCTGGCTGGCGGACGAGTCGAGCAGGTCGAGCACCGAGAGCGGCTCGTGGACGCGCACCAGCGTTTCGTCCTGCGAGCGGATGTCGCCGAGGACCAGCGCGAGGTGTACCGAACCCACGGCCCGGTCCTTGTAGGAAACAAGGCGGAACTGCCCCCACGGCGTCTCGATATCGCGCTCGGCGGCGCGCTGCACCATGGACTCGTTGCGGCTGCGGTGCTCGATCAGGTCGGCGATGGTGCCGATCTTGAGACGATGGCCGGCGGCGAACTCCATCAGGTCCGGCAGGCGCGCCATGGTGCCGTCCGCGCGCATGATCTCGCACAACACCGCCGCGGGCGTAAGGCCCGCCAGCCGCGCGAGATCGCAGCAGGCTTCGGTGTGCCCGGCGCGCACCAGCACGCCGCCATCCTGCGCGACAAGCGGGAAAACATGCCCGGGCTGCACGATGTCATTCGCAGTTGAATTTTGTGAACCAGCAATTTTTATCGTCAGAGCCCGATCGTGCGCCGATATGCCGGTGGCGATGCCCTCGGCGGCTTCGATCGAGGCGGTGAAATTGGTGCCGTGGCGCGAACGGTTGTCGCTCACCATTGGCTTGAGTCCGAGCCGCTCGGCGTGCGCGACCGTGAGCGGCATGCAGATCAGGCCGCGGCCGTGCGTGGCGAGGAAATTGACCTTCTCGGGGGTGACGAAATCCGCGGCGAAAACCAGGTCGCCCTCGTTCTCGCGGTCCTCGTCGTCGACCAGCACGACGATGCTGCCCGCCCGGATCTCGGCGATGATCTCGGCGGTCGGGCTGATCGTGGCTTGCTCGCGGCGCATGGCGGGATTATATGCCCGTGCCGCCGACTGCAGTTCCCTCGCCCGCTACTCCTTGGCTTCGGCCTCGGGCGCGTCGCCGCGCTCGCCTAGCTTTTCACGGATGCGCGCGCTCTTGCCCGAGCGCTGGCGCAGGTAATAAAGCTTGGAG
>CXWL01106502.1_pt1 | contig 21396 bp, 18 predicted proteins | sample 590931 | NCBI WGS metagenome assembly CXWL01 (sample SAMEA3498368, study PRJEB10139) | groundwater metagenome | biome: water well; material: biofilm material | place: Germany | collected 2015-04-27 | reverse complement strand
GTAGAACTCGCGTGCACGCAGTTCGGTCAGCAGACCAGTTTTTTCGATAGTGCGCTTGAAGCGGCGCATGGCTACTTCGAACGGCTCGTTTTCTTTAAGGCGAATAGTGGTCATGTAAAAATCAAACCGTTAGATTNNTGTTTCGCAAGCGCCACACTGAAAACCTCATTCGCCGACTGCCTGGCCCGCCGCAAAACCGGAGGCCCAGGCCCATTGGAAATTATACCCGCCCAGCCAGCCGGTAACATCCACCGCCTCGCCGATGAAGTACAGGCCGGGCACTTTGGTGGCCATCATCGACTGCTGCGACAGCTCGCGGGTGTCGACTCCGCCGAGGGTGACTTCGGCCTTGCGGTAGCCTTCCGATCCGGTCGGAACGATTGCCCAGCGGTTGATCGCGTCGCCCAGCTTGCGCAGCCTGGCGTCTTGCATGTCGGCCAGGCGTGCGTCCGGCTCGAAGCCGTTGGCAAGCAGCAGGCCTTCCGCCAGGCGCACCGGCAGCCATTGCGACAGCACGTTGCCTAGCTGCTTCTTGATCGTGCCCTTGCCCTCGATCAGCACCTGGGCGACATCCATGTCCGGCAACAGGTTGAGCACGATCGGCGTGCCCGGCTGCCAGTAGCTAGAAATCTGCAGGATGGCAGGGCCGGACAGCCCGCGGTGGGTGAACAGCAGGTCTTCTCGGAAATGGCCGCGCCTGGCGCCCTTCCCCTTGCCTGAGCCGGTCTCGACTTCGACTTCCAGCGCGATGCCCGACAATGGCGCGAACGCCTCCCAGCTCGGGCCGTCGAAGGTCAGCGGCACCAGGCCCGGACGCGGTTCGATGATGTTCAGGCCGAACTGCGTGGCGATGCGGTAACCGAAGTCGGTGGCGCCGATCTTTGGAATCGACAGGCCGCCGCTGGCAATGACCAGGCTATCGGCCAGGATATCGCCGGTATCGGTCGCGATCAGGAATCCTTCGGACGTGTTCTCGACGGAGCCAACCTGGCACGGCATGCGCCAGGTGACGGCGCCCTCGGCGCACTCTTCCTTGAGCATCTGGATGATTTGCTCGGCCGAGTCGTCGCAGAACAGCTGGCCACGGTGCTTCTCGTGATAGCCGATCCGGTGCTTCTTGACCAGCGCGATAAAGTCCTGGGGCGTGTAGCGCGATAGCGCACTCTTGCAGAAGTGCGGATTCTCGGACAAGAAGTTCGCCGGCGCCGCATTGATATTGGTGAAGTTGCATCGGCCGCCGCCGGAGATGCGGATCTTTTCAGCCAGCTTGGCCGCGTGATCGATCAGGACAACGCGCTTGCCACGCTGGGCGGCAATTGCCGCGCACATCATGCCGGCCGCGCCCGCGCCGATCACTGCTACATCGAATTGTTTTGCCATCTGGTGCTAAGTTCCGCGAGTTACAAAAGGAGTGATTGTAAACCGGGCGGGGCTCAGGCCTTCAATGCTTTCGCTACTTTCAGGCACTGCTGGACCTGTTCGAGGATCGGTTCGGGCACCGGCACCTCGCCACGCAGCGCCTGCGCGATCCACTCGGCGGTGCTGGCCGCGTCGCGCGCAGATGGCATGTCGGCCAGTTCGTCGGTCGGATCGCCGCGTTGCACCAAAAGAACGCCCTCGCCGCCGTGGAACCATTCGATCTGCTGACCCCGGTTGGCATTCGCGACCGTCTCGCCTTCGGTGCCGCGCATCAGGAAGACGTCGCCGCGCCCTGCCGGCGCTGCCGTGATGAAATATTCGCTCAGCATCTCCAGGTATTCGGGATGGGTATAGGAAACCAGCCGCAGCGCGGGGCCGTCAAACGGCTGAAGAATCTTGACCAGGGTATGGGTGGAGTTGCGCACGCCCAGGATGCGGCGCAGCGCCAGCAACCGCGCCATTTTCGGCGCCATCGTTTCGATCGGCATGAAGCAGGGTTCACGGCGCGCCACCGCCGCTTCGATGTCGGCAGCCGCGCGTGCAGGCGCGAAGCCCATTGCCGCGAGGATTTCTGCGGTGGTCACCCGGCCCGGGTCGCTGCTGACGCCATGCACCAGCACCGGCGCGCCTTTGCGCGCGAGCAGCAGTGCCAGCAAGGGCGTCAGGTTGGCCAGCTTGCGTGCGCCGTTGTAGCTGGGAATCAGGATCGGGGCGTACTCGCTGCTTGGGGCCGGCAGCAGCGGAAACGAAGCCTCGCCCGCCTCGAGGAACCCTGCGATCTCGTTGACCGATTCGCCCTTGAAGCGCAGCGCCAGCACGATCGCGCCCGTCTCCAGGTCGGATACCCTGCCGTCGAGCATCGCAGCGTACAGCGCCCGTGCATCCTCGCGCGACAGGCTGCGCGCGCCTTTTTTGCCGCGTCCAATTTCTTTGATGAAATGTGCAGCTGGGAATGGCTCTTGATTTGTCGTCATTGAGCAAGCTTACACCGGGAACTTTTAAGCGGACAGGGATTTTGGCCTGCTGCAATGCAGCACACGGTAATTCGTACTACACTTGCAGGTCACCACCGGAAAACTTCCTGCCAAAGAGCTGACACCAATGATCACGCCTGATATCGAAAATAGTAACGTTAGTTCGTTCGCGCTGATGCCTTCGCCCGAACAGCTGCACGCCATGCTTCCCCTCTCCGATGCTGCCTTCCAGACCGTCATGCGCGGCCGCGAAGCGCTGCGCAACATTCTCGACCGCAAGGACAAGCGCATGTTTGTCGTGGTCGGACCGTGCTCGATCCACGATCCGGTCGCCGGCCTCGACTATGCGCACCGCCTGAAGACGCTGCAGGCGGAAGTGGCCGACACCATGCTGCTGGTCATGCGCGTGTACTTCGAGAAGCCGCGCACCACCACTGGCTGGAAGGGCTATATCAACGATCCGGACATGGATGACTCGTTCCGCGTGGACGTGGGCATGAGCAATGCGCGCAAATTCCTGCTCGACGTGTGCGAACTCGGCCTGCCAACCGCCACCGAAGCGCTCGATCCTATTTCGCCGCAATACCTGGGCGACCTGATTGCCTGGACCGCCATCGGCGCCCGCACGACCGAATCGCAGACACACCGCGAAATGTCGTCCGGCCTGTCCACGCCCGTTGGCTTCAAGAATGGCACCGATGGCGATATCAGCATCGCCGTCAATGCCATTTTGTCGTCGGCGCATCCGCACTCCTTCCTCGGCATCAGCAGCCAGGGCACGGTGTCGATCGTGCGCACCAGCGGCAATGCGTACGGCCATGTGGTGCTGCGCGGCGGCGACGGACGCCCGAATTACGATTCGGTGTCGGTAGCGATTGCCGAGCAGGCGCTGGCCAAGGCCAAGCTGCCGGCCAACCTCGTGGTCGATTGCTCGCACGCGAACAGCTACAAGAAGCCGGACCTGCAGCCGTTGGTGATGTCGGATGTGATCCAGCAGATCAAGCACGGCAACAAGTCGGTGGTTGGCGTGATGATCGAATCGAATATCGTCGGCGGCAACCAGAAGATTCCGAGCGACTTGTCGGAGCTGAAGTACGGGTGCTCGGTGACGGATGGGTGCATTGATTGGGAAACCACCGAGGCGATGTTGCGTGCGGCGCATCAGGAGCTTCTTCAGCGGCCGTAACGCCGCGCTTTTTATGGTGGGCGGCCAAGCATGGCTGCCGCCCTACCGGCACCGCTCCTTTACAATGCCACCTTCCTGTCCCTTCTTTAGCTCTCCATGATCGTTCTCGGCGTCGAATCCTCCTGCGATGAAACCGGCCTTGCGTTGTACGACACGCAACGCGGCCTGCTGTCGCACGCACTCCACTCGCAGGTTGCCATGCACGAGGCGTACGGCGGCGTCGTGCCCGAGCTGGCTTCGCGCGACCACATCCGCCGTGCCATCCCCCTGCTCGAACAGACCCTGTCCGAGGCCGGCATCGAGGCCTCCAGCATCGACGCCATCGCCTACACCCAGGGCCCGGGCCTGGCCGGCGCGCTGCTGGTCGGCTCGTCGGTCGCATGCAGCCTCGGCCTCGCGCTCGACAAGCCGGTCTTAGGCGTACACCACCTCGAAGGCCATCTGCTGTCGCCGCTGCTGGCCAGCGATCCGCCGCAGTTCCCGTTCATTGCCCTGCTCGTCTCCGGCGGCCATACCCAGCTGATGCGGGTCGACGGCGTCGGCCGCTACACCTTGCTGGGCGAAACGCTCGACGACGCGGCCGGCGAAGCCTTCGACAAGTCGGCCAAGCTGCTCGGCCTCGGCTACCCCGGCGGCCCGGCCATCTCGCGCCTCGCCGAATTCGGCAACCCGGATGCGTACAAGCTGCCGCGTCCGATGCTGCACTCGAAAGATTTCAACTTCAGTTTCTCGGGCCTGAAGACGGCGGTGCTGACGGTGGTGAAGAACCACGAAGAAAAAGTAGTCGCCAACATCTGCGACCAGGACAAGGCCGACATCGCGCGCGGCTTCGTCGATGCCATCGTCGATGTCCTGACCGCAAAGTGCGTGAGCGCGATGCGCCACTCCGGCTTGAAGCGCCTTGTGATCGCGGGCGGCGTCGGCGCCAACTCCCAGCTGCGCGCGTCACTGAACGCGGCCGGCGAGAAAAGGCAATTCCGCGTCTACTATCCAGAACTGGAGTTCTGCACCGATAACGGCGCGATGATCGCCTTTGCCGGCGCGATGCGCCTGCAGATCAACCCCGAAGCAGCGCAGCGCGACTACGCATTCAACGTGCGCCCGCGCTGGCCGCTGGCTGAGATTGAGGCGGCAGAGAAACAAACATTGTCGTCCACATAAGGTGTCACGCTTTTCTTCCAAAAATGGCAAACTCCCGGGGTCGTATTTTTCCGGAGGTACCGTATGCGCGTTGTTAGTTGGAATATTCACTGGGGCTGTGGCAAGGATAGCCGGATCCGCATTCATGCGATCATCGATGTCCTGCGCAAGTTAAATCCCGATATCATTTGCCTGCAAGAAGTCGCGGCGAATCACCCTGAACTGGAAGGCAATGCCAGCGCCAACCAGTTTCGCCAGCTTGCGGGCGCATTCGGGGGCTACCAGCCTGTGCTGGAGCCAACCAGTGAAATCTACCAGAACAACATGCCGCGCCAGTTCGGCAACCTGCTGCTGTCGAAGTACCGCATCACGCAGGTCCATCGCCACTCGCTGCCGTGGCCGCCTGATCCTGACAACCCCGGCATGCCGCGCGGCCTGATCGAAGCGGTGGTGGAAGCCCCAGGCGGCAAGCTGCGCGTGCTGACTACCCACCTCGAGTATTATTCCCGGATCCAGCGCATGGCGCAGCTTAAGCATATCAAGCACCTGCACTGGGAAGCATGTGAACGCGCGCGCCTGTACCAGCCCAGTGCCGGTCTCGACGCCCCCTTCCAGCTGGGCTTTCGCCCTGGCAGCGCGATCTACTGCGGCGACTTCAACTTCACGCCCGATTCGCCCGAGCACGCGGAGATGATCGCGACCGGCGCCGGCACTGCCCTGCCCCTGGTCGATGCGTGGACCCACACCCATCCGGACACGGCCCGCGCGCCCACCGCCGGCCTGCATGGCTTCAAGTGGCCTGAACGGCCGGAATGCTACGATTATTTCTTTGTGACGGAGGACTTGCTTCCACGCCTGAACGAAGTGACGGTGCAGTCCGAAACGGCAGCGTCGGACCACCAGCCGATCGTCATCGACATCACGTGATCATGCGACCGCCTTCACCGGCCAGCCTGGCGCGCCGAACGCCGCCCGCGGCTCAAGCAGCGCGCCGCCGATAGCGCCGCAGGTCGTCCACGACGGGGACGATTGCCATTGCGATCAGTACCAGCGCAAGTGGCACGGTGGCAACGTAGCCCATGTATCGGAACCCAAGCGCGCCAACGACCCCGCCGATAAAGAAAAAGGTAACAAGCGTAAACAGCAGGGCGAGCCGCGGGATATTGGGGATGACCTGGGCGCCGGCACGAGGGGAAGCCGTATGCCGATACAGTAACTTCCCCAATTCGATGCCGATATCCGTGACGATCCCCGTGATGTGGGTCGTTCTGATCTCCGCATTCGATAATTTCGTGATGACCGCGTTCTGCAAGCCCATGATGTATGACAGCAGCATCACGGTCAGCGGAACGAACAAGCCGTCCATGATGGCGAGACGGGTCCCCAGCAATCCAAAGCCCAATAACAAGATTGCTTCCAGCATCAGCGGTAAGGCATATTCACTGTGCAGCCTGCGCTGGCGGGAAAAGTTGACGAGGAAGGCCGAGCAGGTTGCCCCGATCACGAAAGAAAACAGTGCCGCGAGTCCGGCAAGGCTCAACTCCACAGTTCCAAGCGCCAGGTTGTCGGCGATCGATGAGACGATGCCTGTCATATGGGACGTGTACTGTTGAACCGCGAGGAATCCTCCGGCATTGATGGCACCGGCGACAAAAGTGAGTGCAAAACCGAGATGCCTGTTGGCATGCGGCGAGCGCTTCCTGCCAGTGAGTCGGCGCGAATATCGTACGGGCATTTTTCAAGCCTCAGGCGGCAATCCGGCACGCTTTCGCAGCCGGGTTGGATAGGGTACTTCTGCGATAGCACTGCATGCAGCCGCCCACGCTGCTGTTTCCATTCTTGCTAGCCTGGCTACACCAGTACGTGCCGCGTCTGGCGAAAGAATATCTCTATTTTCAGCTCAAGCGCAGGATCGATCATTAATTGTGGTCCCCGGCCATGCGGACACGCCAGCCGTGGCGTCGTCCCAAACAGTCGGCATATCAGCGGCCGGTCCTCATAGACACCACAGCCGTCGTCAGTCAGATGCGGACAATCCCAGTTTTCCAAAGCGCGGTCCCGCGCTTCAGTACTCAGCCTAGGCAAGTCGGCGATTTCGTCCGTCGAGGCCAGGATCGGCCCACAACAATCGCGACAGCCTGGAATGCACATGAATTCCGGGATGTGCTTTCTAAAAAATCTGATCTTCTTCCGATTTTGCATCATAAATACCTCGTGGGTTGAAACAATGCTGCCGAAAAAAACTAGAAAGATTACAATAGCATGATAATGCAATTACAATCAAATGATTGTCGGGACGACCGGCTCATCGATTCGGTTGCCGCTGGAACGATTCTGTACAGGGCTGAAGTCAGGAACACATTCGGCGATTGCCAGGAGCATGCGAAAGTGGGACAACGTGAGCGGGAAGAGGAACAAGCGCGGGATACGCGTTGTAGTGTGGAAAGCAAAGGCACGCATGAAAGACGATCTTTCAAAAGCCCGGGTGGTTGAGTTCGAAGGAACGGGCACGTACAAGGAGTGTTTCGGGTCAAGGCCAGCGAGGTCCGAGGCGATTGTGGCCACCGCCGGCGGGCAGCCTGTACCCGGCAACTGTTGCGGAACGGCCGTCAAAGAAATAATTCGCATCAGCAGCGAGCTGTACTTGTCTGCTACGCGGTAGCCGCAAGGTTTAAAACCTCAGGCAACCGGCTCCGCGCCGTTTCCCTCCTGGGCCTTGCGGACTTTCGCTCGCGTCGCATAGTCGACTTCATGGTCGGCCAGATACTGGCGAATGAGCTGGCGGATTACCTGTGAGGGTGTCAGATCCTGCGCGGCGCAAAGTTCGTCGAACGCCTGTTTTTTTACCGGGTCAATGAGGATGGTCAGCCGGGCGGACTTGGTTTCCATGGGAGGCCCCTATGATAATTGGATTATCATTATACACACATAGGCATCATGATCAAACCGACCGCAGTAGGATCCCGCAGCGGGTCAGGACTGCGCGGCGATCGTCCGCAGCGCCTGCTCGAATACTTCCGGCGGCTGGCCGCCTGAGATCAGGTGTCGCTCATTGATGATAATTGCGGGTACCGAACTGATGCCGGCGCGCTGGTAAAAGTGCTCGCGCTGGCGCACCTCATCGGTGTAGGCGCCCGTCGCAAGGATACGCGCCGCTTCCGCGCTGTCGAGCCCAACCTCCCCCGCCACCCGCGCCAGCACGCCATGGTCGCCAGGATTCTCGTCCTTGGTGAAGTAGGCCTCGAACAGCGCCGTCTTCAGCGCATGTTCGCGCCCCTGCGTGTCGGCCCAGTGCAGCAAACGGTGCGCGTCGAAGGTGTTATAGATGCGGCTGCGCGTTTCCATATTGAAGTCGAAGCCCAGCTCGGCCGCGCGGGCACGGATGACCTCGCGGGTCTGGGCACGCTGCTCTTCGTTCGCCCCGTATTTTTCAGCGAGGTGCTCGCCGATGTCCTGGCCGCCAGGCGCCATGGCCGGATTCAGTTCGAAGGGCTGGAAATGAATTTCCGCACCAACCACATCCTTCACGCGGTCGAGCGCCTGTTCGAGGGACTTAAGGCCAATCACGCACCATGGGCACGAGATGTCGGACACAAAATCGATTCTGATCTGCTTGCTCATGCTGCACCCCTTTCATGAATGACCTGGGTCTTACTTTTTCTTTGCCGAGGCTTTCGCGGCGCTGCCGGCCTTGCTGCCGATCCGGCTTTCCTTGCCTGCCAGCAGATTCGAAATGTTCTTACCGTGACGGTACAGCAGCAGCGCGCTCATTGCGGCGACCGCAAACAGGATTTCATCGGCGCCAAACAGCAAACCATAATAGAACGGCGCGAACACCGCTGCAATCAGCGCCGCCAGCGACGAGTAGCGGAACGCGTAGGCCACGATCAGCCAGGTCGCCAGCGTCGCCAGACCCAGCCATACATTGAGCCCCACCAGCACGCCCAGCGCCGTCGCCACGCCTTTGCCGCCGACGAAGCGGAAGAACACCGGCCACAGGTGGCCGATAAACACAGCCAGCGCCACCAGCGCGATGCCGGTGTCGCCGACGCCGAAGCGGTCCGCCAGGTGCAGCGCCAGCCAGACCGCGAACCAGCCCTTGGCCGCGTCGCCGACCAGCGTGGCGATGGCGGCTTTCTTATTGCCGCTGCGCAGGACGTTGGTGGCGCCCGGGTTTCCCGAACCATAGGTGCGCGGGTCGGACAGGCCGAACACGTGGCTCATCACGACGGCAAACGAAATTGAGCCGATCAGGTAAGCGGCGATAACAAACAAAACTGTATTCATGGTGTCTCTCTTTTTATAGTCCGGGCCCAAGGCCGGGCGTGATTATATACAGTTGCCGTTATAACGCGCACTGGACCGGCTTCGCGCCCAGCAACGCCATCACCACCTGCGGATCGATGCCGACCAGGTAACCGCGCCTGCCGCCATTGATATAAATCTTATCCAGCGCCAGGATGCTCTCCTCGATGTACACCGGCATCGCCTTCTTGGCGCCGAACGGCGAGGTGCCGCCGACAAGGTAGCCGGTATGCCTCTGCGCCACCTCGGGCTTGCACGGCTCGACCGACTTGCAGGGAATCGCGCGCGCCAGGTTCTTGGTCGAGACCTTGCAGTCGCCGTGCATCAGCACGATCAGCGGGCGCGCCGCTTCGTCCTGCATCACCAGGGTCTTGACCACATCATGCTCTGGAACCCCGAGCTCGCGCGCCGATACCGCGGTACCGCCATGTTCCTCGTATTCGTACGGGTGCTCCGTGAAGGCAACCTGGTGTTTGCGCAGGAACTGGGTCGCCTGTGTTTCTGAAATATGCTCTTTGCGGGCCATGCGTGTTACGCTAAAGGTTCATTGAGGAGTCTTATTATGCAGCAAGAGATTCGCTTTGCCACCTTCAATGTTTTCAATCTCGCCCCGCCCGGCGCGCGATTGTATGACAACCTGCTGCCCTCGACACCCGAGGAGTACGAGGCGAAGATCGCCTGGACCGCGCGCCAGATCGACCTGCTGGATGCCGACGTCATCGGCTTCCAGGAGATCTTCTCGCAAGGCGCGCTGCGCGAAGCGCTGGCCCGCACGCAAAATTATCGCAACGCCCACCACATCGGCTTCGACCCCGATCCGTCCGCACCGCGCCTGACGCCGAGCGTCGCGCTGGTATCGCGCTTGCCCCTGGGCGGGCCGGCCACGCCGCACCTGCTGTTCCCACCCGGTATCGCGCTGCCAGCGGGCAGTCGCGACGCCGACCGTTATACACGCGCCGTGATCCACGTGCCGGTCGTCGTGTCGCCCGACTGCACCGTCGATGTCGTCGTGGTCCACCTCAAATCGCGCCGCCCCGACTACCGCAATGGCGACACCGGCGAGGATGCCCAGGTGTACGCGATGGCATGCCTGCGTTCGCTGGTTCGGCGCGGTACCGAGGCGGTCGGCCTGCGCGTCATGCTGAGCAACCTGGCCAAGGCCAACAAGCGTCCGCGCGTCGTGCTGGGTGACTTCAACGACGTCGCCGATTCGGTGACCACGGCGATCGTACAGGGCGTCGGCGCGCCGCTGGGCGAGCGCATGTTCGACGCTTACGACGTGCAGCGCAGCCAGGACCGGATGCGCCATGTGGGATTCAGCTGCATGCATGAAGGCCGCTACAGCACCATTGACCACATCTTGCTGTCGGAAGAATTCAACGGCGCCTTGCCCGATGCGATTGGCGAGGTTGTCGAGGTGAACTACCTGAACGACCATCTGGTGCTGGCCTTGCCGGAAGCGTCGGACCATGGGCAAGTGCTCGCACGCATCCGCCTGTTCGACGAAACCCACGGGCTTATCGATGCTGGCGTGTGAAGTGCGGGCCGGTTGACGCCCTGCCCGCGTAGCAGGACCGGACAAACCGCGCGCGGGGTGGCGCCGGCGCAGCAAGGCCTCAATGCACGCGCTGCACCATGTGGGCGTTCATTTCCGGGCTGAAGAAGCGGAACGCGTTGCGGCCGTCCTGCTTGGCGTGGTACATGGCGACGTCGGCGTGCTGCATCAGCATATCGATGTCGGCACCGTCACTGGGATAGATGCTGATGCCGATCGACACGCTGACAGTCAGGTCGTGCCCGGCCACATTGAACGGCTGGACGACCGCGTGCATCACCGTCTGGGCGACCCGGGCTGCCTGGTCGACGCCGCCAATATCGGCCAGGATGACGACAAATTCGTCGCCTCCATGGCGGCTGACCGTATCGACCCCGCGAACACAGCGCATCAGGCGCGCCGCCGTTTCCTTCAGCACCTGGTCGCCGGCCTGGTGCCCGAAACCGTCGTTGATGGCTTTGAAACGGTCGAGGTCGATGAACATGACCGCCACCTTGGTGTGCTGGCGCCGCGCCGCGGCCAGCGCCTGTCGCAGCCGGTCGAGCAGCAGCACGCGGTTTGGCAGGTCGGTCAGGAAATCGTGCTCGGCGAGGTGGCGGTTCTGTTCTTCTACCCGCTTGCGGTCGGTAATGTCGGACAAGATGGCCATGTAGTCGGCCAGTTCGGCGCGTCCGCTGCGAATCGCGGTAAGCGCGACCCAGCACGGGAATTCCAGGCCGTCGCGGCGGCGGGCCCAGATCTCGCCCTCCCAGTGGTCATGCTTGCCGACGTAATCCCAGATTTCTTGATAGAACCCCTGGTCGTGCACGCCCGAGCGCAGGCTCGGCGCTTCGCGTCCGACCACCTCCTCCGGCGCATAACCCATCAGCTTGCAGAAAGCCTGGTTGACGGAGATAACCGTGACATCGCGGTCGAGCACCAATATGGCGTCGCGGCAATTGTCGAACACCTGCGCCGCCATCATCAGGTTGCGCTCGGAATGCGATGCAGCGCCATCCTGCGTCTTGCGGTCCGTGACGTCGATTTCCATGCAGAACAGTTGCTGCGTCTTTCCATCACGCCGAACAGGGAAGTGGGTGGAATACAGCCAGCGCTTGCTGCCGTCGCGCAGGTCGATCTGCCAGTCACGCGCATGCGGCTCGCCCGTCTTCCATACGGCCTCGAGCACTGCTGCGAACTCGGCTTCGTTGTGATGGATTGCCAGGCTTGCCAGCGGCCTGCCCAGTGCATCGCGCGCGCTAATGCCGAACAACTCGGTGCAGCGCCGGTTCCAGAAGCGAACCAGGCCGTTGCGGTCGGTACTGTGGATGGCGACGGTGGGAACAAGTTCAATCGCGGCGACGAAACGGTACAGTACGTCAATGGCCTCGCGCCCCGGACCATCCGGTTCGTCCTGATGAAGCAAGGCCTTTGGGCTGGCAGTCACGGGGCATCCTTTTAACAAGCAGTGAGCGCACCAGGCGCGCACTTCGGAGACCATTCTGGGGCACCGAAATCGCCACGCGCTTGCGCACACGCAAAGCGCCCACCCTTGAACTTTCCTGTTCACATCAAAACCACCAGCGCCGACGTTTCGTCCCGCATTTCTGCATTTCAGCGGATCGAAATCGCTTCCTGTCGCATTTCGTTGGCGCGTAACGGCCGCCTTCCCTAGAGTGTCAACATGCGCGTGGGGCTCCATCCTGGTCTCCAGGACGGAGCACATGCGCGACCCGCTGCCGTTCAACCGAACAAATAAGAAGAACGAATATGAAACTCGAAAACCTGCCTCCGGCCGCCCCTTCCATTAAAACTGTCAGCAAAAAGCGTTGGCGCGCACCCGTGATCGCCGTTGCGGCGCTTGCCATCGGCGGCGCCGGCTGGTTTGCGATGCAGCCACAAAAGCCCGCGACCGCGCAGCCTGTGGCCAAGGCTGGCGGCAATGGCGAACCGAAGGTCGATGTCTACGAGCTGTCGCCGCGCGACGTGGCCAACATCGCCCGGGGCGAACTGCGCATCAACCTGCCGCTGTCTGGCTCGCTGACCCCGCTGGCGCAAGCGACGGTGAAGTCGAAGGTGTCGGGCGTGGTGGTTGGCGCGACCATCGAGGAAGGCACCGCCGTGGCCAAGGGACAGGTACTGGCGCGGCTCGACCAGGCCGACCAGCGCGCGCGCGTCGCGCAGCAGCAAGCGGTGCTGGACGAAGCCAGCGCCCGCCTCGACCTCGCAGTCAAGAACAGCACCAACAGCCAGGCGCTGCTCAAGCAGAGCTTCATCTCGCAGAACTCATACGACTCGACCTCCAACGCGGTGGCCCTCGCCCGCGCCAGCGTCAAGGCGGCACAGGCCCAGCTCGACCTCGCGCGCAACGCGCTGAACGACACCGTGATCGTCTCCCCGCTGTCCGGCGTGATCAGCAAGCGCCACGTACAGCCGGGCGAGAAGCTCGCGCCCGACATGCCGGTGTTCTCGATCGTCGACCTGCGCGAACTGACGTTGGAAGCACAAGTGCCCGCATCCGATATCCCGCGCGTCAAGGTGGGCCAGGACGTCGCCTTCAAGGTCGACGGCTACCAGGGCCGCAGCTTCAGCGGCAAGGTCGCCCGCATCAATCCCACCACGGAGGCGGGCTCGCGTTCGATGATGGTCTACATCCGCGTGGCCAACGCCGACGCCGCCCTGCGCGGCGGCATGTTCGCCAAAGGCAGCCTGACCACGAGCAAGTCGGCGCCTTCGCCGCTGTTGCCGCTGGCGGCGCTGCGCACGGAGAACAACCGCGACGTGGTCTACACGGTCGAAAATGGCAAGGTCGTATCGACCCCGGTCACGCTGGGGCTGCGCAACGAAGATGACGGCATGGCTGAAGTGACTGAAGGCCTGGCGGCCGGCGCGCGCGTGCTCGTCGCCAGACTCGAGGGCGTCAAGCCGGGCAGCAAGGTCAAGGTCGACGCTCCCGCCACCAAGGCTGCGCTGGCCGCCGCCCCAGGCGTGAAGGGCTAAGCCATGTGGATCACTAAAACCAGTATCAGGAATCCGGTGTTCGCCACCATGGTGATGGTGGCGCTGGTCGTGCTCGGGCTGTTCTCGTACCGCAGCCTGGGCGTCGAAGCGATGCCGAACGTGGCGCTGCCGTTCGCGTGGGTCGAAGTGGCCTATCCGGGCGCTTCGCCCGAGCAGGTCGAGAACGACATCACGCGCCAGCTGGAAGACACCATCAACACCGTCAGCGGCGTCAAGACCATCCGCAGCAATTCATGGGAAGGCCGCGCCGGCATCTCGGTCGAATTCAACCTGTCCGCCGACATGGACAAGGCAATGATCGACATGCGCGACAAGATCGGCCGCGTGCGCCCTGCCTTCCCGAAGGAGGCCAAGGAGCCCTTCATCGTGCGCGCCGAAGGCGACAACGAGCAGGCCGTGGTCGAACTGAGCCTGATGTCCGAGACGCGCAGCGTGCGCGACCTGTCGACCCTGACCGAGCAGGTCATCACCAAGCGCCTGCAGGGCGTGGCCGGGGTCGGCCAGGTGCGGGTCAACGGCAAGACCAACCGCCAGGTGCTGGTCAACCTCAAGCCCGACGCGCTGTCGGCGCAGAACGTCGGTGTCGACGAAGTGCTGCGCGCCATCCAGGCCACCAACACCAACCTCCCGGCCGGTAACATCAGCTACGGCGCGGCCGAGCGGCTGGTGCGCGTCGAAGGCAAGATCAAGGATGCGCGCGGCTTCAACAAGATCATCGTGGCGCGCCGCGCCAGCGGCCCGGTCTACCTCGAACAGGTAGCCGAAGTGGTGGACGGCGAGCAGGAAGAGACGTCGATCTCGCGCATCAACGGCGTGCGCGCCATTACCCTCGAAGTCACCAAGATCCAGGACGCCAACGTGGTCGAAGTCGGCACTGGCATCAAGCGTGCCGTCGAAAAAATGCAACAGACGCTGCCCGCCGATATCAAGCTTGCCATCCTTGAAGACCAGTCGCAGCGGGTGCAAAGCCAGCTCGATAACGTCAAGCGCACCATCATCGAAGGCGCGATCCTGACGATGCTGATTGTGTTCCTGTTCCTGCACTCATGGCGCAGCACCGTCATCACCGGCCTGACCCTGCCGATTTCCGTGATGGCCAGCTTTATTGCGATGAAGTACTTCGGCTTCACGCTCAACTTCCTGACCCTGATGGCGCTGTCGCTGTGCATCGGCCTCCTGATCGACGACGCCATCGTCGTGCGCGAGAACATCGTGCGCCATCACGACATGGGCAAGAACCACGTCGACGCCGCCAACGACGGCACCAACGAAATCGGCCTGGCTGTGATGGCCACGACGTTCGCGATTGTCGCCGTGTTCGTGCCTGTGGCTTTCATGGACGGCATCATCGGGCGCTTCTTCCTCCAGTTCGGCATTACCGTCGCAGTGGCGGTGCTGGTGTCGCTGTTCGTCTCCTTCACGCTCGACCCGATGCTGTCGTCGGTCTGGCGCGACCCGGTCAAGAACCGCTTCAAGTACGTGCCGTGGCTGGGCCACCTGATGGAAAAGGTTGAACAAGGCATCACCCGGGTCCACGTCTGGTACGGCCGCGTGCTCGAACTGGCCCTTCGCTGGCGCAAGTCGACGCTGACCCTGGCGCTGGCCCTGTTCATTGGCAGCCTGGCCCTGATGCCGATGGTCGGCGGCGAGATGTTCCCGGAGACCGACAACGGCTACATCCAGCTGCGCTTCAAGACCCCGGTGGGTTCGAGCCTCGACTACACCAACGCCAAGGTGAACCAGATCGAAGCGGCGCTCGGCGAGTTCAAGGAGATCGACAAGGTCATCACCACGGTGGGCACCTGGGACGGCCGCAACACGGCGCAGGTCAACCTCAAGCTGACCGACGTGAAGAAAACGGAGCGCCGCTCGCAGAAGGCACTTGAGCAGTTGATCCGCGCCCGCCTGCAACCGATCGCCGGCATCACAATGTCGGTCGGCCAGAAGCCGATCTTCATCGCCATCCTGGGCCAGGACGAAGTCAAGCTCGATGCGGCCGCCCAGCGCCTGATGGACAAGATGCGCAAGATTAAGGGCGTGGTCGATATCGAATACAGCCAGGAAGGCGCCAACCCGGCCACGATCGTCAAGATCAACAACGAGCTGGCCAGCGACCTTGGCCTGTCGACCCAGCAGATCGGCACGGCGCTGCGGCCATTCGTGGCCGGCGACCAGATCAGCCGCTGGCTGGCGCCGGACGGCCAGAACTACGACGTTAATGTTCAGCTGCCGAAATCGGGCCGCCAGAAGGTCTCCGACCTGGCCGACCTGTCGCTCGCCTCCAGCAAGATGGACGCGGACGGCAACCCGATCATGGTGCCGCTGCGCCAGGTGGTCGAGTTCGTGCCGTCGACCAGCCCGCAGGTACTCAAGCGCCAGGCGCTGGAGCGCCGGGTAGCGGTGTACGCCGCCATCGAAGGCCGCCCGAACGGCGACGTCAACAGCGAAGTGAAGAAGGCGATGGACACCATCGAGCTGCCTGAAGGCGTGCGCTTCGACGTCGGCGGCGAAGCCGAGCAGATGGCCGAAACGCTGGGCGGCGCGGGCAAGGCGCTGGGCATCGCGATCATCTTCATCTACCTGGTGCTGGCTTCGCAGTTCGGCAGCTTCCTGCAGCCGATCGCGATCATGGTGTCGCTGCCGCTGTCGATGATCGGCGTGCTCATTGCGCTGCTGGTCACGGGCAGCACGCTGAACATCTTCTCGGTGATCGGTATCGTGATGCTGATGGGCCTGGTGACGAAGAACGCGATTTTGCTGGTCGACTTTACCAACCACGGCCAGCGCAATGGCAAGAGCCAGCATGACGCGATCCTGGACGCGGGCCAGGTGCGGCTGCGCCCGATCCTGATGACGACCCTGGCGATGATCTTCGGGATGTTGCCGATGGCAATCGGCATGGGCGACGGCGGCGAATCGCAGGCGCCGATGGGGCGCGCGGTGATCGGCGGGGTGATTACCTCGACCTTGCTGACCCTGGTGGTGGTGCCGGTGGCTTATACCTACCTGGATAACCTGGGCAAGAAGGCGGCGCGCTGGTTCAAGGGTGCAGCGGATGAAGAGACGCAGCCGGCGGAGTTGGCCGAAGCCGCGTGACCGATCGGCCGATGGCGGGCTGTACCCTTAGCCCTGCGGAACGGCCTCGGTAAGTTCGTAGGGCGGAAAAGCGCGATGCGCGCTTCCGCCCTACGTTCACCGGCCCGATGTCACGAGCGCGGCCTTACGCCTGGCCCTGCTCTTCCTGTGTTTCCTCTGGCGCGTCGCCGTCAGGCTCATCGCCCTCTGGTTCGCCCCTGGCTTTGGCCTCGGCTTTGCGCCGGGCTTTTTCTTCTGCCTTCTTCTTCTTTTCTAATTCCCGCTGCCGCTTCTCATATTGGAAATTAGTCTTAGCCATGCGTCACCTCTCAGGTTGATGGGATAGTAAACACTGCCCCCCGTTGCCATTATGACGCAGTTATGCGGAAGGCATTTGAATTAACCACGTGGATGATGCTCTGCGTGCAGGTGTTTCAGCCGTTCGCGCGCAACGTGCGTGTAAATTTGCGTGGTGGAAATATCCGAGTGCCCAAGCAAGAGTTGCACCACGCGCAGGTCGGCGCCATGGTTGAGCAGGTGAGTGGCGAACGCATGGCGCAGGGTATGCGGCGACAGCGGCGCCGTGATCCCGGCCTTCGCCGCATGTTTCTTGATCAGTACCCAGAACATCTGGCGCGTCATCGGTCCGCCGCGCGCGGTCACGAACAGCGCATCGTCGACCTGGCCATCGAGGATCACCCCGCGCGCGTCGCGGACGTAGCGCTCGATCCAGTGCCGCGCTTCCTGCCCGAACGGCACCAGGCGCGTCTTGCTGCCCTTGCCGGTCACCCTCAGCACGCCATCGTTCAAACTCAGCTCCACCAGCTTGAGCGCCACCAGTTCGGACACGCGCAATCCGCTGGCGTACATCAGTTCCAGCATGGTCCGTTCGCGCAAGCCCAGCGGGGTGTTGACGTCGGGCGCGGCCAGCAGTGCTTCAACCTGCGCCTCGCTGAGCGTGTGGACGAATCGGGTCGGCTGCCTGGCCGAGGCCATGTGCAGGCAAGGGTCGCTGGACACCTGCTTGTTGCGCAGCGCCAGCTGGTAGAAGCGTTTGAGCACCGACAAACGCCGGTTCGCCGAACTGGGTTTCGACTCGGCGTGGCGGTCGGCGAAATACGCGGCGAGGTCATGCGGCGCGACCGCATGCAGCGAGTCGTTGCCGGGTCGCTTCACCTCCAGCCAGCGCGCAAACAAGCGCATGTCGCGCCGGTACGCGTCGAGCGAATTCTTGGCCAGCCCCTGCTCCAGCCAGAGGTTGTCGCAGAACTCGTCGATCAGGGCCAGATTGCTTGCTGTTGCCATGGAGAATCAGTAGCACCTTCGTGGCGGAGCAGCCAGCGCTTGACGCCCAGGTGGAAGCCGTTTTCGTCGTCGTGATTGGAGAAGCCGCCCAGGCCGCCGGCGGCGGTGACGCGGTGGCAGGGGATGATCAGCGGGAACCAGTTGGCGCCGCAAGCCTGGCCAACGGCGCGCGGGGCCGAGCCGATGTGCTTGGCGATCTGCCCGTAAGTGCGCACCGTGCCACGCGGGATTGATGAGATCGCGCCCCACACCTTCCGCTGGAATGCGCTGCCCACTTCGATCAACGGCAGGCTGAACTGGAAGTCGGGATCGGCGAGATAGCGCTGCACCTGCATGGCGGCCTCGTCGGCCAGGGCATCGGTCGCGTCCTTCTCGTGGAAATGCGCCGGCAGGTAAACCAGTTCGCGGATCACGCCGGCGTCGGTCCGGATGCCGATCGCGCCGAACGGAGCTGCGACGATGGCGTTGAAGATTTCACTGCCTTGCTGTGGTTTCATGCCTGCAGTTTACCGCAGCGCCAGGGCACAGGCGAAAAAAACGCGATGCCACCGATAAGTGCAAACGTCGTTCTCGCGAATGCGGGAACCCATACCGAGTTTGCGCTGGAAAATGAAAGCTCGACTACTGATCATCTTCAGGATGAATCCCCGCTGTCGAGGCTGTTGCGAAAGGTCCGAAGCGTCACATCTACCATCGTCATTGCCGCGTAGGCCTCGGCGGCCCCGCGGAATCCATACCAGCTCGGCTCTAAGGGGGAATGGATTCTCGCCTACGCGAGAATGACGGCTCTTCGGTTATTGATGGCAATGATTTTTGCGGTTTGCGACAGCCTGTGTCGCGGAAAGCCGAAAAAAAAACGCACCCCGCAGGGTGCGCTTCAAATTTGGTCACGTTTCCGGCTGTCGGTCATGCCAACGGCATTCTGTAAAACGCGCGTCTCCTCGATATATCTCCGGTATGGACTACCGTGCTTTTATCTACTACTCCCCAAACCAAATCCTTGTGTCCCCAGAACCGCGCTGGGCAACGTCGGAGGCAATAATAGCCTATCTGGATTTCAAGATTGTGGCTTTTTGTACACTTGCGGAAATTGTCGTTTCGACGTAAACAATTTACTTCGCGGCGTTGGTGATGGCGTTGATCAGGTCCTTGCCGATCCGGTTCTCCATTTGTTTATGAACAGGCAGCAACGCCTTGCGCCATGCCGCCTGCTCCTGCGGGCCCAGGCTGTAGACCACCGTCGTGCCTGCGCGCCTGATCGCTTCCATCGCCAGGTCGTTGTCGCGCTGCGCGATCTGCTTCTCGTAGGCGGTTGCTTCGCGCATCGCCTGTTCCAGCGGGCGCCGCACATCGTCCGGCAGCCCGTCCCAGAACTTCTTGTTGACGATCACCGCATAGCCCAGGTAGCCGTGATTCGACAGGGTCACGTGCTTTTGCACCTCGTGCATCCGCTGCGTGAACATATTGGATGGCGGGTTTTCGGTACCGTCCACCGCGCCGATGCGCAGCGCCTGGTACACCTCCGAAAATGCCAGCACCTGCGGGTATGCGCCCAGCGCGCGCATCTGCGCGGCGAGTACCTTGGAAGACTGGATGCGCATCTTCAAGCCGCGGAAATCGGAGGGCATGCGCAGCTGCTTATTGGACGACATGACCTTGAATCCATTGTCCCAGTAAGCCAGTCCGGTAATGCCCTTGGGCTCGAGCTTCCTGAGCAGCCCCTTGCCGATCGGGCCCTCGGTCACCCTGTACAGTGCGGCCTTCGACGGGAAGATATACGGTAGGTCGAAGGCCTCGAATTCCTTGACGCCGAGCGGGCCGAATTTGGCTAGCGACGGCGCCAGCATCTGCACCGCGCCCAGCTGCAGCGCTTCGAGTTCTTCCTTGTCCTTGTACAGCTGGCTGTCCGGATAGACCTCGACCTTCACGCGGCCCTTGCTGTACTTCGCCGCCAGCATGCTGAAGCGCTCCGCTGCCTGGCCCTTTGGGGTGTCGGGCGCGACGACGTGGCTGAACTTGATGACGATAGGCGACGCGGCCCAGGCGTCGAAGCTGATCGCCGCAGCCAGCACGGCCAGGATGGCTTTAAGCTGCATCTTGTCTCCTCGACGATGTAAAGTGCATTGCGATTGTCCCCCGTCCGCTGCTAATTTAAGCCGTCATTCCCGCGAATGTTAAGCCGTCATTCCCGCGAATGCGGGAATCCATGCCACGCCTGCTCATAGGCGTTATGGATTCCCGCCTCCGCGGGAATGACGTTTTCCAGGTTTGTCTTAAGGCTTAACTGAACGGCATTACCGTCCGCTGCCCCTCCCCCATTCTGCACTGCTATGATGGAAATTCACAATAGCCTGCAACTTTACGACCACACGTCCGGCATGAATACACCGATTACTCGTCCCCGTCCGATGCAGCTGGCCGGTCCGCTGCGCTGGATCCTGCCGGTCACCCTGGTGCTGCTGTTCCTCGCCGTGCTGCTGTGGCTTCCATGGCAGGCGCGCGACATGGAGAGCAATGAGCGGCAGGAGCAGCTGATTGCGGACACATTGTGGGTCGAACAGGCGATCCGGTTCGAGCTCGAGCGCAATGCCGACAGCCTCGATAACCTGGGCGCGGAAATCGCCGCGGGCAGCATCGAGCCGGCTGCGGTACAGGCGCGCCTCGACCAGATGCGCAAGGTCGCGCGCGAACTGACGCGGGTCGTCTGGCTGGACGACACCGGCCAGATGCGTGCGTCATCAGGTACGCCGGTCGCCCCCACGGCCCCGTCGCGCGAAGCAGCACTGCTGGCGCGCCAGACCGGCAATGGCCGCTACAGCCGGCCCGCAGGCACCGGCACGGCCGGCGCCCAAATGGACTACCACCTGCCCCTGACGCGCGATGGCTTCCACGCCGGCAGCCTGGTCGTCAGCTACGACCTCGACGCCCTGCTCGACGAGACAGTGCCGTGGTGGTTCGCACAGGACAATGCGGTCGCGCTGCTCGACGCCGACGACAAGGTGGTGGCACGGCGCGAATCCGCCGGCCCAGGCCGCGGCGTCTATACGCACAACCGTCCGCTCGACCTGAACGGCGCAGAACTGCTGCTGGCCACGAACAGCGTCAAGGCGGCGCCACGCCTGCTGCCCAACCTGCTGGTCGGCTCGGTTGTCGTGCTGGCGCTTGGCCTGCTGGCGAGCCTTGCCGCGTTGTGGCGCCACGTGACGCGCAGGCTGGCTGCGGAAGGCGCGCTGCGCCAGCAGATGGCGTTTCGCACCGCGATGGAAAATTCGATGATCACGGGCCTGCGCGCGCGCGACCTGGAAGGCCGCATCACCTATGTCAATCCGGCGTTCTGCCGCATGGTCGGCCTGACTGAAGAAGAACTGGTCGGACGCGCGCCGCCCATGCCGTACTGGGCGCCGGAGGCAATGGGCGAATACCAGCAGCGCTTTGCC
>CXWL01000262.1_pt1 | contig 21407 bp, 19 predicted proteins | sample 590931 | NCBI WGS metagenome assembly CXWL01 (sample SAMEA3498368, study PRJEB10139) | groundwater metagenome | biome: water well; material: biofilm material | place: Germany | collected 2015-04-27 | reverse complement strand
TCGGCAGAGGAAATTGCGGCACAAATTGCCTTTCTCCTGTCCGACGAGGCCGCCACCATTACCGGCGCCACCCTGACCAGCGATGGCGGCTACCTGCTTTAGTCGGCATCGATGCTCGGGCTGCCGATATTGGCGTGCGCGACGCCGCCATCGACCGTGATCGTATCCCCCACGACATAATTACCCGCATTGCTGGCGAGGTAGATCGCCGCCGCCGCCATATCCTCCGGCACACCGATCCGCCGGTTGGGGATATTCCTTGCCACCGCCTCGCCATGATCGCGCGCAGCGCGGTTCATGTCGGACGCAAACGCGCCCGGGGCGATCGAAGTGACGTTGATCTGGTCACGGATCAGCCGTGCCGCCATCCGTTTCGTAAGATAGATCAGCGACGATTTCGACGCGTGATAGCTATAGGTTTCCCAGGGATTGAGGCGGATACCGTCGATCGAGGTGATGTTGATGACCTTGGACGGCTGGCCCTGCGACGCCACCGCCTTGAGGTGGGGGTAGAGCGCCTGGGTCAGGAAGAAGGGCGATTTGACGTTGAGATCCATCACCTTGTCCCAGCCGACTTCGGGGAAATCCTCAAATTCGGCGCCCCACGCGGAACCGGCGTTGTTGACAAGGATGTTGAGCCCCGCCTCCCGCTCCCCAAACGCCGCAGCCAATGCCTTGCAGCCCGCCACGTTCGAGACGTCCATCGGGATCGAATGGCAGTTGGGGCCAAGTTCAGCGGCAGTCGCATCGCAGACGTCCGCCTTGCGCGACGAGATATAGACCTTCGCGCCCTGCGCAATAAAGCCTTCGGCGATCATCCGGCCGATATTCTTGGAGCCTCCGGTGATGAGCGCAACGCGGCCCTCAAGCGAAAACAGCTTTCTGGTATCCATAATTATCCGCCCCTCTTGATGGTTTCGCGCGCCACGATCAGTTGCTGGATCTGGCTCGTGCCTTCGTAAATCCTGAAAATCCTGACGTCGCGATAAAGCCGCTCAATGCCATAGTCGGCCACATAGCCCGCGCCGCCGAAAATCTGCACGGCGCGATCGGCGACGCGACCAACCATTTCCGAGGCGAACAGCTTGGCCGCCGCGCATTCCAGCGTCACATTTTCGCCCGCATCGCGCTTCGCCGCCGTTTCGAGGACGAGCGCCCGCGCCGCCAGCGCTTCGGTCTTGGAGTCGGCGATCATCGCCTGGACAAGCTGGAAATCAGAAATCGCCTGTCCAAACTGTTTGCGCTCGGTGGCATATGCGACCCCGTCCGTAATCAGGCGTTCGGCCACGCCGACGCACATCGCCGAAATATGGAGCCGCCCGCGATCGAGCACGCGCATGGCGACCTTGAAGCCCTCGCCTTCCGCACCGAGCATGTTCTCCGGCGGCACTGCGACCTCGTCGAAATTAACGTCGCAGATATGCGCGCCCTGCTGGCCCATCTTCTTCTCATGCGCACCGACGCTGAGCCCCGGCGAATCTGCCGGAACGAGGAATGCCGAAACGCCCCTTGCCCCTTCGCCGCCGGTCCGTGCCATCACGGTGAAGAGATGGGCCTTGTCGGCGTTGGTGATGTAGCGCTTGCCGCCGGTCAGTTTCCACTGGTTGCCGTCCTTCACCGCGCGCGTCCTAACGTTTGCGCTGTCCGATCCCGCCTCGGCTTCGGTCAGCGCAAAGCTCGTGATGATCTCACCCGAAGCGATACCCGGCAGGTAGCGCGCCTTTTGCGCTTCGTTCCCGGCCATCACCAAACCCTGGCTGCCGATGCCGACATTGGTGCCGAACGCCGAACGGAAGGCCGGAGACGTCTTGCCCAGCTCGATGACCACGCGGACTTCTTCGGACATGGAGAGCCCCAGCCCTCCATATTCCTCAGGAATCGACAGCCCGAACAGCCCGAGCGCCTTCATTTCCTCGATCAGGTTGTCGGGAATTTCGTCGTTTTCCGCCACTTGTGCTTCAAGCGGGCGCAGGCGCTCGGCGACAAAGCGCCGGATCGTATCAATCAACTGATCGAAGGTCTCAGCATCAAGCGCCATCTCAATATCCGTTCAGCCGCGCCACCCGGTCGGCGTGAAAATATGAGTCGCCGAAAAATTCGTTCAGCGCCCGGTCGCGCTTCATGTAGAGGCCTATGTCATATTCGTCGGTCATGCCGATACCGCCATGCATCTGGACGCCTTCGCGCACGGCAAGGTTGCAGGATTTGCCCGCCTTGGCCTTGGCCGCCGCCACGAACAGTTCGGCGCGGGGATCGTCATCGTCGAGCAGATGCTGCGCCTTGATGACGATCGAGCGGGCGCCCTCCATCTCGCCATAGAGATGTGCTGCCCGGTGCTGGAGCGACTGGAACTCACCAATGACGCGTCCGAATTGCTTGCGCTGCTTGAGATAGTCGAAGGTCATGTCCATCGCCCCGCCGCCGACGCCGATCATTTCGGCCGAAGCACCGAGCCGTCCTGCGTCGAGCAGCTTCGTCAGCGGCCCCCAACCGGCATCGACTTCGCCGACCACTGCATCGGCATCGACCTGGACGCCGTCAAATGTGATCCGCGCGGAGAGCGAGGAATCAACGAGGCGATCGACGTCGGTCGTCATCCCCGCTGCATCTTTGGACACCGCGAACAAGGTGATGCCGCTTTCCTCGCCCGCGCTACCCGCAGTCCGCGCCGAAACGAGTAGCATGTCGGCAACATGGCCATGCAGGACGAACTGTTTCTTGCCGGAAAGCCTGAAGCCATTGCCCGAACGCTCTGCCACCGTTGCCGTCGTTGCCGGGCGGTGCTTTGCGCCCTCATCGATTGCGAGCGCAATGATCGCTTCGCCCGAAACGATCCGGGGGAACCATTGCGCGCGCAAGTCCGCGCCGCCTGCTTTCAACGCCTCAACCGCTGCCACGGCCGTCGTCAGGAAGGGAGACGGCGTCAGGTTGCGGCCGATTTCCTCAAGCACGATCCCGGCCTCGACATGACCAAGACCCAGCCCGCCTTCGGCGTCGGGCACAAGGATGCCGGTGAAACCCATTTCGGCGAACTGCTTCCACAGGTCGCGCGCAAAGCCGGTTGTATCCTCGCTGTCGCGCAGGGTGCGGAGATGCTTGACCGGCGCGTTGTCGGCGAGGAACGGCGCCACCGTATCCTTGAGCATCGTTTGGTCGTCGGAAAGATAGAGTGCCATGTTTCGTCCTTATGCTCCCGGCATGTCGAGGATGCGCTTCGACACGACGTTGAGCATCACTTCGCTCGTCCCGCCTTCGATGCTGTTGGCCTTGGTGCGAAGCCATGTGCGCGGTTTCGTGCCACCTTTGGAGCGGGCGCTCTCCCACTCGAGCGCATCGGAACCGCCCGCCGCCATCACCAGCTCGTGGCGCTTCTTGTTCAGTTCGGTCCCCACATATTTCATGAGGTTCGAATAGGCGGGATGTGCGCGGCCGGTTTTCCATTCGTCCATGAACCGCTCGGAATGCGCCCGGAAGACGATGGTTTCGACATCGAACATCGCCATTTCAGCCCGCAGCACCGGCTCGTTCGCGGCCGCATCTGGAAAGGCCGCGCCCAGCGATGCCAGCCCTTCGCCCAGCCCGCCGCCCGAGATCATCTCGCGCTCGTGGCCGAGCAAATATTTGGCCACGTCCCAACCGCGGTTCAGTTCACCGACAATCTGCCCCTTTGGCACCGTCACATTGTCGAAAAACGTCTCGCAGAACGGGCTATTGCCGGAAATCAGCAGGATCGGCTTGGTCGTCACGCCCGGCGTCATCATGTCGAACAGCAGGAAGCTGATGCCCTGATATTTGTTGGTCTTGTCGGTCCGGACGAGGCAGAAAATCCAGTCCGCCTTGTCGGCATAGCTCGTCCAGATCTTCTGGCCATTGACGATCCAGTGATCGCCCTTGTCCTCGCCAAAGGTCTGGAGCGAGACGAGGTCGGAGCCGGAGCCCGGTTCCGAATAGCCCTGGCACCAGCGGATCTCGCCGCGGGCAATTTGCGGCAAGTAATGGAGTTTCTGCTCCTCGCTGCCGAACTTCAGGAGCGCAGGGCCAAGCATCCAGATGCCGAACGACATGAGGGGCGAACGGCAGCCCAGCTTGGCCATTTCGCTGCGGAGGATTTTGGTTTCCTCGGCGGACAGCCCGCCGCCGCCATAGGCCTTGGGCCAGTCGGGCACGGTCCAGCCCTTGGCGGCCATCGCATCGAGCCATTGTTTCTGAGCCGGACTCTTGAACTGGAAATTACGCCCTCCCCAGCAGGCATCATCCTCGTCGCGCGCGGGTTGGCGCATTTCGGGCGGGCAGTTTACTTCCAGCCACGCGCGTGTCTCGCCTCGAAAAACCTCAAGATCGGACATCGGCATTCCTCCTCGTTATGGCGCGATTCTCTAAGGCCGCCACCTCGCTTTACGCAAGCGTCAATTATCCAGCCAACCTTGCCGTAGCGGAAACCGCACACGCGTTGACCCGCCGTGCGACCCGCCTAAAGTGAGTCGCAAATTGCAACTGGAGACAGCGATGAGATTCGCAGGCAAGACCGCCGTGGTAACCGGCGCTGCGTCGGGCATGGGCAAGGCAACCGCAATCATGCTGGCGGGCGAAGGCGCGACCGTCATCGCGGGCGATATTGACGAAGAAGGTGGCACCGAACTGGCTGCCACTTCCAACGGCAAAATCTTCTTCAAGCAAACCGATGTCCGCGACGTCGCCCAGATCAAAGCATTGATGGATTTTGCGGCGGAAAAGACCGGCGGGATCGACATCGTCTTCAACAATGCCGGTGCCGTGGGCGCGCGCGAGAAGATTGACGAGATTGATGCCGAGGGCTGGGATCGGACAATGAACCTGCTGCTCCGTTCGGTTGCTATGGGCATCCGCTACGCCGTGCCGCACATGATCGGACGCAAGGGAGCGTCAATCATCAACACGGCAAGCGTTGCAGGCATGTCAGCAGGCATGTCGCCTACGGCCTATGCCGTTGCAAAATGCGGCGTGATCCACCTGACCAAGATGGCTGCGGCCGACCTTGCCCGCCACGACATCCGCGTCAACGCCATCTGTCCGGGCTTTATCAAGACCAACATCTTTGCCTCTGCGCTCGAAGTGCCCAAGGAACAGCGCGACATGGCCAACGCGATGATCGCGCAAGTAGCCGCCGACGCCCAGCCAGTGAAGGGCGGCGGTCAGCCCGACGACATTGCCAATACCGTCCTGTTCCTCGCCGGCCCGGAATCGCGTTTCATGACGGGAACGCACCTGCTCGTCGATGGCGGGCTGCTGACCGGCCCACGCCACGCCTGGGATGAAAACGCGCCCAGCATGTTCTCTTCGCTTGAGGCCTTCGCGGCGAGCGCGCCGTGACAAGGGTTCCGATCGCCGAACGCCTGCCCTTGCGGATCAAACTGGGCAACGGCTTCGGTTCGATCGCCTATGGCGTCAAGGACAACGGCTTCTCCACACTCCTGCTGCTCTTCTACAATCAGGTCATGGGGCTCGATGCGGGCACGGTCGGGCTGATTTTGCTCGTCGCGCTGATGCTCGACGCGCTGGTCGATCCGCTGGTCGGATACTGGAGCGACAAGACGCATTCGCGCTGGGGCAAACGCCATCCCTGGATGTATGCGGCAATCCTGCCAATGGCGGCAAGCTGGATCATGCTGTGGCATCCGCCCAAGCTCGCTGGGGACATGCTCTATGCCTATCTCCTGCTCTTTGCCTTCCTCATGCGAGCGGCCGTGTCCTGCTATGAGGTCCCGGCCCTGTCGGTCGTTCCGGCGCTGACGGCGGACTATGACGAACGCACGTCGATCACCCGCTGGCGTTTCCTGTTCGGCTGGGGCGGCGGCCTCGCGATGCTGACGCTGGCGTTCGGCGTTTTCCTCGTCCCGGGGCCGGGCTATCCGGTCGGCCAGCTCAACGTGAACGGTTATGAACTCTATGGCTGGACCGGTGCCGGGCTCATGGTCCTGGCGACGATGGTTTCGGCGCTCACGACCCACCGCCGCCTTGCGCGCCTGCCGGATACGCCACCTACCCATCTGCCGCTCGGCCAGACCATTCGCCAGATCGGAAAGATCCTGTCGAACCGGGCCTATCTTATCCTGATCCTGAGTTCGGTCTTTGCCTTTGCCAACCAGGGCATGACCTTTTCTGCAACCACTTACATGATGACCTATTTCTGGGAGATGCCCCAGGCCGGCTTCCTTGCCTACTCGGCAACACTCTTCGTCGGCGTGATCGGGGCATTTCTCCTTGTCGGCGCGCTCCAGGCCCATATGGAGAAGCGCACCGGCGCAATCCTTGCCGGCATCATTTCATTGACCTTTGCCGTCATTCCCTACTCGATGCGGCTTGCAGACGTGTTTCCCGAAAATGGCAGCCCCCTGCTGATCCCGCTCCTCTTCACGCTCATCACGATTTCGAACGCTTTCGCGGTCTGCGTCTTCATGCTGTCCCAATCGATGGCCGCAGACGTGGTCGAGGCATCCCAGGCCGAAACCGGGGAGCGTTCCGAAGGCCTGTTCTTCTCCGGCTATTTCTTCGTGCAGAAATGCGCGTCGGGCCTCGGCATCTTCCTGACAGGCACGATTGTAAGTATTTCAGGCTTTCCGGAAAAGGCGAGGCCGGGAGCTGTGGATGATGCCATCCTGCAATCGCTGGCAGTCTATTTCCTGCTGGTGATGATTGCGTTTGCCATTGCCAGCATCCTGATTCTCAGGCGCTTTCCGATTACCCGGGCCGATCATGCGCAGCGCCTGCACCAGCTTGCCGTAGCGGCAGCAAAATCGGTTGATTGAGGGGCTGGAAATCCCCGTTCGATGCTGACATTGACGTAAAGGTAAATCGAGAGGACGACTCACATGGACTTCACTCTGAACGAACGCGAGACCTATTGGCGCGACCGGATCAAGAACCATATCGACCAACATGTCCGGCCTAGAGTGAAGGATTATCATGCCGAGCAGGCGACGGGTGAGCGCTGGAAAGTGCTCCAGGTGGTTGAGGAGGAAAAGGCCCGCGCCAAGGCCGCCGGCCTGTGGAACCTGTTCATGCCGCCGCGCGGTGCCAATCCGCATCTCGACGAAACGGTCGAGTTCGACGGCCCCCAGCTCACCAATCTCGAATATGCCCTGTGCGCCGAGGAAATGGGCCGCGTCGGCATGGCCTCCGAGGTCTTCAACTGCTCGGCGCCCGACACCGGCAATATGGAAGTGTTTAACCGCTACGGGACGGCGGAGCAGAAACGCAAATGGATGGTTCCGCTGATGAACGGCGATATCCGCTCGGCCTTCCTCATGACCGAACCGGCCGTCGCCTCGTCCGACGCGACCAACATCGAAACGCGGATCGCACGCGACGGCGATGACTATGTCATCAACGGGGTCAAATGGTGGTCGAGCGGCGCGGGCGATCCTCGCTGCAAGGTCGCGATCGTCATGGGCAAGACCGATACGGGCGCCCAGCGTCACCAACAGCAATCGCAGATCCTGATGCCGCTCGACGCGCCGGGCGTGAACATCCTGCGGCACCTTCCGGTGTTCGGCTATGACGATGCGCCGCACGGACATATGGAAATCGAGCTCAAGGACGTCCGCGTGCCTGCGGACAACATCCTGTTCGGTGAAGGCCGGGGCTTCGAAATCGCGCAGGGGCGTCTCGGGCCGGGCCGCATCCACCATTGCATGCGGACGATCGGCGTGGCCGAGGAAGCGCTCGAAAAGATGTGCCGTCGGCTGACCACGCGCGTTGCTTTCGGCAAGACGATCGCGCAGCAAACCGTCTGGCATGAGCGCATCGCGCGTGCTCGCATCGATATCGAAATGACCCGCCTGCTTTGCCTCAAGGCCGCCCATATGATGGATACGGTCGGAAACAAGGCTTCGGCTTGCGAGATCGCCATGATCAAGGTTCAGGCCCCCAACATGGCGTTGAAGATCATCGACGATGCCATCCAAGCGCATGGCGGCGGCGGTGTTTCGGAAGATTTCGGGCTGGCTTCGGCCTGGGCGCACCAGCGCACGCTGCGGCTGGCGGACGGACCCGACGAAGTCCATGCCCGCGCCATTGCCCGGCTCGAGCTTGGAAAATATGGCGAGGCCCGTCCGGCCAGCCTGTCCAGCGGCGACCTGGCGGTGACACGATGAAGGCTGCCGTCCTGATCCAGCCGGGCCAACCGCTCCAGATTGAAGATGTCGTCATCTCCAAGCCCGGCCCGCATGAAGTGCTGATCCGCACGGCGGCGTGCGGCCTGTGTCATTCGGACCTGCACTTCATCGAAGGCACCTATCCGCACCCGCTTCCGGCAATCCCGGGCCATGAAGCTGCGGGCATCGTTGAAGCGGTGGGTAGCGAAGTCCGCACGGTCAAGGTCGGCGATGCGGTCGTGTCTTGCCTCTCGGCCTTTTGCGGGCATTGCGAGTTTTGCGTCACCGGTCGCATGTCGCTGTGCCTTGGCGGAGACACACGTCGTGCGCCAACCGACGCACCGCGCATTACGCGACCCGATGGCTCGCTGGTCAACCAGATGCTTAATCTTTCGGCCTTCGCCGAACAGATGCTGATCCACGAACATGCCTGCGTGAAGATCAACCCCGAAATGCCGCTCGACAGGGCAGCCGTTATCGGCTGTGCTGTCACGACCGGCGCGGGCACGATCTTCAATGCTTGCAAGCTGACACCGGGCGAAACGGTCGCGGTCATCGGGTGCGGGGGAGTCGGGCTCGCCACGATCAACGCAGCGAAAATTGCTGGCGCGGGACGGATCATTGCGGCAGACCCGATTCCGGAAAAGCGAGCGCTCGCCATGAAATTGGGCGCGACCGATGCGATTGACGCTTCGGCTGACGGCGCGGCGGCTACGATTGTCGAAATGACCAAAGGCGGCGTGGATCATGCGATTGAAGCCGTCGGGCGCCCGGCCTCTGCCCAGCTTGCAGTCAGCGTCCTGCGGCGCGGGGGCACGGCGACGATCCTCGGCATGATGCCGCTGACCGAAAAGGTCGGCCTGTCGGCGATGGACCTGCTCCAGAGCAAGAAGCTCCAGGGCGCGATCATGGGCGGCAACCGTTTCCCGGTCGATATTCCACGACTTGTAGACTTTTATATCCGCGGCTTGCTCGACCTCGATTCGATCATTGCCGAACGCATTCCCCTTTCCGGGGTCAACGATGGCTTTGAAAAGATGAAGGGTGGCGCCAGCGCGCGATCCGTCATCGTTTTCGATCAGTGAGGCGCTGATGGCCACGACGCCGATGGATGCACAAAAACTTTTCTCGGGCACTGTCGCGCCCGAAGGTGCGGACATACTCAATGAAGCCCGGCTGACCGTCTGGATGGAAGCCAATGTCGAAGGGTTTCACGGACCGCTGCGGCAGGGCAAGTTTGCCGGTGGGCAGTCCAATCCGACCTACCGGATCGATTCCCCTTCAGGATCCTATGTGTTGCGGCGCAAGCCATATGGACAGCTCCTGCCTTCGGCCCATGCTGTGGATCGCGAATTCAGGGCTATTGCCGGTCTTTATCCGACCGGTTTCCCAGTTGCGAAGCCCTATGGCCTGTGCACTGACAATGATGTGGTCGGCAGCTGGTTCTATGTGATGGCCATGGTTGAGGGGCGGACGATCTGGGATGGCGCGATGCCCGATGCCAGCGGCCCCGCCGAACGGCTTGCAACCTATGATGCGATGATCGACACGCTCGCCGCGCTCCATAATGTCGATGTCGAGAAGGCGGGGCTTTCCGAATATGGCAAGCCCGGCAACTATTTCGGGCGGCAAGTCGATCGTTGGACGAAACAGTATCGCCTTTCCGAAACCGAAACCATGCCGGAGATGGAAAAGCTGATAGCGTTCCTGCCCGCGACCCTGCCCGAACAGACCCGCACCAGCGTCGTCCATGGCGATTACCGGATCGACAACATGATCTTTGCGCCCGACGCGCCAAGGGTGGTCGCAGTTCTCGATTGGGAGCTGTCCACCCTTGGCGATCCGCTTGCCGACTTCACCTATGTCGCAATGGCTTGGGTGACGGAGAATGGCGGGCGTTCCGGCGTCATGGATATTGACCGCAAGGCGCTTGGCATCCCCGAACTTGACCACGCCGTGGAGCGTTACTGCGCCGCAACCGGGCGTGACAGCGTTCCGGACATGAACTGGTATTTCGCCTATAACCTGTTTCGACTTGCGGGCATTTTGCAAGGCATCAAGAAGCGTGTCATCGACGGTACCGCATCGTCGGCGCACGCCCGGGACATGTCTGAGCGTGTTAAACCGCTGGCCGAACGGGCCTGGAGCTTCGCACAAGCCGCTGGCGCACAATAGGCGCCGCCGGGGCGCATCAAGGAGGAATGGATGTCTCTTTTCGACATGACCGGACAGGTCGCGATCATCACCGGTTCTTCGCGCGGGATCGGCAAGGCAATTGCTGAGGAAATGGTGGTTCACGGCGCGAAGGTTGTGATTTCAAGCCGCAAGATCGACGCCTGCGAGGCTGTTGCTGCCGCGATCAACGCCAAACACGGTGCAGGCACCGCAATTGCCATTGCCGCCAACATTTCATCGAAGGAAAGCCTGCAAGAGCTTGTCGATGAGACCCGCATGCAATTCGGGAAGGTCAATGCTCTCGTCTGCAACGCTGCGTCCAACCCCTATTACGGCCCTTCGCTCGGGATCAGCGACGAACAGTTCCGCAAGATCCTCGATAACAACATCCTCTCCAATCATTGGCTGATCTCGATGGTCGCGCCCGAAATGATGGAGCGTGGCGATGGATCGATCACGATCATCTCATCGGTCGGCGGGCTCAAGGCCTCGACGGTGATCGGTGCCTATTGCATTTCAAAGGCCGCGGACATGCAACTCGCGCGCAACCTGGCGGACGAGTTCGGATCGAAGGGTGTGCGCGTCAATTGCATCGCGCCAGGGCTGATCCGGACCGATTTCGCCAAAGCCTTGTGGGAAAACCCCGAAACGCTCAAAGTCTCCACCCGCCGCGCGTCCCTGAAGCGGATCGGCGAACCGGAAGAGATTGCGGGTGCTGCCGTTTTCCTCGCCTCGCGCGCTGGGGCATTCACCACAGGCCAGACCATCGTCATCGATGGCGGCGCAACGATCAGCGGAGGCTAACATGGGGGCTCTTGAAGGCAAGGTGGCGATCGTGACGGGGGCGGGTTCAGGCATTGGCCGCGCCAGCGCGAAACGCTTCGCGGCTGAAGGCGCAAAGCTCGTCATCGGCGACAAGACCGAAGCCGTCCATGAAACGGCCCGCGCGATTGTCGAAGCGGGGGGCGTTGTCAACGCGCTCCAGATCGATGCGGGTCTTGAGAGCGATGTCGAAAAGCTCGTCGCCACGGCATTGTCATCCTATGGCGGCCTTGACGTTGCATACGCCAATGCCGGTATTTCGGGCGGAATGGACGGCATTTTCGATGCAACACCCGAAGATTTTGCGGAAATCCTGCGCGTCAACCTGATCGGCCCGTGGCTGATGATCAAGCATGCGGGCAAGGCGATGATGGATCAGGGCCGCGGCGGCTCGATCATCTGCACGGCAAGCGTCGCAGGCATCCGTTCGGGCGCAGGCGGCGCGCATTATTCGGCGTCCAAGGCGGGTGTCATCAATCTCGTCAAAACCTCGGCCCAGCAGCTTTCGGCAACCGGCGTGCGCGTGAATGCAATCTGCCCAGGCCTTATCGAAACCGGCATGACCGAGCGCGTGTTCGTCTATGCCCGCGAGAACGACAAGATGGACAAGGTCGGCCGCCTCAACCCGCTGCGCCGCGCAGGCCAGCCGAGCGAAATCGCCAATATGGCCTTGTTCCTCGCCTCGGATGAGGCCAGTTATGTCAACGGACAGGCGATTGCCGTGGATGGCGGGCTTTCAAGCTCGCACCCCGTCACCCGCCAGGAAACAGGAAAGCCCGCAGTCTAATGCTTGCCCGATCAGACCCGCACGACCTGGGCTTCCTGCCCGATCGGCTCGAACGCATTCCGGCCTTCATCAAGGCCAAATATCTCGATACCGGGCGGCTGCCGCATGCTGCGCTGCTGATCGGACGGGGCGAGGAAATCGCGCACCTATCGCTGCAGGGCGATGCCCGTAAAGGCGAGCCACTGAAGCAGGACGCGATCTTCCGCATTGCCTCGATGACCAAGCCGATCACCTCCATCGTCTTCATGCAGCTTGTCGAGGAAGGCAAGGTTGCGCTTTCGCATTCGGTCGCGAGCTTCCTGCCCGAATTCAAGAACCTCGGTGTATTTGTGGCGGGCGGCGGCAATGTGCCCTTCGTCTCGCGTCCGGCCACAATCGAAATGAAAATGATCGACCTGCTGCGCCATACTAGCGGGCTGACCTACAGTTTCCAGGAACGCACCCCCCTTGATGCCGCATATCGCCGTGAAAAGATCGACGATTTCCACAGCGGCCGGACGCTCGACGAGTTCATTGCGGCGCTCGCCCAGATCCCGCTGCAATTCGATCCGGGGACGGCGTGGAACTATTCGGTATCGACCGACGTGATCGGCGCGATCATCCAGCGTATCGAAGGCAAGCCACTCGATCAGGTCTTCCGCGAACGCCTGTTCGAACCTTTGGGCATGGAGGACACATTTTTTCATGTGCCCGCCGACAAGGCGCATCGCCTGCCCGACTGCTATGCCTTCCACCCGAAGGAAAAGATGAAGATCTTCGACAATGGCGATGGCAGCCGCTGGGCGAAACAGGGCAAGTTCCTGTCCGGTGGCGGCGGGCTTGCCTCCACGCTTGCCGATTATCACCGCTTTTGCCGGATGCTCGTCAATGGCGGCGCGCTCGATGGGGTGCAGGTCATCAGCCCCAAGACGCTCGCCCTCATGACCGCCAATCATCTGCCGGACGACAAAGACCTGACCGAGCTTTCACAATCGCTGTTCAGCGAAGCGGAAAATGCCGGCGTGGGCTTTGGCCTTGGCTTTGCCTGCAATATGACGCCGCACCGGACGATGGTTCCCGGCTCGGTTGGTGAATTCTATTGGGGCGGGATGTTCTCGACTGCGTTCTTCGTCGATCCGGTGGAAGACATCACAATGGTGTTCATGACGCAGTTGATGCCATCATCGACCTATCCGATCCGCCGTGAGATCAAGACCATGTTGTACGCGGCACTGGCCGCCTGAACTTCCGGGAGAAGCTGAAATGTCCGTTATTACCACCGAGCGCCACGGCGATGTTTTCGTCATCATTTCCAACAGCCCGCCGGTCAACGCGCTGGGCGCGGCGGTGCGGCAGGGATTGCAGGCCGGAATCAGGGAAGCGCTCGCCGATGACGGCGTCAAGGCAGTCGTCGTGCGTTGCGACGGGCAAACCTTCTTTGCCGGTGCCGACATTACCGAATTCGGCAAGCCGATGGTCGAGCCGGGCCTTGGTGAGGTCATCAACGCGTTCGAAGCAAGCCCCAAGCCGGTCATCGCCGCGATTCATGGCACGGCGCTTGGTGGCGGACTCGAAACCGCGCTCTGCTGCCACTACCGTATAGCGGTGCCATCGGCACGGCTTGGCGTACCCGAGGTCAAGCTCGGCCTGTTGCCGGGAGCCGGGGGAACACAGCGCTTGCCACGCGTGGTGGGAGTTGATGCTGCGGCGGCGATGTGCGCGCTGGGCGATCCTGTGCCTGCTCCGAAGGCGCTGGCAAGCGGGCTGGTGGACAGGATCGCGACCGAGGGTAATCTGGCCGCCGAAGCCATTGCCTTTGCGCGCGAAATGATCGCCGAGGGGCCGCGCCCGACCCGCGAACGGCCGGTCAAAGGCGATACTTCCGGGCTGGACGCTTTCAAGGCGGCGAACGCTCGCAAGTTCAAGGGTTTCGATGCGCCCTATGCCAATATCGCCTGTGTCGAAGCGGCGACGCGGCTTTCCTTCGAAGAAGGCATGGCGTTCGAACGCACCGAGTTCATGAAGCTGATGATGGGCAGCCAGGCGGCCGCGCAGCAGCACATGTTCTTCGCCGAGCGTCAGGCCGCCAAGATCGACGGCCTGCCCAAGGACACNNCGGGCATTCCCGTCACCATCGTCGAGATGCAGCAGGAAGCGCTCGATCGCGGCGTTGGCGTCATCCGCAAGAATTACGAAGCGTCGGCCGCCAAGGGCCGCTTCACACAGGAAAAGGTCGAGCAGATGATGGGCCTGCTCACGCCCAGCCTGGCGCTCGAAGACCTTGCCGATGTCGATCTGGTGATCGAAGCGATCTACGAGAATATGGACGTCAAGAAAGAGGTGTTCGGCAAGCTCGACAAGATCTGCAAGCCCGGCGCAGTTCTGGCCTCAAACACATCCTATCTCAATGTTGACGAGATCGCCTCAGCCACGTCGCGGCCCCAGGATGTGCTGGGCATGCACTTCTTCTCGCCCGCCAATGTCATGAAGCTGCTTGAGGTTGTGCGCGGCGAAAAGACCGCGCTCGATGCGCTCGCCACGGCAATGGCCATTGGCAAGAAGATCGGCAAGATCGCCGTCGTCGCGGGCGTCTGTGACGGTTTCATTGGCAACCGGATGCTCTCCAAGCGTCAGGGCCCGGCCAACCAGTTGCTCATGGAAGGCGCATCGCCCGAGCAGATCGACAAGGTGCACACCGATTTTGGCATGCCGATGGGGCCATTCCAGATGTCCGACCTTGCCGGGCTCGATATTGGCTGGCACCGCGATCCGAGCCGGATCGAAACCGTCCGCGACGCGCTGTGCGCCGCCAACCGCTTTGGCCAGAAGAATGCGCGCGGGTTTTACGATTATGATGAAAAGCGCAACCGGACGCCGAGCCCCGAGGCGCTCGCGATCATCGAGGATTTCCGTTCCAAATCGAACCTCGCCAAGCGCGAGATCACCGATCAGGAAATCATCGAACGCACCCTCTATCCGATGGTCAACGAAGGCTATCTGATCCTCGAGGAAGGCAAGGCGCAGCGCGCTTCGGACATCGATGTGGTCTGGATCTACGGCTATGGCTGGCCCGTCTATCGCGGCGGCCCGATGTTCTGGGGTGACCTCGAAGGGGCCGCAAAGATCGTCGAGGCGCTTGAACGGCACGGCCTCAAAGTGGCCGATTCGCTCAAGGCCAAGGCCTGACGAACCTGTCTGCCCGATGAACGGAATGAGTCGGACGACGAGTTGAAGCTAGGCTAACAACTCGTCCCGGCCCCGGTTCGATCCACCGATCTGCGCTTGGTTGTGATCCGCGTCACAGGCACAAGGCTCGTCACGGGGTCAATGCGGGGTCGCACCACAGTGAAAATCGTCGTTCGGGCAATCTGCGCCCTTATCCTTTCTGCAAGCCTGCTTCCCGGCGCCGCACAGGCCAGCCGCTATTTGCAGTGCGTGCCTTTTGCGCGTGAGGCTTCCGGCATCGATATCCGTGGCAATGCCAAGACATGGTGGTCGCAGGCTGAGGGCCGTTACGAACGCGGCAACACTCCGCGCGAAGGCTCCGTCCTGACGATGCCCGGCTATGGCAAGATGGGCTATGGCCATGTCGCGATGGTCAGCAAGATCGTCAGCGACCGCGAAATCCTCCTCACCCACGCCAACTGGTCACGCCGCGGCGGGATCGAACGCAACGTCCGCGCCATCGACGTCTCGGATCGTGGCGACTGGAGCCGGGTGAAAATCTGGTTCGCTGGTAATGGCGATCTCGGAACCACCAGCTATCCGGCCTATGGTTTCATCTATGCCGACAAGGCGATGCGCGCAGATGCGTTCGCGCTCGGCGAGGATGTTATCCAGCTCGCTGCTTTGGAACGCTAGGCTCAGAAGCCAGTTTCGTCATTGCGAGCGCAGCGGCGATTCGACCTAGAGCAGGATGATTTTAGGTCTATCCAGTTTCCGCCTTCCCGAGCGAAGACGAGGGTCTCATTCGAGCGAAGCCGAGGACTTTTGAACGCCCGAAACGACCTCGATAACGCTCGGTATAGTCCCTCGTCTTCGCTCGGGAAGGCGGAGATGCCTATGGGTCAATCTAAAATCGTCAGGGTCTAAACCGGGCCGCTACAAGTCCCTACCGCCCCTTCGCACGCATCCTCGCTTGCGAACAGGTTGCCGAGGACTTCGACCTGTTTCGCCTACATCTCGCTTTCGGACCAGAAGCGAACAACTTATTTGCCGCCGTTTGAAACCAAACGCCGCGCCGCGGTGTAATCTGCTGCATGATAGAGAGAATAGCCGCCAGCACCCGCGACATCGGACATTTTTTCCTCTCGTTCCGCCGCCAAGCGATCTGGTCGGTTTTCGTCATGAACTTTGTCAGCAGCATTTCGGTCGCCATGCCTCAATATGGCAGCCTGTGGATGGCCAAATCAGGCATTGATGTCCAAACCATCAGCTATTTTTCGCTTGTCTCTGCAGTCGGCTGGTTTGCCGTTCTTTACAGCATCGCTTTGGATACTCTGAAACTGCCCATCCTTCATGGCAGGCTAGGCCAGCGACGGTCATGGGCGCTGGTGTCGAGCTTGATATCGCTGGCAGGTGTGGTTTTGATCTCGCAGTCCGATCCGAAAGAGAGCGTGCTGGCGCTGTTCTGGGCGACCATTTTGGCCACATTGGGTGGCAGGATGCTGTTCTTCGCCATGCGCGGCTATGTGATCGAAATGCTGCGCGGCGACGATATTGGGCCAGGCAATACCTTTTATGCGCTGGCTTTCTGGGTCAGCCGTATCGTCGTTTCAACTGTTGTATTGCTCAGCGTCGATCAAGTCGGGTTTTCCAATGCCATCCTGCTTGGGGCGGGAATGATTGCTGCGGGCGCTTGCGTCATATTATTTTTGCCCAAGCCGCCGCACCAAAAGGCACGCAAAGCCCTTGCCGCAGACGAAGCTGCCAATGACCCGGCGGAGGACGGCAGGGGGAGGCGCACGTGGAGCTACCTTGCGGCCGCAGCAAGGCGTGTCATCAACCAGAATCTGCTACCGCCTCTGATGGCGTTGCTGCGGCGCAAGGGCATCTGGCTCTTCATTATATTTTTTACGGTTGAAGGCCTTAGCGATGCCATACTGAGCAATATTTTGACGCCGTTTTACGTCAGCAAGCTGCATTTTAGCGTACGAGAAATCTACATCGGCGATTTGACCGGTTATGCTGCGATCATTGCCGGTACTTTTTTGGGAGCCTATGCTTTCCAAAGATTTTCCCTCTATGGTGCTTTGATGCTGATAAGTATCTTAGTCGGTATCACAAACATCAACTTCATCATCCTGAATGAATTGGGCCACAATCTGGCATATTATTTGTGGACTGTCGCTGCTGAGCGCGCCACACTCGGCATGAATGTGGTCGTTTTCGCGATTTATTATACGCGTGTCATCGACAAGGAATTTGCCGCCACACAAATTGCTCTGCTGCTCATTCCAACAAGCTTGATTGCGGTGTTAATCGGACCCGTTTCAGGAGCAATCGTTAGCCGTTTTGACTATGATACATTGTTTTTGATCAGCATGGTTTTCATCATTCCGGCCATTGTGTCGCTGATGGCGGTGCGCGCAAAAGCGCCCGAAATATTCGGTGTCAACGACGACGCCAATACGCCCGACAAGGTTGATGTCGCCAATAGTGTCGCTACCGTCCGGGTTTAGGATTTACCCGGATTCTGGAAATTACGGTGACAAAGGCTCCACAGCCGTTCGCAGACCTCGAAGACAACCATCGGTGATCGGGCAAATAAGCAAAGATGAAAGCTGGATGATCGGAAGGTCAATTAGACAACAGGTGCAATAACCCCTTAAGATTACCGTGGATTACGGTGGGATTACGGTGCCAGTTTAAAATTACAAAATTACGGAATTACGGTGACAGGTGCATTATTCCAATTCTTGCCTCCTCGGGCTTGCCGAATTCCGGGTATTATGCACCTGTCACCGTAATTCCACCGTAATTCAACACCCCCAAACTCACCGGCATTTCCCCCTTCCACTATAGGAAATATCCTGCCACACCTCCCGCCTGCCCCGCACCGCCTCTCGCGCAGCGGCTCCGGGCGACGACATCGCTATTGTCCCCGCGCAAATGCCACGCGCGGGGTTTTTGAAGAGGCTTCAACTCGACGACGCGGTACAACGGTTTGACGCAATTTCGGCGATCCGTTACCCTCAACATTGCCAACTCCTGGTTGACAGTTTTGCATATCCGCCAACCGCGTATGGGCAAATAGGCGCTGCGCCTACTTCCCCGTCCAGTTCGGTTTGCGCTTCTGGGCAAAGGCCGCCGCGCCTTCGCGCGCGTCGGCCGAACCGAACACCGGCGACGCAATCGCATTCTGACGCTTGTAAAGTTCGTCGGCGGGCCAATCGGGCGATTGCGCCACGACCTGCTTTGATACCGCAACCGCGAGCGGACCATTCGCCGTGATGGTCGCAGCCAGCGCAAGCGCGCCGTCCAGCGCATCGCCTTCGACGACGCGATTGATGAGCCCCATTTCATAGGCCCGCGCCGCCGTGATGAAATCGCCGGTCAGCGCCAGTTCCATTGCAAGGCGCGGCGTTATCTGGCGCGGCAGCCGAACGAGACCTCCGGCCCCGGCGACCAGCCCGCGTTTCACTTCGGGAATGCCGAACTTCGCATCCTTGTTGGCCACGATCAGGTCGCACGCCAGCATCAGTTCGAACCCGCCCGCCAGCGCATAGCCGTTGACGGCCGCAATCAAGGGCTTCCTTGGAGGCGCCTCGGTCAATCCGGCAAAACCGCGGCCCGCCACGATCGGCAATTCTCCCGTCAGGAACGCCTTCAGATCCATGCCCGAACAGAATGTGCCGCCCGCGCCCGTCAGGATGCCGACGCGCAAATCGTCCTCGCTATCGAGCCGATCCATCGCCGCCGCAACGCCCTCAGCGAGCGCCCGGTTGGCCGCGTTCTTCGCTTCGGGGCGATTGAGCGTGACAATCAGCACGCCATCGCGCGCTTCGGTCAGGACGGTATCGGTCATGGCGTGCTCCTCTTCTCCCAACGCGTTTGGATCAACCTTACGTTTACGTCAATCGATCGCGCAATTCTCTCTTGAGTACCTTTCCGATAGCACTGCGCGGCAACTCATCGACCACGATCAGCCGGTTGAGCCGCTGGGTCTTGCCCACCCGCCCATTGGCCCGCGCCAGCACCTCGCCGGCATCAACGCCGTCGCGCAGGACGACGAAGGCAACCGGCGTCTCTCCCCATTCCTCACTTGGCGCGGCGACGACAGCGGCTTCCACCACGCCGGGATGTTCGGCCAGCACGCCTTCCAGATCGCTCGGATAGATGTTGAAACCGCCGGAAATGATCATGTCCTTGGCGCGATCCATCAGCGTCAGGAAGCCGTCCTCATCAAACCGGCCAATATCGCCGTGGCGGTAGAAGAGGTTCCCCTCCGCATCGTGCCAGTGCATCGCAGCGGTCGCTTCGGGGCGGTTATTGTATCCGGTCATCATCGCGGGAGACCGGCCCACAATCTCGCCGACCGAACCGCGCGGGAGTTCATTGCCCTCTTCGTCGATCACCCGCATGTCATGCCCCGGCGACGCCATACCGACGGTGTGGAGCTTGTCGGGATATTTGTGCGCCTCAAGCAGGCAGACGCCCCCGCCCTCGGTCAGCCCGTAAATCTCGACCAGCCCGCCCGGCCAGCGCTTCACGACATCGGCCTTCAGTTCCGCCGCAAAAGGCGCGCTTGTCGAGTATTTCATGACGAAACTGGAAAGGTCGAAGCTGTCGAAATCGGGCAGCGCCATGATCCGGCGATACTGGACAGGTACGAGCATCGTGTTGGTCGCCCGCTCGCGTTCCGCAAGTTCGAGGAATCCGTGCGCGTCGAACTTCTTCATCAGCACGATCTTCCCGCCCGATCCCAACGTCGGCAGGAACGAGGCCATCGTCGTGTTCGAATACATCGGGGTGGAGAGGATCGTCACCGCCTGCGGCCCATAGGCGGGAAGCCCGCGCTGGATATGCTGCCAGCGCATCGCATGGCTGTGGACGATGCCTTTGGGAACGCCCGTTGTTCCGGAGGAATAGATGATGTTGAAACCGCTCTCTGGCGCGATCACGACCGGCTTTGGCGCGCTGCCTTCCGGATCCATCCATTGCATCAGTGGCTCCCCGGCATCGCTCCCGTCCATCGCGATCCGCTGGATGTTGCCGAGATCGAAGCCCTTCAGCGTCGCCGCCGCACCTGAATCAAGGAAGAGGTGGTTGCCCCCGGTATCGGCAATCATGGCCGCCATCTGCTCGCCAGTCGCCGAATAGGTAATCAGCCCTGCAACCGCCCCCGTCCGCAACACACCGAGCCAGACCGCGACATGCTGCGCCGAATTGAAACCGGCCAGAGCGACGGCCTTGCCAGGCCCCATGCCTTCGCGTTGCAGGCGCGCGGCAATCCTGTCCGCCAATGCATTGAATTCCGCCCAACTAAGGCGCGTGTCGGGGTCTGCCACGGCAATCGCATCGGGCCGGGCGGCGGCGTGGGCACGGACAAGATCGGGAATGGCCGCGAAATCGGCGGTGAGGAGATCGTCAAGGGTCATGCATCACCCGTCGCCCATCGACGGGCCAATGGTCAAGGGTGAAGGTGCAATCGGCTGGGGCGTGGCGCGGGAGCTGGCAAGCCCACTCCCGCGCCCGCTGTCAATTCCCTACCGGTGCAAAGTTGGCGTGGACCAGTTTCCACTCGCCGCCCTGCTTCACGTAAACGCGCGTGGACTTGGCGGTGCTGGCGCTCGTTTTTCCCGCAGCATCCTTCCTGATGCCCGCGAAATTATAGGTAAGAATGGCCGCGTCGCCATAGACTTGGACTTTGGCGTTCTGCATGTCCGAGAACACGGCCTTGTCGCCGCCAGCCGCATCAGCCATCTGCGTGGACATTGCCTTGCCTTCGAGCCGTGTAGGATAGTCGGGATTGAATTCCGTATAGTCATCCGCAACCGAAACATTCTGTTCGGCACCCGATTTTCCTGCGATCTCGGCCGCCCATTGCGCGCGCGCCAGGGCCATTACGCCTGCAGCAACCTGCGGGTTGTCAGCAGCGACTGCGGATAGCGTAGGTACAACCATTAGGGTCGCGGCGGCGGCAAATGCGCTACCGCGCACAAGATGTGCAAGTTTCATTGGTTCTCTCCCGTAGTGGTGGATTGACGCAAGCACACGCAACGGCACACTGATCATCGGAAGCGGAGCTGGATTGAATTGTCCGTAAGTGGCCTCGCCACCATCAGTGACCGAAAGCTGCGCCTGCGAACCCGTGGAGTCAATCTGTTTGAACGCTTGCGCCGTTTGACGACCTCCACCTTGGGGGAGGCTGTCGGCGATATTATCGCGATCACGGCCTTATTTGGTGGGTCTTGTTCGGTGACGTTGCGTAATTGGGTCAAATTGCAAAATTGTGGCGACGGAATTCCAAAGGGATACGGAACTGAATGGTTGTCTCGATATTAACCATA
>CXWL01002080.1_pt1 | contig 21428 bp, 22 predicted proteins | sample 590931 | NCBI WGS metagenome assembly CXWL01 (sample SAMEA3498368, study PRJEB10139) | groundwater metagenome | biome: water well; material: biofilm material | place: Germany | collected 2015-04-27 | reverse complement strand
CGACCATGGCAGCGGCTTCGGGCTGCTGAAGCTCCTCGCACCGCTTGGCGGCAGGCCGCTGCCGATCGGCGATTCGAACGCCGTCGCCGAGCGGGAGCGGGCGCTGGTCGCGTCCTTCGGTCCGGATGGCGTCAATGTGGTGCAGGTGGTGTCGCGCCGGCCCTTCTCCGGCAGCTGGGAGTACCTGCTGGATGCGGCGATCTTCACCTCTCCGGCGGTGATGAACTGGTCCGGCGCGCCGCTCATCAGCGCCAGGGGCGAGCTGCTCGGCCTGGGCTCGCTGATCGTGGCGGACTCCGCGGGCACCGGCGGCGAGTCTCCCGGCAACATGTTCGTGCCGGCGAATCTTCTGGGCGCCATGCTCGGGGACCTGATCGCGCACGGCAAGGCGGCGGGCCCGGTGCGTCCCTGGATGGGCGTCAACACCGAGGAACTGCGCGGCCGCCTGTTCGTGACGCGCGTCTCGCCCGATGGCCCGGCGGACAAGGCGGGATTGAAGCAAGGCGACATCCTGATCGGCGTCGGAAGGGACGAAGTTTCCTCGCTGGCCGAGTTCTACCGCAAGGTCTGGGCGCTGGGCGCGGCCGGTGTCGACGTGCCGCTGCGCGTGCTGCAGGGCGTGCAGGTGAAGGAAGTGACCGTGCGTTCGATCGACCGCACGGAGTACTTCCGAGCGCGCCCTACGTTCTGACCACTATCTGATCACGATGTGCTTTGGGTAGGGCTCGACGCCCTCGTTAAGGGTCGAGGGCGGCGTGCGCCGGAGCATGTCGACGCTCAGGGGCGCGTCGCCCACCGCCTGGGCGTAACGCACGTTCTTCTGCATTTCCTCCAGGTACAGGTTCTGCCCGTTGAAGTGACGTTCCGCGTACTCGTAAGCGCGTGCGAGCTGCAGGTCGAGGCGCTTGGCCGCGTTCATGTAGAAGCCGGGCGTCTTGCGCACCAGGTCGTCGCCCGAGGTGAACAGGACCTGCACCCGGCCGCCGGGCAGCTTCCTCTTCGTCAGGCCGCCCAGCACGAACTCGGGATAGAGGCGGTCGCGGCATTTCTCCAGGTAACAGCGGTCGGACATCTGCGCGATGATGTCCGCGGTGCCGAGCATGTGCCCGACGCGGCGCAGCAGCGTGTTGTTCAGCGGTATCGTTTCCGCGCGCCGTTCGTAGCCCGTGTAGTGCACCAGGGTCGCGCCGGCGCCCGCGTAGCGCCGCAGCCCGATGTGCGGCAGGTAGCGCTTGAGGTGGTTTGAGCCGCGCGTCACGTGCGTGAGGGTGTACTCCGCGCCGTAGCGGTGGCGCCGGTCGCGGCGCTTGCGCAGGTAGCCGAAATCGTGGAACAGTGCCGTGACGACGCCCAGCGAAAAGCAGTCGGCGGGCAGCGCCGGCGAGTCGCCGGCGCGCGAGCGCGACGCCGTGCGGCTGCGTTCGTAGCCGTCCATCAGGCGCGACATGGCGAGCGTGACGTCGAGCACGTGCTGGATGTCGTGGTACTCGGTGTCGCAGGGCAGGTAGTCGGGATGCTCGCCGGCATAGACTTTCGCCAGGTCGCTGAAGGCGTGCTCGATCGCCGTCGGCGGAGTCTTGTCGTACAGGCCGCGAAACGTGCGCAGGACCTCGCCGGACACCTGCTTCTGGTCCGTCGTGCGGATCGTGTTGGTGACGTCGTGATCGCTGCGACGCATGGCGCCGTTCTCTTCTCCCGGGCAGTATTATAGGATGCGGGAGGATCGCTCCGACGGCGGTGAATTCCTTCACGCCAATTCGCGAAAATGGTTCAGGAAGCGGAAGTATTCCGCGCGGCGGGGCAGGGCCGAGGAGGAAAGGCGTTGACAAGCCAGTCGCTCACCGACGAGGAACGGACGCAGATCGAAGGCCGCATCGCCGCCCTCGAGATCGAGCACCAGGACCTGGACGACGTCATCGAGCGGCTCTCGCAGCAGCCCGACCAGGACCAGCTGCAGCTGCGGCGCTTCAAGAAGCGCAAGCTCGTGCTGAAGGATTCCATCTCCCGGCTCAAGATCCTCCTCGTGCCGGACATCCCTGCTTGATGTGCAGGATCACGCTCGCGTGATTGCGCTGATCCAGCGCGTCACTGAAGCGCGCGTCGAGGTGGATGGGAAGGCGATCGGGGAAATCGGGCGCGGCATCCTTGCGTTGATTGGCGTTGAACGCGGCGATTCGGAGGCGCAGGCCGAGCGACTCGTGGAAAAAGTCCTTGGCTACCGGATTTTTCCGGACGAAGCCGGGAAGATGAATCTCTCGCTGAATGACATCAAGGGTGGATTGCTGCTCGTCCCGCAATTCACTTTGGCGGCAGATACGAAGTCAGGAACTCGGGCAGGTTTTTCGACAGCTGCCTCGCCCGAGGACGGGCTGTGGCTTTTCTCGTGTTTCGTGGAGAAGGCGAGGAAGAAAAATCCGGAAACGAAAACGGGTCAGTTCGGGGCTGACATGAAAGTCAGCCTCGTGAACGACGGGCCCGTGACTTTCTGGCTGCAGGTTTCTCCAGCGCGACTGTCTTGAATTTCGCCGGCGCGACGATCTCGAGCAGTTCGAGGTCCTTCGAGTGGCTGATCTCGCGGTGTCGAATGCCGGGTGGCTGGTAGAAGCAGCTCCCCGCCTTCATCTTCACCTTGCCGACGCCCTCGTACTCGAATACGGCCGAACCCTTCAGCACGTAGACAAACTGCAACTTGCAGTCGTGCCGGTGCCATTGTCCGTGCGGCGCCTTGCCGGGCCGCGCCCGGATCACGTGCGCCACCACCTTGCCGCGGGTCGCCCGCTTGATGCCCAGGTCGCGGTACTCGAAATAGGTCCGCAGGCCGCGCTTCTTGAATTGCGAGGCCTTGAATTGACTGACCATGAATTTCGAACTCATGCGCCAAATTGTACAGAATCGCGCATTTTCGGATTATCCTTGCGCTCCCCATGTCTGACCTGTTTATCGGCGTCAAACCCGTTGAAGAACGCCACCGCATCGACGCGGGGCGGCTTGAGGATTTCCTCAAGCGGAACATGGACGGCTTCCGCGGCCCGCTCGAGATCGAGCAGTTCAAGGGCGGCCAGTCCAATCCCACCTACCGTATTACCGCCGGCGGCAAGCGCTACGCGCTGCGCCGCAAGCCGCCGGGCAAGCTGCTGCCCTCGGCGCACGCCGTGGACCGCGAGTTCAAGGTGATCAAGGCCCTGCATTCGGTCGGTTTCCCGGTGGCGAAGCCCTATGTGCTGTGCGAGGACCCGGAGGTCATCGGCACCGCGTTCTACCTGATGGACTGCATGGAAGGCCGCGTGCTGTGGGACCAGTCGCTGCCGGGCATGGCGAAGGAGGAGCGCCGCGCGATCTGGGGCGAGCTGAATCGCGTCATCGCGCTGCTGCATTCGGTCGACTACAAGGCGGTCGGGCTGGAGGATTTCGGCAAGGCCGGCAGCTACATCGAGCGCCAGGTCGGGCGCTGGAGCAAGCAGTACGTGGCCTCGGAAACGCAGAAGATCGAGGCCATGGACAACATGATCGCCTGGCTGCCGAAGAATATTCCAGCCAACGACGAAACCACCATCGTGCACGGCGACTTCCGCCTCGACAACACCGTGTTCCATGCCTCCGAGCCGCGCCTCATCGCCGTGCTCGACTGGGAGCTTTCGACCCTGGGCGATCCGCTCGCGGATTTCTCCTACCACTGCATGAGCTGGCACATCCCGCCGGGCAAGTTTCGCGGCATCGAGGGCCTGCCGCTCGCCGAACTCGGCATCCCCACCGAACGCGAGTACGTGGAAATGTATTTCAAGCGCACCGGCCGCAAGGGTGTCGATCCCTCGGTCTGGGACTACTACATGGCCTACAACCTGTTCCGCATCGCCGCCATCTGCCAGGGCATCGCCAAGCGGGTTGTGGATGGCACCGCCGCGAGCGAGCACGCGCGCGACGCCGGCGCGCGCGCGCCGCTGCTGGCCGAACTGGGCTGGCGGCAGGTCGAAAAAATTCTAAAGAGAGCAAACTGAGGGAGCACAGGAATGGATTTCGAATACAGCGCCAAGACCAAGGATCTGCAAAAGAAGCTGCTCGCCTTCATGGACGAGCACATCTACCCGAACGAGGCGAAGTACTACGCGCACGTAAGGAGCGACAAGCGCTGGGAGCCGGTGCCGATCATCGAGGAGCTGAAGCCCAAGGCGAAAGCCGCCGGGCTGTGGAACCTGTTCCTGCCGCATTCCAAGCGCGTGCAGGGCGGCGGACTGTCGAACCTGGACTACGCGCCGCTGTGCGAAATCATGGGCCGCGTGTCCTGGTCGCCTGAAGTCTTCAACTGCTCGGCGCCCGACACCGGCAACATGGAGACCATCGAGCGCTATGGCACCGAAGAGCACAAGAAGCAGTGGCTCGACCCGCTGCTGGACGGAAAAATCCGCTCTGCGTTCCTGATGACCGAGCCCGCAGTCGCGAGTTCGGATGCCACCAACATCCAGATGCACATCAAGAAAGAGGGTGACGAATACGTCATTAACGGCACCAAGTGGTGGTCCTCGGGCGCCGGCGACCCGCGCTGCAAGATCTACATCGTCATGGGCAAGACCAACCCGGACCACGCCTCGCGCCACAGCCAGCAGTCGATGGTGCTGGTGCCGGCGGGGACCAAGGGCATCAAGATCCTGCGCCACCTGCCGGTGTTCGGCTACGACGACGCACCGCACGGCCACATGGAAATCGAGTTCAAGGACGTGCGCGTGCCCACCTCGAACATCCTGCTGGGCGAAGGGCGCGGCTTCGAGATCGCGCAGGGGCGCCTCGGACCGGGCCGCATCCACCACTGCATGCGTTCCATCGGCCAGGCGGAGCGCGCGCTGGAGAAGATGTGCAAGCGCGCGACCAGCCGCACCGCGTTCGGCCGCACGGTGGCCGAGCAGGGCGTGACCCGCGAACGGATCGCGGAAGCGCGCATCCAGATCGACGCCACGCGCTTTATGGTGCTGCACGCCGCCTGGCGCATGGACACGGTCGGCAACAAGGTGGCTAGGAAGGAAATAGCCATGATCAAGGTGATGGCGCCGAACATGGCCTGCCAGGTGATCGACTGGTCGATGCAGGTGCACGGCGGCGGCGGCGTGTCGGAGGACTTCGGCCTCGCCAACGCCTATGCGCACCAGCGCACGCTGCGTTTCGCGGACGGCCCGGACGAGGTGCACCGCAACGCCATCGCCAAGCAGGAGATCGCCGAGCAGACCACCATCGGCGAGGCGCTCGCCACGAAGAAGCGCTGAAGCAGAACATGCTCAAGCTCTGCGGTTTCCGGATCAGCAATTACCACAACAAGGTTCTGATCGCGCTGCTCGAGAAGGGGGTGGCCTACGAGGAGGACTGCACGGTCAAGCCGTCACAGGACCCCGGGTACCTGTCGCTCAGCCCGATGGGCAAGGTGCCTTACCTCGAGGTCGATGGCACGCGCTTGTGCGAATCGGAAGTGATCCTCGAGTACCTCGAGGACGCTTATCCGCAGAAGCCGCTGCTGCCCAGGGATCCGCTGGCCCGCGCCAAGGTGCGCGAGCTCGCCACGGTGATCGAACTGCACCTGGAACTGGTTGCGCGGCGGCTGTACCCGGCGGCGTTTTTCGGCGGCACGATCTCGGACGGCGCGAAGCAGGCGGCGGAGAAGGATCTCGCCAAGGGCGTGCGGGCGCTGCAGGCGCTCGCGAAATTCAACCCGTTCATCGCCGGAGCGGAATTCAGCCTCGCCGACTGCGCGGCGGCCGTGCACCTGCCGCTGGTCTCGCTATCCACCAAGCTGGTCTACGGGCGCGATTTCCTGGGCGACATCGCGCAGGTGAAGCCCTACCTGAAGATGCTGGGTGAACGGCCGTCCGTCGCGAAGGTGAACGCCGACCGCAAGGCCGCATCCGAAGCGGCGAAAACGAAGTAAGGCGCGCCGCATGCTGGAAGGACTGCTGCCGCTTTCCGGCTACGCGCGTTTTCTCGTCACGCTGACGGCGGTCCTCGATCCGTTTCTCGCGGTGCCGATATTCCTCGCCGTCACCGCTTCGCGCAGCGCCGCGGAAAGAGCGCGGCTGGTGCGTGTCGTGACGATCACCGTGTTCGCGGTGCTCGCTATCTCCGGGCTGGTGGGCGAACAACTGTTGCACCTCGTCGGCGCGAGCCTGCCGGCCTTTCGCGTGGGCGGCGGCCTGGTGCTGCTGCTGATGGCGCTCGCGATGCTGAACGCCCAGGTCGGCGGCGTGCGCCAGTCCCGGGACGAGGCGAAGGAGCTGGAGAGCGGTGAATTGCAGGGCGTGGTTCCGCTTGCGGTCCCCCTGCTGGCGGGACCCGGCGCGATCAGCACCACCATCATCGCCGCGCAGGCCGGCGGCGCGGCGCATTTCGCGGCAATCCTCGCCTGCATCCTCGCGGTATGTGCGCTGACCTGGATCACGCTCAGGCTCGCCGGACCGATTGGTGCGAAGCTCGGAACCACCGGCCTGAACATCGCGACGCGCCTGCTCGGATTGCTGCTTGCGGCCCTGGCGATCCAGACCATGGCCGAGGGCCTGCGTCAACTGTTTCCCGGGCTCGCCTAGCGGCGTGAGCTTCGCCCGGCGGCGATCAGCTTTGCCCAGACCGGCAGCTGGTAGAAGCCGATCGCTTCCAGCAGGCCCAGGCTGAGGAAATACCAGGCGCCGAGCCGGTACGCGCCGTAGCTGTTTACCCATTGCTCGACGTTCTTCGGCATGCCGAACGCATTCGCGAAGAGCACCATGAGCAGCAGCATCGTGCCCCAGCGCAGGAACAGGCCGATCTTCGCGTGCTCGGGCTCGCGGTTCAGCATCCAGCCGAGGTAGGTGCCGAGCAGGAGCGCGAGGAAGCCGAGCGCGCCTTGCCAGCCATGGCGGATTGCGAGCGCCATGTAGGGGACCAGCAGCAACGCGAACAGGACCCAGCGCGTGCGCCGCCCGGCGCGATCGGCGGGCTGCCAGGTCACGAGAAGGCCGAAGAACGCGCCTGCATGCAGGGCAAGGAATTCGAGCTGCAGGACCTGTGCCATCGACCGGTAGGTCATTCCGGAGGGCAGCCAGTTGTGGCGCCAGGCGGTGAAGTAGACCGCTGAAAGCGCCAGCAGCGGCAACGCGGCCCCGAGATTGCGCAGGAACGCGGCGCGATGCGACTCGACCATCAGGCCCTGGGAACGGACCTCGGGCGGCCCTTCGCGTCGATGGCGACGTAGGTCAGCGCGGCTTCCGTCACTTTAACGACTTTCGCCTCCTCGCGGCCGCGCTCGGCGTAGACCTGCACCTCGACAGTGATCGAGGTGTTGCCGACGCGCACCACATCCGCGTAGAGCGACAGCACGTCGCCGATCTGCACCGGCTGCTTGAAGACGAAGGAATTGACCGACACCGTGGCGACGCGTCCGCGCGCCACGCGCCCGGCGACGATGCCGCCGGCGACGTCGACCTGCGCCATGATCCAGCCACCGAAGATGTCGCCGTTGTGGTTCGAGTCCGCGGGCATCGGCACCACGCGCAGCGCGGGGACCTTGCCCTCGGGCAGCGCGAGGCCGGGAGGCTGGTGCGAGGCCTTGCCCATGGCGGCTAATTCTTCTTCTGTCCGGCGAGGTAGTTGAGCGGCCCGCCGCGGAAGGGCGCGAAGCCGGTGCCGAAAATCAGGCCGGCGTCGATCAGCTCGCCATCCGGAACAATTCCCTCCGCAAGAACCGCCCGGGTTTCTTCCAGATAAGGCTGCACCAGCGCCTGGACCAGGCCCTGGTCGTAGGCGCCGGGCTGGCCCTTCACCGGCTTGTTGTTTTCCCAGCGGTAGATGCCCTGGCCGCTCTTGCGGCCGAGCTGCCCGAGCGCCACTTTGTTCAGCAGGATCTGGGGCGCCTCCGCCTCCCGGCCCTGCGCGTCTTTCTTCGCGAGCTGCTTGCCGGCATGCAGGCAGATGTCGAGGCCCACCGTGTCGGCGAGCTCGATCGGTCCCATCGGCATGCCGAATTCCTCCATCGCCGCGTCCAGGGTTTCCGGCTTGACGCCCTCGTCCAGCATGCGGAAGGCGTTCTGCATGTAGGGACCCAGCACGCGGTTGACGAGGAAGCCGGGCGAGTCCTTCACCGGCAGCGGCAGCTTGTCGATCTGGCGCACGAAGGCCATCGCGTTCAACGCATTCTGCTGGTTCGCTTTCTCGGAGGAAATGATCTCGACAAGCATCATCTGGGGAACGGGATTGAAGAAATGTATCCCGACGAGGCGCGACGGATCCTTGAACTTCGCCGCGATGTCCGACAGCTTGAGGCTGGAGGTATTGCTCGCCAGCACCGCGCCGGGCTTGGCCGCGGCCTCGAGCTTCGCGAACAGCTGTTGCTTGGCGTCGAGGTCCTCGAAGATCGCCTCGATGATGACGTCCGCCTTCGCCGCGCCGGCGCCCGCCACGTCCGGAATCAGGCGATCCATCGCGTCGCGCACGCGCAGCGGGTCGCGCAGCCGCCGCTTGAAAAGCTTCGCCGAACGCATCACCGCCGGCGCGAGGCGCTCGGGGGAAGTGTCCTGCAGCGTCACCGTGATGCCGCGCATGGCGCAGATCGCGGCGATGTCGCCGCCCATCACGCCGGCGCCGACCACGTGCACGTGCTGCGCCTTGAAATCCACGCCCTTGGCCAGGCCCTTCATCTTCTCCTGCAGGAAGAAGATGCGGATCAGGTTCTTGGTCGTCGGATGGTCGAACAGCGTGTTGATCGAGCAAGCCGGGTCGGACGGGTTGACGAACGGGTCGCCGTCGTACTTCTGCCAGAGCTCCAGGATCGCGTAGGGCGCCGGGTAATGCTCGCGCCGCGCCTTCTTCGCGACCTGCTTTCTTGCTTGACTGGCCACTATGAATTTCAAGGGGCCATTCAATAGACCTTGAACAACCCCCAAACCCTTTGCGGGGCGCGCCTCAAGCGTAACCATCCTTGCCGTGTTCTCCAGTATCCGCAACGGCACCGCCTGGTCCACCAGGCCCATCCGCTTCGCTCTTTTGGCGTCCACCGCCTTGCCGGTCAGCATGAGGTCCATCGCGGCGACCGGGCCGATGAGCTTCGGCAGCCATTGCACGCCGTGCCAGGCCGGCATGATGCCGAGCATCACCTCGGGAAAGGCAAAGCGCGTCTTCGGGTCGTCCAGCGCGACGCGGTACTTGCAGGCGAGCGACAGCTCGAAGCCGCCGCCCATGCAGTAGCCGTTCACCATCGCGGTGGTCGGGAAGGGCAGGTCGCGCAGCTTCTGGAACACGTCCCAGCCCAGGCGCACGAAGGAGAGCGCCTCCTCGGGCGACTTGAAGCGCGTGAACTCCTCCACGTCGGCGCCGGCGATGAAGCTGTCCTTCGCGGAACGGATCACCAGGCCTTTCGGCGACGCGGACCTGATTTCATCGAGGTTCGCCGAGAGTTCGTCCAGCGCTTCCTTCGAAAACGTGTTCGCGGATTCGCCCTGCTTGTCGAAGGTCAGCCAGGCGAGGCCCTGCGCGTCCTTCTCCCAGCGGAAGTGCTTCATCTAGATTGCCTCGACCAGCATGGCGCCGCCCAGGCCGCCGCCGATGCAGATGGAAGCCATGCCGCGTTTGGCATTCTTTCTTTTCAGGAGCTTTAGCATGTGCAGGACGATCCGCGCGCCCGACGCGCCGACGGGGTGTCCCAAGGCAACCGCGCCGCCGTCCACGTTCAACTTCTCCTGGTCGAGATCTCCGAGAGCGGAATCCAGGCCGAGCTGCTCCCTGCAGTACTTCTCGTCCTTCCAGGCCGCAAGGCAGCCCAGCACCTGCGCGGCGAATGCTTCGTTGATTTCCCAGTAGTCGACGCCGTCGAGCTTCAGGCCGTGGCGCTTGAGGATCGGCGTGGCGGCGTGCACCGGCCCGAGGCCCATCTGAGCCGGGTCCAGGCCCGCCCATTGGGAGTCGAGGATGCGCCCGATCGGCTTCAAATCATGCCTCTTCAACGCGTCCTCGGACGCAAGGATGAGCCAGGCGCCGCCGTCGGTGATCTGCGAACTGTTGCCGGGCGTGACGTTGCCGTACTTGCGGTCGAAGAAGGGCTTGAGCTTCGCCAGGTTGGCGACCGAGGAGTCGCGCCGCACGCCGTCATCCAGCGCGTACGCGTTGCCCTTGGCGTCGTACAGCGCCTCCACCTCGCCGCCGCCCGCGGCAAGATGGCCGGCATCCTGGGCAGCGACGACTCTCTGATGAGACCTGACGGAAAAAGCATCCATCTGCGCGCGCGTAATTCCGAAGCGGTGCGCGAGGTTCTCCGCGGTCTGCCCCATCAGCAGGCCGACCATCGGGTCGGTCAGGCCCTTCATGATGCCAATGACGGGATTGAGAAGGGCGCCGAAGGGGAGTTTTGCGAACATGCCGGCCTTCTGACCGCCTGTTCGTGCGCCGGCCATATCGGAAAACCAGTTCACCATCCTGTCGTTGTAGAGCAGCGGCGCGCGCGAAAGCGCGTCCACGCCGCGTGCCAGCACCAGGTTCGAGCGGCCCGCGAGGATGCCGTTGATGCCGGAATCCAGCGCCTGCATGCCGGAGGCGCAATTGCGCATCACGGTCCAGCCCGGCACCTTCTCGCCGCAGCCCATCCGCAGGGCCGCCACGCGGCCGATGTTGACTTCATCCACCGAGGGCGCGGCGCAGCCGAGGATCACCTCGTCGAGATCCTGCGGCGCGAACTTCTGCCGTGAAAGCAGGGTCTTGCCGGCCTGCGTCGCGAGGTCGCCCGCGGAAAACACGCCGGGGCGGTTCTTCGCCTTGAGGAACGGCGTGCGCGCGCCGTCGACGACATAGACTGGTTTCGCGTACATGTCAGGCCGCCTTTGCGGAAGGAACGCTTTCCCTGGACAGTTTCGCGAGGATTTCGGCGCGGCCGAAATCCTGCGGGAAGTCGTCCACCTTGATCACGCCCTTGCGCAGCGTTTCCTTGCGCTGCCAGAGGGTGTTTTCCTCCGCGGTGATGAGATTGGCTTGGAGAGCCAGGGATCCGAGGTCGATTCCCGGCTTTACCACCACCTTTCCTTTCTTCACGGCTTTTCTCAGCTTTTCGTCGATCGGCTCGCAGGCGATGGTGGCGAGGAACGCGGCCTCGAGATTGCCGGCCGGGTCGGACTCGCTCTTCGGCACGTAGATTCCGGCCGTGAGGCGGTCGCGCGCGGCGCCCGGCTCGAGCACGATCTTCGCGCACTCGTGGTTGCGCGAGTCGAGCGGCGGGCGGAACGACATGCCGAGCGGGAAAATGGTCCAGCGCAGCAGCGTCGCCAGGCTCTTGACCGGGAAGTTCGACAGGATGGCGTCGATCGCCTCCTGCGCCTGGTAGGCGGCGTCGCGCACCGCCCAGCGGATCAGCGGCAGGTCTTCCTTGATGCGGCCCTGGTCCTCGTAGTGCTTCAGCGTCGCCGAGATCAGGTAGAGCATCGACAGCACGTCGCCGAGGCGCCCGGAGATCTTCTCCTTGCGCTTGAGCGCGCCGCCCATCGCCAGCATCGACACGTCGGCGAGGAAGGCGAACGCGGCGGCCAGGCGCGAGCTGAACCGGTAGTAGTGCGCCGTCTCGGGCGCGCCGTTGCGCGGCACCTGGCCGAGCCGGGAGCTGGTCACGCCGTGCACGAAGGCGCGCACGCCGTTGGAGATCGTATGGCCGATGTGCGAGGTGAAGGCATCGTCGAATTCGATCGAGGCCGCCGCGCCCGTCATTTCCTTCGCCGCGCGCATCTCGCGCAGCACGTAGGGATGGCAGCGAATCGCGCCCTGGCCGAAGATGATCAGCGTGCGCGTGAGGATGTTGGCACCCTCCACCGTGATGCCCACCGGCATGACCTGGTAGCCGCGGCCGACCCAGTTGTTCGGCCCCAGGCAGATACCCTTGCCGCCGTGGATGTCCATGGCATCGTTGACGCACAGGCGCGCGCGCTCGGTCATGTGGTACTTGGCGATGGCCGAGATCACGGCCGGCTTCTCGCCCAGGTCCACCGCGCCCGCGGTCATCACGCGCACCGATTCCATCATGTAGGTGTTGGCGGCGATGCGGCCCAGAGCTTCTTCCACGCCTTCCAGCTTGCCGATCGGCGTCTTGAACTGGCTGCGCACGCGCGCATAGGCGCCCGTCGCGCTCGCCAGTGCCTTGGCGCCGCCCACGGAGGAAGTCGGCAGCGAAATCGAGCGGCCCGCGGCGAGGCAGCCCATCAGCATCATCCAGCCCTTGCCCGCGTAGTCCTTGCCGCCGATGATCCAGTCAATCGGCATGAACACGTCCTTGCCGGAGTTCGGGCCGTTCTGGAATACCGCGTTCAGCGGCAGGTGGCGCCGGCCGATGTTCACTCCGGGGTGATTGGTGGGAACGAGGGCGCAGGTAATTCCCAGGTCTTCCTTCGATCCCAGAAGTTTTTCCGGGTCATAGAGGCGAAATGCCAATCCAAGCAGCGTCGCGACCGGACCCAGCGTGATGTAGCGCTTGTCCCAGGTGACGCGCATGCCGAGCACTTCCTTGCCCTGGTACATCCCCTTGCAGACGATGCCGTAGTCGGGGATCGAAGCGGCGTCCGAACCTGCTTCCGGGCTGGTGAGCGCGAAGCAGGGGATCTCGAGGCCTTTCGCCAGGCGCGGCAGGTAGTGGTTCTTCTGCTCGTCCGTGCCGTAGTGCAGCAGCAACTCGGCCGGCCCAAGCGAGTTGGGCACCATCACGCTGACGCTGAGCGCGTTTGAGCGCGTCGAGAGCTTCATCACCACCGCGGAATGCGCCATCGCGGAGAAGCCCAGGCCGCCGTACTTCTTCGGGATGATCATGCCGAAGAAGCCCTTGTCCTTGGCGTACTGCCAGACCTGCGGCGAGAGGTCGTAGCGCTCGTGCGTCACCTCCCAGTCGTTGGTCATGGCGCAGATCTCCTCGCAGGGACCGTCGAGGAAGGCCTGCTCCTCGGCCGAGAGCCCGGGCACGGGGATCTCGAGCATCTTGTTCCAGTCGGGCTTGCCCGAGAACAGGTCCGCGTCCCACCACACGGTGCCCGCGTCGATCGCGTCTTTTTCCGTCTGCGTCATGTCCGGCAGGATGCGGCGGAAGACGGCGAGCACGTGGTCGCTGACCAGCCTGCGCCGCAGCGCGGGGACGGTGAGCACCGGCGCAATGAGGACAAACAGGAAGAACAGGACCGCGTTCGTCTGGGCCGAGAACTGCAGCGCTGATGCCCAGGTGGCGACCATAATGCCGACTGCCACGGCCCACAAAAGGATCGGAGCCTGGAAGAAAGCCAGCAGGAACAAGACAGCCACGGTAGCAACTGCAAATACGGCGATATCCAGCATGGAACTCTCCCCCTAAACCGGAAAATTGATCAGGCAGCTTTCTTCACGTCGGCGGCATCGTGCAGCGGCGCGAGCAGGCCGGCGGCGAGGAACGCCGTCAGCCGGGCCTCGAGCAGGCGCGCGTCATAGCGGTCTTCCGGCTTGCAGCCGGCGATCAGCTGCACCGTGTCGGTGGCCGCGAGCGTATAGGCCAGCGTGCCGAACATGAAGTGCATGCGCCAGACCAGCTCGTCGCCCGGCATATGCGGCAGCGCGCGCTCGAAGGCGACCTTGAAGCGCGCCATCGCCGGCGCGTAGAGCTGGCCGATGAGCGAGCGGATGTGCTTCTGCGGATCGGTGTAGGTGCGCCCGAGCAGGCGGATGAAATTGCGCCCGCCGCACTTCGAATCCTCGATCATGCGCAGGCTCGCGCCGACGAAGGCGCGGATGATCGCCTCGGGGGAGAGCGCGCGGCCGCCGGATTCCTTCTCCAGGCGCTCCAGCTCGGCGATGCGGCCGGTGTTCATCGGGTCCAGCCGGCGCCGGAACACCGCTTCGATGAGCGCGTCCTTGGAACCGAAGTGGTAGTTCACCGCGGCCAGGTTGGCTTCCGCCTTGGCGGTCAGCAGGCGCATCGAGGTGCTCTCGAAGCCGTGCTGCATGAACAGTTCCTCGGCGGCGTCGAGAATCCGGGTACGGGTTTCGTGCGGGGGCTTTACGGAGCGCAGGCTCATGGGGGCTTCCAGATTCAAACGAACGTTTGAATCTTAAGGGTCAGGCCCTGAAGCGTCAAGGGTTTCACGCCCGGTGGTGGGGGTCAGAAATAACGTGAGGCTAATCAGAAATAACCTGAGCCCACGCCATTTCAAGGCACAACCGTGGGCGCAGTCGCCATGCCCCCCCCAGAAGACTCCGGACTCGGAGCAAAGCGGCGGCTTGCGGCTGGAGCGTACACTCGGCCCGCAAAGCCCAATCGGGTGGGGAGGCCGGGGAGAATGATTCCACCTTGGAATCTGTCGGGAGTGCTGCCGCCGTTCGTGGGCTCGGCCACTGGTGCTGCGTCGTCGCCCTATTGGACAACTACGGACGAACTCGCCAGCCGGTTTGCCCAAAGTCCCGCGCGCCGCATGATGCTGCAAGGCTTGCTGATGTACCGTCGGGCCCTCGTGGGTGTAGGCATTCGTGATGCGTTCCAGTGGATCGACGGTAGCTTTATCGAAGACGTCGAGCGGACGCAGAACCGGCGTCCTGGTGATATCGACCTCGTCACTTTTGGTCATCTGCCGGTTGATCCAGCTGACACGGCGGCGGTTCATGCTTTCGCTGCAGCGCACCCGGATCTACTCGATCAACAGCAAACCAAGCGCAAATTCAGCTGCGACGCCTATTTCGTGAACCTGGCGTTACCGCCAAAATCACTTGTTGAAAGAGCCAAATACTGGTCGAACCTGTTTTCGCACAGGCGGTCCACGCATTTGTGGAAGGGCATCGTGGCGGTCGACTTGGCAGCCGACGATTCGGCCGCATGGGCGCTGATCACTTAGTCATGACGCTTAAAAAACTCGAAATCGAAGCACTCAGGGCCGACCTCGCCCAGCTGAGTGTATTTCTCAATTCAAACATGGAGGTTGAGGACCCAATCGGCTATCGCCAATTCGTCTTGCGAAAAGAACAGGTGAGCGCACAGCTCGCCGAACTCGACCAGGACGAAAATACAAATGCCGCGGTCGGCGTTTTCTTTAGCGGAACTCCGGTGTATGGATCGAAAGGTGTCCTTGCCGATTTTGCATCTAAGGCTGTTGCGGCGTTCCAGGACGTGGTTTCTAAGCGCCTGGCAGCGACAGAAGCAGGCGCACTTGGTCAACGGGGACCGGTGCCATTTCGCCCATCATCAGACCTAATGATTACGGATATGGCCAGAGGGTCAATTGGCCTAATCCTCGAAGAGGCCACGCAGCAGTCGTCGCTGACCGACTCGTCTCTCAAAGTGACGATCGATCAAGTGGTGGATCTACTCGCTGACGTCGGGGCGCTGGAAGAACAGGTTTTCGAAAGGGCGACGGAGACGTTGGATTCCCGTCAGCTCGGTGCCGTCCAGACTCTATTTGCAGTCCTGGATGAAAATGGCGCGACGGTGCGGTTCGTGGAGAGCGATAAAGAGCGCTCTTTAGACGCACCTGCGGTTTCGAGAGGTAAGACTCGAACCGAGGCAATGGAAATTGAAGAAACGGAAAGCACCACGCTCTCGGGCAAACTCATCGGCCTGATTCCCGGGCATCGACGATTCGAACTGGAAACAGCACCCGGGCAAGTAATCTACGGCGCAGTCTCGGCTGATTTCTCGAAGAGCTATGTCGGGATGTTGGGCAAAGTCGAGGGACGATTCTGGCGAACGAAGATGCGTGTGCGCGAAATAAGGCGGCGTAACCGCCCGCCCAAGTTCACCTACACGCTACTCGGCTTGCTTGAGGAAATTAAAAGCCCGCGCTGACCGACAAGGTTCTATCGGTGGGCTACTTCGCGCCGGGAAGTTTAATTTTTTTTGTCTCTGGCACCTGGATCTTCAGCGCTTCATACAAGCTCTTGAGTGTTTCGCGAATTCTCGCTGCGTTCTCCGGGGTGAGATTTGGATCATCGCCGAGCGACGAAGAGATAAGCGTCAACGTATCGGGCTTCTCTGCCCGAATGACGGCTTTCACGTAGTTAGCAGGGTTTAGCCCAGACCACGCTGACAGCGCAGCGAGTGCATTGGCATCGGGCTTAGCACCGTTCGCCATGCGGCTAAGTGTCGAGGGGTTCACTAGCGCTTCCGCGCCGACGTCTTTCCAGTTCAAGTCCCGGGCCTTCCTAGCCATATCTAAGTCTGTGTAGAAGCGCTTGGCGTCAAAAATGTCTTTATTTTCAGTCATATAGTCCTCGTTATTGCATATTCGCAATTAAATATTGCATTCGCAATTGTGTTCGGGTAAATTGCATGCTAGCAACTCGCTTTCCTAATCACAACCTTTTTGCAGGGAGTTACAAATGGATACTGCAGTGCACCAGAAGCCAGACAACCAGGGGCCCGGGGGCGACCGCGGCCATAAGCACTTGCACGTCAAGGTGGTCTACGCCAGCGCCGCCCAGCCGTTCAACGACCCGCACGTCGCGCCGGCAACGACCGTCGGCACGCTGAAGGCGGCGGTGCTCACCTTCTTCGGGCTCACGGAAGGACCCCGCCCAGACGGCTCAGTCGCGACCTACACGCTCTTCTACAAGAAGCATGCCCTCGATAACATGAACCAGCAGGTGGGCACGATCGACCCAAACGAGCGCAAGCTCGACCTCAAGTTGGGCGAGCAGATCACGCAAGGCGACGCCCAGCGGCCCATCAAAGCGGCGGACGTAGCGTTCGAGGACGATCTGCAGGAAGTGGAGGCCCTGGAGGAGGCCGGCCGCTGGAAGTTCGAGCACGGTGCGAACCAGGAGGTGATCGTTACGCTCGGATCGGTAACCGACTCGGGCAATTCCTACCAAGCGCGGCTTGCTTGGCAAAACTACCCGAATGACGCGCCCTCGTTTAAGTTCCGCAACCCGCAGACGAAGAGCCTCTCGGATCCCGCGGCCTGGCCGCTGGTCCGGGGGTTTCGTCCCGGCAGCCTGGACGCCTGCGTGAACTGGTGCGCTGAAGGATTCAACACGCACCCTGAATGGCGCACCGACCCGAACCTGCGCTGGCGCTCCGAGGGCAACGCGCTTCTGCGAGTGCTGCGCATCCTGCAGTCGGAGATGGACGACTACTACACCGGAAGGCACAAGTGACGAGCCCATACGTGTGCGCCGAGCGCTGGCGTCTTGCCGAGGGTTTGCTGCCGGCCGTGCTCGACGAGCTCGCGATCGACGGTCTGCATAACCGCGAGGGCGTCTTGTTCCTGCTCGGGCGCCATCAAGAGCTGGAGGGTCTCGTTACGCACATCGTGGTGCTGCGTGGCGAACGTGTGGTCAAGAAGGAGGCACACCTGCACATCCCGGCGGAACTCATGAACGAGGTCACCGATCACGTCATCGAACAGGACGCCGTGCTGCTCGGGCAGATCCACTCGCATGGCCGTGGCTACGGTGTCGACCTGTCTTACCCGGATCACTTCCACGGGATTCGGGCGCCTGGTTTCCTCTCGCTGGTTTGCCCGGACTTCGGGCTGCGTCCGGGCACCCGGCTCGACGACCACGGCGTTCACGTCTTCGACGCCCCTCACGGCTTTCGCCGCATGGACAAGGCTGAGATCGGGCAACGGTTCGGCACCCTTTCGGGCGTGCGCGTGCAGCGCCTCGTTGCGGAGGTCCGCGCGTGACGCTCGCCTACAGCCGCCCGGCTGCGGTCGCTGTTCGTCTCGTGAAGGACTCACTCGCCAGTCAGTTGCTCTCGAAGCCCGTGCTACTCACCGCTGACATGGTGGCGCTCGAAACTCCTGCAGGCCGTTCCACCTATCTTGCAGCGCTTTCTCTGCTGACGCGGTTTTGCGCGCAGCTGACCGTGCGGCTGCCTGGATCCGGGAGTAAATTTCACGCTCAAGTCGATGCCCTTGCCAAACGAATTCACTACGCGGGCGCGATCAATCTCATTGGTGACGGTGCGCCCGATTGGCAGCGCTTCGGTGCCGTACTCAACGTAGGCGGAACTCTGCGTCGTGACTTGCCGTGGACAAGCATCGCCTGCGACGGGTGGGCTGTTCAGGTCTGCTCGACCGGTGGTCCCATGGCGCTCAAGTTCCGGTGTTTCAACCCTGCTGCAACGCTCGCGGTCGCGAGCCTCGGCGCGACGGAAGTATTCAAGCGCTTGTTGGGCGTGTTGCCCGACCAGGGACCGCTCTTCAACAATGAGATCTTCTCGCTGCTTGACTACACCGTGACCACTGATCCGGGCCCGGATATTCGTGGCCCCATCAAGCTCGACTGCCTGCTCGCCGGGCACGGCGCCATCGGCAACGGTATTCGCCACGTGCTACTCGAACTGCCCCTTGAAGGCTGGATTGCGATTGTCGACAACCAAGCAGCTGGCGAAGAAAACTGGGGCACCTACATCGACCTCGATCGCCACGGATTCGGGCATCCGAAGGCCGAGATCGCCGCGTCGGGTTGGGGACATTCGGTTACACCCGTTGCGTTTCCGCTCGACCTTTCGGCGGCGGTCGGCCTTGTCGGTACACATATCCCGCATCCCAGCGTCGTTCTTTCCGGCCTGGACAATATTCCAGCTCGCCATGAGCTCCAGCAGTTCTGGCCCGATCTACTGATCGATGGAGCGATCGGTGAAGTTACCTGTCAGGTCAGCGTGCATCCGTGGGGGAGGAACACGGCTTGCCTTTATTGCCTGTTTCGCGAACCACCTGGTGAAGACGCCGTCGTATTGGGTGCGCGGCTCTCTGGCCTTACTGTGCAGAGTGCAGCGCTCGCCGAGGAAATTGTCACGCGCGCCGACGTCGAGGCCGCGCCGGGTGATCAAAAGGGGTGGCTTGAGCAGCGAATCGGGCGGAAGAAATGTTCGGTCATCGCCGAGGCGGTGGTGGCAAAATTGACCGCCGGAGCTGCAAATTTTTCACCATCGGCGCCTTTTGTGGCCACGCTGAGCGGCGCCTTGGTCGCTGGGGAGTTCGTGAAAGCGCGCCTGGGCATTGAAACGCAGCTCGACCCTCGGTACCAATTCAATGTGCTCCGCGGTCTGTCGACAGGAACCCTGCTTGACCAGGGTCGACGCCCAGCGTGTCTCTGCCAGGAGCGCGCCGCGTCCGTGGAGCGCTGGCGCCGGATTGTGAAAACCTACCCGTTGCTGACCCCGGTCCCCCCGCCGAAAACCTGACACCGGCGGTCCTCGTCTGCCGGAAGGAAGACCTTCCTCGACCTTTCGCCTCGATGCAGCCAACCCCTGGCATGTACGGCACGGCGTTTGCTTCAAAATACCTTCAAAGGCTCTGTGCGAGAATCCCTGCCGTTGAGCGGTGGGGAGGGGCCAGGCGAACAATGAACCGACGACGCTACGTTCTTGCTGTATTGGCCGCGGCCGGCGACGGCGCGCGTTTCACGCCTGTCCACGTCCAGAAGCTTTTTTTCCTGATGGATCGGGAGGTCTCGCAACTCACCCGGGGGCCGTACTTCCAGTTTTCGCCCTACGACTACGGCCCTTTCGACTCGGGTGTCTACGACGAAATCGAACGAGCCGCCCGCGAAGGCAACGCGATCATCGACAAGAACGGGTTCTATCGCATCTACGCGCTTACGCCGGCCGGCGCTGCCCTTGGGCGCAGGGCTCTGCAGGAGTTTCCTCCCCCGGCGAGGTCCTATGCGGCCAAAGCGGCCGAGTGGGTGCGTTCGCTGGAGTTCCACGAGCTCATTTCCAGCATCTACGCCCGCTACCCGGATATGGAGGTCAATAGCGTCTTTCGCCGATGACGGTCGTCGTCGCATTCCTCTGTAGCGATGGCGCAGTTGTAGCTGCGGACAGTCTGGTCACTACGACGGTCAACGGCGAGGTCTCCGCAGAGCACACTTGCCGCAAGGTCAACACCTGCTCCGTTTCGCGAATAATGGGATGGGCTGGGAAGCTCGACCTCGGTTTCCGGTTTCACTCGATCATGCAGAACCACGACCCGACAGGCGTCGTAAATGCGATTGATCACGGCATTTCCATCAGCAAGATGGCCATCTGGCATTACCAGCAGACTGCGCTGCCGTTTCCACTGGATCTGAACACGGCTGTAGCGTTTGTCCACCACGGCGTACCGCAATGCTGCGTGTTCGACAACCACATGCAACCTTTACTGCTGAACTCAGACCTTTGCTTTGCGGCGCTGGGCACCGGCAAGGTAGCGGCTGATCCATTTCTGCGATTCCTGATTGATACTTTCTGTCGCGGCAAGCAGCCGACGGTGAGCGATGCTCGGTTTCTTGCAACCTGGGCGGTGTCGTACACGATTGATTCTCAGCCCCACGTGGGTGGACCCATTCAAATGGTGACGATCGAACGCGAAGGGGGCACGTTCAAGGCTCGTGAACTCACGGAAGACGAGATCGGCGAGCACAGACAGGCGGTAGAGGAGGCTGCGAAATCGCTGAGGGGATGGCGGGACAGTCTCAAGTCTCCGAAAATCCCGCCAGATGCAAAGCCGTCCATTCCTGCGCCGCCAGTCCCGCCTGCGCCTGAGCGCGACCTTCAGTAACTACCGGAGATCTCCAGCCACGCAGTCTTCGATACAGTAGGCGCTCATACTGGAGGCGCTGGAACCTGGAGCACCTTTCCATTCTCGATCGTAAAGACGGGAACGCCGGGGAACGCCCTGAAGACATCGCCGAGAGAAGTGGGATCAGCGCCGATGGTCCGAACCGGTCCATCCGGACCGCCGGGAACACTCAGATGCTTCTTCACGAGAATGTCGCGCACGTTCGCTACGAAAATGCCACAAACTGCGGCGCCTTTTACGCGCCACTCGTTGTACAGCCCTCGCACTTCAAAACTTGCCAAGAAGCTTTCTTGAGTGAGTGGCACACCAGCCGAATTATCGCTGCCGTCGCGTCCGTCCGATGAGCCTGAGTCCGAATTGAAAACGGAAAGAACATTTGCGACCGTAGGTCGAAATACAACACCTACTGAGCCCGGAAGATCCATGCGGTGCCCAGGCCAGACGACGCAGCATGAGCGCGCCTTGGTCGCGATGTTGGTGATGGCGAACTGGAGGTCATTGGGAAAGACAACGCCGTTTCCCATGTCGGAGTGATGCGAGAAGTGCACGACCAGCGCGTCACGCCTGCCAAGCGCCGCCGCAAGTTCGTCGTTGGTCATGCAATCTATATCCTAATGTCCCCGCTCGACGCGCATGTCGGGTTATCTCTCCGGTGCGCATCGAAGGGGCGCAATCGACAATCGAGACGTGACGCGCGGTATTTCCTGCACTTAGGGGCGGCGATCACCTCGAATGCGGCAATCATTTTCGACGGCGACCTCCAGAATTGCGTTTCGTGGCCCTGGATAACATTCTGTGATTGTTCGTTTTTTCGGCGCTGTCGAATGCGCGGTCCGGCACTCTGTCGAAAGCGCGTTTTCGACAATTTATCGCTTCGGCGCACGAGATTGAGGGGAAAGGAAATTCTCTTGAATCGGCAAATCAGGGAGATCCCCCCCC
>CXWL01120036.1_pt1 | contig 21440 bp, 17 predicted proteins | sample 590931 | NCBI WGS metagenome assembly CXWL01 (sample SAMEA3498368, study PRJEB10139) | groundwater metagenome | biome: water well; material: biofilm material | place: Germany | collected 2015-04-27 | reverse complement strand
CGGTAGACCTCGAAGGCCGAGACGCTGCGCAGGATCGCGCTCCAGTGATAGAAGTCGTACTCTTGGTCTTCCTCGGTGGCGGCGCCGAAGAACTCGCTGTTCAGCGCATGGAACTTCACGTCCACCAGCCGCGCGGTGTTGTCGGCGCGTTCGAGAAAAGTGCCCAGGCGCGAGAAGTAGAAGGCCTCGTCCTGCAGCATCGTTCCCAGCGTCACGCCGCGCGAAAGGTGCGAGCGGAACTTGACCCATTCGAAGAACTGGCCCGGGTCGCGCTCGAAGTCGCCCTGGCGCAGCATGCGGTTCACTTCGAGCCAGGTCGTGTTCTGCGTTTCCCAGGCCTCGGTGGTGAGCGCGCCGCGCACGGCACGCGCGTTCTCGCGCGCGGCCTTCAGGCACGAGACGATCGACGAGGCATTGCTCTCGTCCTTGACCATGAACTCCATCACCTCGTTGGGCGTGATCTGCTCGTACTTCTTGTTGTAGAGCGGCAGCAGTTCGCTGATGGACAGCACGCCCTGCCAGCCGTACTTGGCCACTTCGGCCGACTGCGGCAGGAGCGAGGTCTGGTAGTTGACGTCGAGCATGCGCGCGGTGTTCTCGGCGCGCTCGGTGTAGCGGGACATCCAGTAGAGATGATCGGCGGTGCGTGAAAGCATCGTTTGTTCTCCTAAATTCTTGCTTCTTGCACTCAGACCGATGCCGATGGGCTCTGCGACTGGGATTGGGACTGTGATTGCGCCTTGGGCGCACGCTCGGCCTCGAGGATCCAGGTGTCCTTGGTGCCACCGCCCTGCGACGAATTGACCACCAGCGAACCTTCCTTCAGCGCCACGCGCGTGAGGCCGCCGGGCACCATCTGCACTTCCTTGCCCGAGAGCACGAAGGGCCGCAGGTCGATGTGGCGCGGCGCGATGCCGGCATCGACGAAGGTAGGCGAGGTCGACAGGCTCAGCGTGGGCTGGGCGATGTAGCCGTCGGGCTTGGCGATCACGGCTTTCTTGAAGTCCTCGATCTCGGCCTGCGTGGCGGCCGGGCCGATCAGCATGCCGTAGCCGCCCGCGCCGTGCACTTCCTTCACGACCAGGTCCTTCATGTTGTCGAGCGTGTACTGCAGCTCGTCCTTGTTCCGGCACATGTAGGTGGGCACGTTCTTCAGGATCGGCTTTTCGCCGAGGTAGAACTCGATCATCTTGGGCACGTAGGGGTAGATCGACTTGTCGTCGGCCACGCCGGTGCCCACTGCATTGCAGATCACGACGTTGCCCGCGCTGTAGGCGCGCATGAGGCCGGCCGTGCCGAGCGTGGAGGTGGAGCGGAACACGTCGGGATCGAGGAAGTCGTCGTCCACGCGGCGGTAGATGACGTCGACGCGCTTCGGGCCGCGCGTGGTGCGCATGTAGACNNTAGGCGCTGTTGTACATGCCGGGCGTGAGCACCACCACCGTCGGCTCGGCCGTGGCGGGCGGCGCGCTGGCACGCAGGGTTTCGAGCAGCAGGTCGGGGTAGTGGGCGACCGGCGCGATGCGGTTCTGGTTGAACAGCTCGGGGAAGAGCCGCATCATCATCTTGCGGTTCTCCAGCATGTAGCTCACGCCGCTGGGCACCCGCAGGTTGTCTTCGAGCACGTAGTACTCGCCGTTGCCCTGTGCATCGGGCGCTCGCACGATGTCGATGCCGGCGATGTTCGAGTAGACGTTGTGCGGCACGTTGACGCCCATCATCTCCGGGCGGAACTGCGCGTTGTTCAGGATCTGCTCGGCCGGAATGATGCCGGCCTTGATGATTTCCTGGTCGTGGTAGACGTCGTGCAGGAAGCGGTTGAGCGCGGTGACCCGCTGCACCAGCCCTTTTTCCATGCTGTCCCACTCGTGGGCGGGAATGATCCGCGGCAACAGGTCGAACGGAATGAGCCGCTCGGTGCCCGAGCCGTCCTCATCCTTGGCGCCATACACCGCGAAGGTGATGCCGACCCGGCGGAATATCAGTTCCGCCTCTTCGCGCCGCGATCGCATCACCTCGCCGGGTTGCTTCGCAAGCCATTGGTCGTAGCGCTTGTAGTGCTGTCGGATTGCAGCCCCCGCATAGGGCAACTGCTCATACATCTCATCGAATTTGTGCATGGAACGACCAATCTCCTTCAGCCATAGCTTAGCAAGTTCAGGGCCAGTAGAACCCCTTATGCGAAGCCGAAAGGCTTGTGAAAGGCCGGAATCGCTCGTTCCCGCGCTATCCCTTCTTGCGGGCCGCTAGGAATTCCTTGATCCGCTTGCCGCTTTCGTCGCTGTAGAGACTCTCGACGAGCACGCCGCGCTCGGCGTCGAGTTGTTCGCGGCGGCTGCGCCCGCGGGCCGAATGGACCAGTTCCTTGATGCGCGCCTGCACATCGAACGGGCCTTGTGCGAGCTTCTGCGCCCAGGCGAGCGCGGTGGCGTACGCGGTACCGCGCGGCACGATGCGGTTCACCACGCCCCAGTCGTGCAGCCGCCGGGCGTGCTGGACCGAGCCGCCCAGCAGGATCTCGATCACCGCCTGCGGCGGCAGCGAGCGCGCCAGCGAATCGGTGCCGCCGCCATCGATCGACAGGCCGAAGTTGACGTTCGACATCACGAACTCCGCGTCCTCGGCCGCAACGATCAGGTCGCAGGCCAGGCAGAGCGAAAAGCCGCTGCCCGCCGCCGTGCCCTCCACCGCGGCGATCACCGGCTGGGGCGCTTCCTGCATCGCCATGACCCATTCGTTCAGGGCGTCCGAGTGCGCCAGCTGCTCCGCCTGCGGGAGCTTGCGCTGCCGCACGAGCCGCCGCAGGTCGCCGCCGGCGCAGAAATGTTCGCCCTCCCCGGTCAGCACGATGGCGCGCACGGTGCGAAAGCCGGAAGTGGCGCGTATCGCCTTGGCGGCGGCGCGGTAGATCGATGGATTGACGGTGTTGCGCGCCGCCGGGTTGCTGATGGTCAGCACGAGCACCGCCCCCTCGCGGTGCATCTGGAGCTTGGCGGCGGAGGCGGAAGAAGTCGCTCCGGCGCTGGTGATGGCAGGTACGGCCGCGGACGTCATGACGCCTGCCTGCCAATGAACCTGCGCTGAAGCTTGTCTCTGCCGTGCATGGCGCCCCCTCTGTGTTGTTTCAGGACGATACAACGCATCAGGCGCCTCAAAGCGCGACGTGACAACCAGTGGGCGGCCTTTCGTTTAACAATTTATTCACAGTTTTGAAGAGTTATCCGGTGCGGCTCGACCGGCGCGTCGGCATGTTTCAGGGCACGCGGTGGTGCCAGTACCGGGCCCGGTTCTCACGCTCGCAGACCAGCGCGCCGGGCTGCTCGCTGACCCAGTGCGCCGCGCCGCAGCGCGCGCTTTCCACCAACCGCACGCCCCGCTCCGTGTAGCGCGCGACCACTTCCCCGGCGGGGTGGCCGAAGCGGTTGCGATAGCCCGCCTGGACCAGCGCGATGCGCGGGCGCACCGCATCGAGCAGCGGCTCGCTCGACGATGTCTTGCTGCCGTGGTGAGGCACCAGCAGCACGTCGGCCCGCAGGTGCCCCTCGGCCGTTCGCGCCACCAGCGCGGCCTCCTGCAGCCGCTCGATGTCGCCGGCCAGCAGCACCGTCGCCCGGCCGTTGCCGATGCGCAGCACGCACGAGACGGCGTTGGGCCGGGTGAAGCTTCGGTAGTCGGTATCGAAGGGATGCAGCACCTCGAAGCTCACCCCGTCCCAGGTCCAGCGCTGGCCTGCTTCGCACCGCTGCGTCGGGCGCAGCGCCTGCAGCGGATGGGTGGCTTCGATGGAACTGAGCAACGCGGCCTGCGGCTGCATCGCGAGCACCGCGGGCGCGCCGCCGGTGTGGTCGGTGTCGCGGTGGCTCAGCACCAGCATGTCGAGCCGCTCGTCGAAGGCGCGCAGCAGTGGCACGAGCACGCGGTGGCCGGCATCGCTTTCAAGGCTGTAGCGCGGTCCGGTGTCGTAGAGCAGGCTGTGCGTGGCGGTGCGGACCAACACCGCGTTGCCCTGCCCGATGTCGGCCGCGAGCAGTTCGAATTCGCCGGCGGCGGGCCGCGGCATCTGCCACAGCAGCACGGGCAAGAGCAGCGGCAGGCCAAGCACACGCATCGACCAGGGCAGGTGCATCACGAGCACCACGCCGCCCGCCACGCCGCAAGCGGCCATCCACCACGGTGGCGCTGCCATCGAAAGCGTCGCGAAAGGCAGCCTTGCCGACCATTGCAGCAGGACGCTGAGCGCCTGCACGGCCCAGGCCGCAACGTCCCACAGCGGCGCCACGACCGCGCCCCCCATGGCCAGCGGCGTGACCACGAGCGTGACCCACGGGATCGCGATGGCATTGGCCAGCAGGCCGACCAGCGACACCTGCTGGAACAGCAGCAGGCTCAATGGCGTGAGCGCGAGCGTGATCACCCATTGCTCGCGGAAGAACAGGAACAGCCGGTTCGCGGCGGTCGGTTTTCTTCTCTCGCCCGCTTCCGTTGTTGATGAATCGGTGGCGAAAAGCACGCCCACCGCGACGAAGCTGAGCCAGAAGCCCGCCTGCATCAGCGCCCAGGGGTCGAGCGCCACCACCACCGCGGCGGTCAACAGCCAGACATGCGGCCAAGGCCAGCGCCGGCCGGTGAGGCGCAGCAAGGCGATGGTGGCGAGCATCCACACGGTGCGCTGCGCGGGCACGCCCCAGCCGCTGAAAAGCGCATAGAGCGTGGCGAGCAGCACGCCGCCGATCANNAGCCAGGCAAACATCGTGATGTGCAGGCCCGAAATCGACATCAGGTGCGCCACGCCGGTCGCCCTGAACACGTCCCAGCCGGCGCGGTCGATGGCGCGCTGGTCGCCGGTGACCAGCGCGGCGATCACACCGGCCTGATTGCGGTCGGCCACGCGCTCGAACACGGCGTCGCGCACTGCCTCCCGTGCGCGTTCGATGGGGTGCCGCCATGTGCTCGCCACATACGCCGGCGCGGCATCGCGCGTGCCGGTCCGCACATAGCCATTGGCATGCACGCCCTGCTCCCACAGCCAGAGCTCGCTGTCGAAGCCATGCGGATTGAGATTGCCGTGCGGCGCCCGGAGCCGCACCGTGAGCTGCCATCGCTCGCCGGCATGCAGTTCGCCGACGACAGCAGAGGAAGTTGCCCGCCCCTCGACGGCATGCCCCCAGATCCCGGTGTTCTCGCCATACCAGCCGAGCGCGATGCGCGCGGGCACGGTCGGTGGCGCGTCGTTGCGGGCATCGGCCCATCGGACGGATTCGACATCCAGGTGAAACCGCGTTCCGGTCTCGTTGCGCTGGGGCATCTGCGAGACCACGCCGGTCACGCGCAGGTCACGCCCCTCGAGCGACGAATCGAGCGCACCGTCCGCATAAGCAACGGCACGCCAGCCCGCGAGCCCCGCACCGGCCATCGCGCCGCACACCAGCGCAGCGACCAGCAGCAGCCGCCCGAAAGCACGCCGCCACCACAGTCCTGCCGCGCCTGCGAACAGCAGGGCCACATAGACGCCCATCGCCCACAACGCAGGCTGATGAAGCTGCAACGCCGCACCGGCCAGCGACCCCGCCAACGCCACAAACGCCCACGACCCGCCCCCGCCGGACGCACGCGACGGCGTCAGCACACAACCTCACGACACATGATGCAAACCCTCCCCGAACCCGCGCTCGATGGCGCGTTAATTGCTTGTTATCTCGGCTAGTATGCGTCTCACAAGAGACATCTTTTCGATGCAATCTCGCAGTACTGCACACAAAAACGCATGTCCATTCACGCCGCACTCCACCACGTCACCCACTACAAATACGACCGCCTGGTGCAGTTGGGCCCGCAGGTCGTGCGCTTGCGGCCCGCGCCGCATTGCCGCAGCAACGTGATCTCGTATTCGCTCACGGTCGAGCCGGCCGAGCACTTCGTCAACTGGATGCAGGACCCGTTCGCCAACTACCAGGCGCGGCTGGTCTTCCCCGAGAAGACGCGCGAATTCAAGGTCACCGTCGACCTCGTGGTCGAAATGGCGGTCTACAACCCCTTCGACTTCTTCCTGGAGCCGCAGGCCGAGAACTTTCCGTTCAAGTACACCGCCTCGCAGGCCGAGGAACTCGCGCCCTACCTCGTGGCCGACCCGGTCACGCCGCTGGTGGAGGCCTACCTCGAAAAAATCGACCGCAAGGAACAGCGCACGATCGACTTCCTGGTGGGCCTGAACCAGCAGGTGCAGCAGGATGTCAACTACCTCATCCGCATGGAACCCGGCGTGCAGACGCCGGAAGAAACGCTCACCAATGGCAGCGGCTCTTGCCGCGACTCGGGCTGGCTGCTGGTGCAACTGCTGCGCCACATGGGCCTGGCCGCGCGCTTCGTCTCGGGCTACCTGATCCAACTCACGCCCGACGTGAAGGCCCTCGACGGCCCGAGCGGCACCACGGTCGACTTCACCGACCTGCACGCCTGGTGCGAGGTGTTCCTGCCGGGCGCAGGCTGGATCGGCCTCGANNGCGCCCATCGAAGGCGGCGTCGATGAGTCCGAGGTCGAGTTCGGCCACGAGATGAAGGTCACGCGCATCTACGAATCGCCGCGCGTCACCAAGCCCTACACCGAAGAGCAATGGGCCGAGGTTCTGTCGCTCGGCGATGCCGTCGATGCGCGCCTGAAGGCCGGCGACGTGCGCCTCACCATGGGCGGCGAGCCCACCTACGTGGCCACCAGCGACCGCGACGCGCCCGAATGGAACACCGACGCGCTCGGCCCCACGAAGCGCGGCTACGCGACCGAACTCGTTCACAAGCTGCGCGCCGAATACGGCAACGGCGGCTTCCTCCATTTCGGCCAGGGCAAGTGGTACCCGGGCGAGCAACTGCCGCGCTGGGCGCTGTCGATCTTCTGGCGCGCCGACGGCCAGACGCTGTGGCATGACCCCGCACTCTTTGCCGACGAGCGCTTCCCCACGCACTACACGAGCGAGGACGCGCGCCGCTTCACCACCACGCTGGCCGGCAACCTCGGCCTCACCGAGCGCTACATCCAGCCCGGCTACGAAGACACCTACTACTACCTCTGGCGCGAACGCCGCCTGCCGGTGAACGTCGACCCCTTCGAATCGAAGCTGGACGACGAACTCGAACGCGTGCGCCTGCGCCGCGTGTTCACCCAGAAGCTGGACGCGGTGATCGGCTACATGTTGCCCATCGAGCCCGGCAACGCGAACGCCGATGCGCCCGCGCTTGCCGGCCCCGGCTGGAAGACCGGCCCCTGGTTCCTGCGCGACGACCGGCTCTATCTCATTCCGGGCGATTCGCCCATGGGCTACCGCCTGCCGCTCGACTCGCAACCGTGGGCCAGCAAGGGCGANNCGGCCGACTACCGTGCGCGCTACAGCACGAGTGCCCCCGGCGTTGGCGGTGCTGCCGGCTCCACCGGTGCTGTCGGCACTGCCGGTGCCCCCGGTACTACTGGTGCCAGCCTCGGCGATGTGCCCTATACCTTCGGCACGCCGCCCGTGGTGCCCGCATCGCTGCGCATGCAGAGCCCCGGCGACGCAGCAAGCACCGATGCCGCGTCGGCTGCGCGTGCCGCCGACGATGTCAAGGCCACGCCCGCCACCCGCCAGCCGCTGCGCGGCGAATCGGCGCACTGGGTCACGCGCACCGCGCTGTGCGTCGAAGTGCGCGATCCGCGCCGTGCGAACGGCCCGTCGGCCGAGAAGAAGGGCAGCGCCTCGGGTGTGCTCTACGTCTTCATGCCGCCCCTCGCGCGCCTGGAGGACTACCTGGACCTCGTCGCCGCCATCGAAGCCACCGCGCGCGACCTGGACATGCGCATCGTGATGGAAGGCTATCCGCCGCCGCGCGATCCGCGCCTGAAGATGCTGGCCGTCACGCCCGACCCGGGCGTGATCGAAGTCAACATCCACCCGGCTCACAACTGGAAGGAACTGGTCGCGCACACCGAGTTCCTCTACAACGCCGCGTTCGAGACGCGCCTGTCGGCCGAGAAGTTCATGACCGACGGCCGCCATACCGGCACCGGCGGCGGCAACCACTTCGTGATGGGCGGTGCCACGCCGGCGGACAGCCCGTTCCTGCGCCGGCCCGAGCTGCTCGCGAGCCTCTTGCTCTACTGGCACAACCATCCGTCGCTGAGCTACCTGTTCTCGGGCATGTTCATCGGCCCGACGAGCCAGGCGCCGCGCGTGGACGAGGCGCGCAACGACCAGGTCTACGAGCTCGAAATCGCCCTGCAGGAAATCGCGAAGAACCGCGAGATCTACGGCGCCAACATGCCTGCATGGCTGGTGGACCGCACGCTGCGCAACATCCTGATCGACGTGTCGGGCAACACGCACCGCAGCGAGTTCTGCATCGACAAGCTCTACTCGCCCGATTCGAGCACCGGCCGCCTCGGCCTGCTGGAGCTGCGCGCCTTCGAAATGCCGCCGCATGCGCGCATGAGCATCGCGCAGCAGTTGCTGATTCGCGCGTTGGTGGCCCGCTTCTGGGACGAGCCCTACAAGGCGCCCGTCACGCGCTGGGGCACCGAGCTGCACGACCGCTTCCTCTTGCCGACCTTCGTGAAGATGGACTTCGACGACGTCATCAGCGAGATGCGCCAGGCCGGCTTTGCCTTCGATCCCGACTGGTTCGCGCCGCACTTCGAATTCCGCTTCCCGCTCGTGGGCCAGATGCAGGCGATGGGCGTCGAACTCTCGCTGCGCAACGCGCTGGAGCCGTGGCACGTGATGGGCGAGGAAGGCTCGGCGGGCGGCACGGTGCGCTATGTCGATTCGTCGCTCGAGCGCATCGAGGTGCGCGTGACCGGCCTGAACGAGAGTCGCCACGTCATCACCGTCAACGGCAAGGTTCTGCCGCTCCAGCCCACGGGCGTCACCGGCGAATTCGTCGCTGGCGTGCGCTACAAGGCGTGGAATCCGCCCTCGGCGCTGCACCCCAGCATCGGCGCCCATGCGCCGCTGACCTTCGACCTGGTCGACACCTGGATGAAGCGCTCGCTGGGCGGCTGCCAGTACTTCGTGGCCCATCCGGGCGGGCGCAACTACGACAGCTTCCCGGTCAACGCCTACGAGGCCGAGAGCCGCCGCCATTCGCGCTTCACGCGCATGGGCCACACGCCCGGCCTCATGCGCACGCCGCCGGCCACCATCGAGCTGCCGGGCAGCCGCGAATTCCCGTTCACGCTGGATCTGCGCCGATAAGGGGTCATTTAGCACACTGCCGAAGCGGCCTGGCCGTGACGGCGGTGTGACAATCCCCCACCTGTGGAACCTTTGAACGAATCCCTGTTCGACGCCCAAGCTCTGGAGTTTCCAGCGGCCTTGGCGTCGACGCTCGCACCGGCCGCGCTGCCCGGCCACTTCGATGAATTGCGTGGCGGGGCCACGCCGGCGGCGCCTCTGCGGCCCGCATCGCCGGGTACGGCCCCGGCGGCAAGTGCCCCGCTGCTGTACGACACGGCGGCGGAACGCCCGGCTGCCACCCAATCCCAGTCCCAGTCCCAGTCCCAATCTTCCGCATCGCAGTCCCAGAGCCAATCGCAGTCGCAGCAACCGGCCGCGTCCGGCGAAACCCCACCGCTCACCCCCGCCTGGAACGCCTTCTTCGACCAGCTCGGCCCGGGCGGCTTCAACGACCTGCCGCGCCGCGCGGTCAGCCTGGAGCGGCAGATCCGCGACAACGGCGTGACCTACAACGTCTACGCCGATGCCACCAACGGCCCACAGCGGCCTTGGTCACTCGACCTGTTCCCGCTGATCGTCTCGCCCGAGAGCTGGAGCCAGATCGAGGCCGGCGTGCTGCAGCGCGTGCGCGTGCTCGACCGGGTGATGGCCGATGTCTACGGCCCGCAGCAGTTGCTGAGCGAAGGGCTCATTCCACCGGCGCTGGTGCGCGGCCATCCGGGCTACCTGCGCGCACTGCACGGCGTGAAGCCGCCGGGCGACACCTGGCTGCACATCGCGGCCTTCGACCTCGCGCGCGGCCCCGACGGCAATTGGTGGGTGGTGTCGCAGCGCACCCAGGCACCTTCGGGCCTGGGCTACCTGCTGGAAAACCGGCTGGCCATCACGCGGCAGTTTCCGCAGGCCTTCGAGGCGCTGCACGTGCAGCGCCTGGCCGCCACCTACAGCGCCATGATGGACGGCCTGCAGCGCATGTGTCCGGCCGGTGTGCCGCCCCACATCGCGCTGCTCACGCCCGGCCCGTACAACGAAACCTACTTCGAGCACGCGTACCTCGCGCGCTACCTGGGCGTGACGCTCGTCGAAGGCAGCGACCTCACGGTGCGCGACCAGCGGCTCTACCTCAAGACCCTGCAGGGCCTGCGCCCGGTGCACGGCCTCATCAAGCGGCTGGACGACCAGTTCCTCGACCCGCTGGAGCTGCGCCCCGATTCCACGCTCGGCGTACCCGGCCTCCTGCAGGCGATTCGCGCCGGCAATGTGCTGGTGGCCAACATGCCGGGCTCGGCCTTCCTCGAATCGCCCGCGCTGCTCGGCTTCCTGCCGGGCCTCGCGCGCCGGCTGATCGGCGAGAAGCTCAAGCTGCCAGCCCTCCCCACCTGGTGGTGCGGGGAGCGCGCCGCGCTTGAAGCGGTGCTGCCGCAGCTGGGCGACTGCTTCATCAAGCCNNGGGCGGCGCGAACTCGACGAGTGGGCCGGCCGCATCGTGCGCGAGGGCGATGCCCACACGGTGCAGAGCTACCTGCCGCTGTCGCAGATCCCCACCTGGACGAGCGACCTGGGGCCCGGCCACATCGCGCCGCGCGCGGCGCTCTTGCGCGTGTTCGCGGTGAGCGACGGCGCGCAGTCGTGGCGCGTGCTGCCCGGCGGCCTCGCCCGGCTCGCGGGCGCCGATGCGCAGATCGCCTCGATGCAGCGCGGCGGCAGCAGTGCCGACGTGTGGGTGCAGACGCACGGCGAGGTCGATCGCACCACGCGGCTGCAGCCACACGCCACGCCGGCCTCGCTCGCACGGCACCGCGCACCGGTCACCAGCCGCGCCGCGGAGAACATGTTCTGGCTCGGCCGCTACACCGAGCGCGCCGAGAACGCGGTGCGCCTGGCGCGCCTCACGCTCAACCTGCTGGGCGGCGAAGACCAGTCGTCGCGTCCGCTGCTCGAATGGCTGCACCGCATGGCCGTGCGCAATGCGCTGGTGCCGGCCGAGGCGCCGAGCGCGCCGCAGTCGCGCCGGGTGTTCGAGCGTGCCCTGGTGGCCGAGCTGGGCGACGTCGACGGTGGTGGCAGCGTCGGCTACAGCCTCCGCTGCATCCGCCAGGCCGCGGCCGCGGTGCGCGAGCGGCTTTCGCAGGACAACTGGAACCAGATCGTGCGCGCCGAAACCGAGTTCCTGCGGCGCGCCGCCGAGCAGGCCGGCGAAGGCAGCTTTGCCGCCAGCGCCGCGCTGCGCGCGCTCGAATCCGCCAGCACCGCGCTGGCCGCCATGACCGGCGCGCAGACCGACCGCATGACGCGCGACGATGCCTGGCGCCTGCTGTCCATCGGCCGCCACATCGAGCGGCTGGGCTTCTTGTCGAATGCGCTGGAAGTCGGCTTCGACAACGGCGCGGTGCACGAGGTCAGCGGCTTCGAGGCGATGGTGGCGCTGTTCGACAGCACCATCACCTTCCACGCGCGCTACCAGCAGCGGCGCGACGTCGCCACGCTGGTCGACCTCCTGGTGCTCGATGCAGAGAACCCGCGCTCGCTGGCCTGGGTCACGCAGACCCTGCGCGGGCGCATCGCCCGGCTCGCGGGCAGCGCACCCGGCAAGCTCACCGCGCTGTCGTACGAGCTGCCCGACCCGGCCACCTGGACGCTCGAGCACCTGTGCGCCGCCGGGCAGGATGCGGACTATCCCGCGCTGATCCAGTTGCTCGCCAACTGCGAGACCGCGGCCTACCATGTGTCTGACGCCATCGGCACGCGCTACTTCACGCTCACATCCGAATCGCTGCGCTCCGTCGGCGCCTGATCGATTCCAGAACGATATTTCGAAGGAGGCATTTCCATGTCGGGCATCGCCATCAACCGCCGTCTCACACTCTCCGCCGCTGCACTTGTCGTCGGCCTCGCGCTCGCCGGCTGCGGCAAGCAGGAAGCCGCCGCACCCGCCGCCGCTTCTTCGACACCGCCACCGCCCGCCGCGGCCCGCGTGCTGGTCGTGGGCACCGACGCAGCCTACGCGCCCTTCGAATCGCAGAATGAAAAGGGCGAAGTCGTGGGCTTCGACATCGACGTGGTGAAGGCTGTCGCGCAGAAGGCCGGCATCGAGGTGAAATTCGTCAACACGCCGTGGGAAGGCATCTTCAATTCGCTCGACCAGGGCGACCGCGACCTGCTGGTTTCGTCCATCACCATCACCGACGAGCGCCGCCAGACCATGGACTTCTCGCAGCCCTACTTCGAGGCCAGGCAGCTCATCGCGGTGAAGAGCGATTCGCCCGTCGCGAAGTTCGACGACATCAAGACCCTGAAAGTCGGTGTGCAGAACGGCACCACCGGTGACGAGGTGGTGGGCAAGCTGCTGGGCAAGTCGAACACAGCCATCAAGCGTTTCGAATCGACGCCGCTTGCACTGAAAGAGCTCGAAGCCGGCGGTGTGCAGGCCGTGGTGGCCGACAACGGCGTGGTGGCGCACTACCTCGCGAACAACGCGGGTGGCGGCTTCAAGACGGTGAGCGATGCGGGCTTTCCGTCNNGTCGAGACGGCGCAGCACCTGGCCCACCTGAAGCCGCTGGCCACCGGCTCGCAGCGGCTCGTGAGCCATCTGCTCACGATCGATCCGCCGCCGGCCCAGCGCGGCGAGCTGCCCGATGTCTACGGCAACACCCGCGCCTTCTTCGCGCTCGAAGCCACGCACGACCGGCTGGTGGTCACGGCCGAGAGCGTGGTCGATACCTCGGTGCCAATGCTCTCGGACGCCATCGCCCGCGAGCTGCCCTGGGAGACCGTGCGCGAGCGTTTCCGCTTCCGCAAGGACGCCACCTTCGACGCGGCCTCCGAGTTCGTCTTTCCCTCGCCCTACGTGCCGCGCCACGACGACTTTGCCGCCTATGCGCGCGCGAGCTTCGTGCCCGGACGGCCCACCTTCGACGTGGCGATGGACCTCACCGAGCGCATGTACCGCGACTTCGACTACGACGCCGACAGCACCGAGATCAACACCCCCGCCGTCGAGGCGCTGGCCCAGCGCAAGGGCGTGTGCCAGGACTTCGCACACATCATGATCGCGTGCTTTCGCACGCTGGGCCTGCCCGCGCGCTACGTGAGCGGCTACCTGCTCACCCAACCGCCGCCGGGCCAGCCGCGGCTGGTGGGCGCCGATGCCTCGCACGCGTGGGTGTCGGTGTACCTGCCCGGCGAGAGCAAAGACTGCGACGGCGGCTGGGCCGACTTCGACCCCACCAACGGCCGCCAGCCGGGCGAGGACTACGTCACGCTGGCCATCGGCCGCGACTACTCCGACGTGTCGCCGATGCGCGGCGTACTGCATGGCGGTGCAAGGCACACGCTCAGCGTCGGGGTGACCGTGCAGCCGGTGGGGGAAGTGGTCCAGCTCACCTCGCAAAGCCAGACACAATCGACATCCCAAGACAAGGAGTCTCCATGAGCGTTTACGACAAACTTTCCAGCCTCGGCATCACCCTGCCCCCGGTCTCGGCCCCCGCCGCCGCCTACGTGCCTTTCGTGCAGACCGGCAACCTCGTGTTCCTGTCGGGCCACATCGCCAAGAAGGACGGCAAGGTCTGGGCCGGCCAGCTCGGCGTGAACATCACCACCGAGGAAGGCAAGCAGGCCGCACGCGCCATCGCCATCGACCTGCTGGGCACGCTGCACGCGGCCGTGGGCGACCTCAACAAGGTCAAGCGCATCGTCAAGGTGATGAGCCTCGTGAATTCGGTCGGCACCTTCACCGAACAGCACCTCGTGACCAACGGCGCGAGCGAATTCTTCGCCGAAGTCTTCGGCCCCGAAAAGGGTGCGCATGCGCGCAGCGCCTTCGGCGTGGCACAGATCCCGATGGGCGCCTGCGTCGAGATCGAACTGATCGCCGAAGTCGGCTGATCCCGCAGAGAAAAAGTGCCCCGCTGGTCGGGGCTTTTTTTTTGAAGCCTTCAAAGCCATGAACACCGTCCTGCGCACCTTCGCCTCGACTGCGCTGCTGTTCGCCGCCCTGCACTCGGGCGGCGCCTCTGCGCAATCGCTCAGCTGCGGCGGCTTTCTCGCAGGCGTCGGCGAATCGAAATTCTCCGTGCTCAACAAATGCGGCGAGCCGGCCCTGAAGGACATCGTCTGCGTTCCTCGCCCGCAGGTCGAAGTGATCGTCGCGCCGGGCCTGCGCGGCGGCGGCACGCGGCAGATCATCAGCCAGCAATGCATTCCGATGGAAGACTGGACCTACCACCGCGGCCAGGGCAACTTCCTCGGGATCGTGCGGTTCTATAACGGCGCGGTTGAGTCTGTGCGCGACGGCGACCGGGTGCAGTGACCTAGCTTCCGAAGCTCTCCCCCAGAAACTCGATCAACGCCTGCACCCGCGCCGTGCGCCCCTTGCGGGTCGGCACCAGCAGCACGACCGGTGCGCTGTCGAATTCCCAGTCCTTCAGCACGCGCACCAGCGAACCCCGTGCGATCGCATCCGCCGCGTCCCACTCGGAGCGCAGCACCAGCCCCATGCCCTGCTCGGCCCAGTGCCGGGCCACGCTGCCGTCGTTGGTGACGAAGGCCGGTGCGATGCGCAGCGTTTCGCGCGCACCGACGCGCCGTTGCGCCTTCGGCTTTGCGGCGCGGCGCACATGCCACAGCGTGACGTCTTCGTCGTTCTCGCGGATGACGATGCAGTCGTGCCCCACCATCACGTCACGCGGGACGCGGGGCGTACCGCGTGCACGCAGGTACTCGGGGCTCGCGCACAGCCAGCGCTCGTTGGTACTCAACGTGCGCGCGACCCATGACGAATCGCGCACCGTGCCGATGTGGATGATCGCGTCGGCATCGTGCCGGTCGGGCCACGGCGTTTCACGCAAGTCGAACTGGATGCGCAGGCCCGGATGCAGCCGGGCGAAGCGCGCGAGCGTCGGCGCCACGTACTGCCGGCCGTAGCCGAAGGGCGCGGCGATGCGCAAGTTGCCTGTGAGGCGGCGGTCGTCGCGCTGCATCGATTCGCGCAAACCCTCGATCTGCCCGAGCAGCGCCGCGGCTTCGCGCGCGAAGCGTTCGCCCTCGGCCGTGAGGCTGAGGCGCCGCGCCGTTCGGGTGGCCAGCGACAAGCCGAGCGTGACTTCGAGCTTGCGCAGACGCATCGACAGCGCGGGTGGCGTGACGTCGAGCGAACGTGCCGCGGCGCTCAAAGAAGGCTCGCGCAACAGGGCCGCCGCCAGTTGCATGTCTTCGATCTGGATCATTAAGCTGTGCTGAACGATTGATGAGTTCGCATTGAAGCACAACGACGGTCTGGAAACGTACAGTCCATGCTCATGCAAACGCCCATCGCCCCACGCAGCGCCTACCCGCGCGCCGTGCTCTTCGACCTGCTCACCGCCCTGCTCGACTCCTGGACCGTATGGAACGCCGCCGCCGGCTCCGAAGCCAAGGGCCGCGCATGGCGCGCCGAATACCTGCGGCTCACCTACGGCTGCGGCGCCTATGTGCCGTACGAGCAATTGGTGAAAGACGCCGCCCGCAACACCGGCATGGCCGGCACCGCACCCGACGCGCTCGAAGCGCACTGGGACGCGCTGCCCGCCTGGGACGGTGCACGCCAACTGCTGCAGGCGCTCAAGCCGCACTGCCAGCTCGCGGTGGTCACCAACTGCTCGCGCCGTCTCGGCCATCGCGCGGCCGCGCTGCTCGGCATCGACTGGGACGTGGTCGTCACTTCGGAAGAAGCCGGCTTCTACAAACCCGATGCCCGCCCCTACCGCATGGCGCTCGACCGGCTGGGCGTGCAGGCGAGCGACGCCGCCTTCGTCGCCGGCTCGGGCTACGACATGTTCGGCACCTCGGCCGTGGGCCTGCGCACCTTCTGGCACAACCGCGTGGGGCTCGCCTTGCCGAACGGCGCGCCACCACCCGAATTGCAAGCCCCGACGCTCGCACCCGCGCTGCCGTGGCTCCAAACCTTCGCCTCGATTTCCTGAACGGACGACTCCCATGACCGCCCTCACCCTCGCCACCATCGACACGCCCGCCGCCATCGTCGAGCGGCCGCGCATGCAGCACAACATCGCGCGGATGCAGGAGCGCATGAATGCGCTCGGCGTGCGTTTCCGCCCGCATGTGAAGACCAGCAAGTGCATCGACGTGGCGCGTGCGCAGCGCGATGCGGGCGCGCAGGGCATCACCGTCTCCACGCTGAAGGAGGCCGAGCAGTTCTTCGCCGCGGGCTTCACCGACATCCTCTATGCCGTGGGCATGGCGACGCACCGGCTGCCGCATGCGCTCGAACTGCGCCGCCGCGGCTGCGCGCTGTCGATCATCACGGACGGCGTCGCCTCGGCGCGCGCCATCGCCGAGTTCGGACGTGCGAACGGCGAGGCTTTTGACGTGCTGATCGAAGTCGACACCGACGGCCACCGCTCCGGCATCCGCCCCGACGACAACGTGCTGCTGGAGGTCGCCCACGTGTTGCACGACGGCGGCATGCGCCTGGCCGGCGTGATGACGCACGCCGGCTCCAGCTACGACCTCGACACACCGGAAGCGCTACAGGCCATGGCCGAGCAGGAGCGCGCCGGCTGCGTGCGCGCCGCACAGCGGCTTCGCGATGCGGGCCTGCCCTGCCCCATCGTCAGCGTGGGCTCCACGCCCACGGCGCTGATGGCCGAGCGCCTCGATGGCGTGACCGAAGTGCGGGCCGGCGTCTACGTGTTCTTCGACCTCGTGATGCGCAACGTCGGCGTGTGCGGCACGGACGAGATCGCCCTGAGCGTGCTTACCACCGTGATCGGCCACCAAGTCGAGAAGGGCTGGGCCATCGTCGACGCGGGCTGGATGGCGATGAGCCGCGACCGGGGCACGCAGAAGCAGAAGCGCGACTACGGCTATGGCCAGGTCTGCAGCCTCGATGGCGCGGTGCTCGACGGCTATGTACTCAGCGGTGCGAACCAGGAGCACGGCATCCTGTCGCGCGAAGGTGCGCCCGACACCGACGTTGCAACGCGCTTTCCCATCGGCACACGGCTGCGCATCCTGCCCAACCATGCGTGCGCCACCGGTGCGCAGTTTCCGGAATACCAGGCGCTTGGCGAAGACGGTGCGTTGCAGACCTGGGGCCGTTTCCACGGCTGGTGATCGACTCCTGCCTCGCAGGAGAGAACGAAACCTAGAGCGCCTGCGACGAGCCTCGCACCATCAGCTCTCCAGGAAGCAGCAGTTGGCGCGGTGCCGAATCCAGTCCACGCAGCCGCTCGATCAGGCATGCAGCGGCGGTGCGGCCGATGGCGTCGGTCGGCTGTGCCACGGTGCTCAAGCCCGGGCCGATCAGCGAGGCCCATTCGGGATCGTCGAAGCCGACGAAGCCCAGGTCATTGCCGAACTGCAGGCCGAGCCGCGCCATCGCCTGTGCCACGCGCAGCGTGACCACGGCGTTGCCCGCGACCACCGCTGCGCGACGGCCGCGCTTCGCGCGCTTGCGCAAGGCGGTCAGTGCGGCATCGAGCGCATCGCTCTCGCCCTCGACCGATTCGAACACCTCGCCCGCCACGCGCGGCCCGTGCGCCGTGATGCAGGCGCCGAACGCGGCCGTGCGCTCGCGCCGCGAGCTCACGCCCTTCTGCGGCTCGGTGACGTAGAGCAGTTCGCGATAGCCGCCTTCGAGCAGATGTCCGCAGGTGGCCTGCATCGCCGCGTGGTTGTCGAGCGAGACGAAGTCGGTGTGCATGCCCGTGTGTCGGCGGTCGACCAGCACCGCGGGCTTGCCATGCAGCGTGACCGCATCGACCACGTTGCTGCCGCGGCCCAGCGTGTTGAGGATGAAGCCGTCGACCTGGTAGCCCGCGAGCGCATCGATGGCCTCGCGCTCGCGTTCGCTCTCGTTGCCGAGGTTGAACAGCATCACGAGGTAGCCGGCGTCCTGGCAGGCCTTCTCGGCGCCGCGCAGCACGGCGACCGAGTACGGGTTGGTGATGTCTGCCACGATCAGGCCGATGAGCCGCGAGCGGCCATGGCTCAACGCCTGTGCCATCGGGCTCGGCGAATAGGCCAGCTTGGCGATCGCCACTTCGACGCGCGCGGCGATATCGGGACTGAGCAGCCGCTCGCGGTGGTTGAGGAAGCGCGAGACGGTCGCTTTGGAAACGCCCGCCGCTTCGGCGACGTCGGCGATGGTGGCGCGGCCTGTGGGCTTCATGGTCTCGCCCCTTCCCCCTCTGGGGGAAGGTTGGGATGGGGGCAGGCAGAGCGCTCGATAGGTACGCCGCCTGCCCCCACCCCAGCCCTCCCCCAGAGGGGGAGGGAGAAAAGCAGGGTCGCAGTCATGCGGCGGTCGTGTCGTAAGGCGCCGTCGGCTCCTCGCCGGCCAGCACCTGCAGCAGATTGGTCGTCGCAAGCTCGGCCATTGCGTGGCGCGTCTCGTGCGTGGCCGAGCCGATGTGCGGCAGCGGCGTCACGCGCGGGTGCGTGCGCAGCGGCGAATCGGCCGGCAGCGGCTCTTTCGCGAATACATCGAGGCCGGCTGCCCGCAGCGTGCCGTGGTCGAGTGCGTGGAGCAGTGCCTCTTCGTTCACCGTGGCGCCGCGTCCACCATTGATGAACGATGCGCCCGGCTTCATGCGCGCGAAAAAAGCGGCGTCGATCATGCCGCGCGTGGCGTCGTTCAGCGGCAGCATCGCGAGCACGATGTCGGCGCGCGCGAGCAAGTCATCGAGCGGCGTGTGCGTGGCGCGGCCCTGCAGCTCGGGCGCCTGCGCAGCCAGGTCGACCGGTCGGCGCGAGTGATAGAGAACCGGCATGCCGAAGCCCAGCGCGGCACGCCGCGCCACGGCCTGGCCGATCCGGCCGAAGCCCAGGATGCCCAGCGTCTTGCCGTGCACGTCGGTACCGAAAAGCTCTTCGCCGATGTTCTTGGTCCAGCGGCCTTCGCGCACGAGGTTCGAGAGCTCGACGACGCGACGCTGGGTCGCCATGAGGATCGCGAACACCGTGTCGGCCACGGTCTCTGTGAGCACGTCGGGCGTGTGGCACAGCACGATGCCGCGCTTGTGCAGCTCGGCGAGCGGGTAGTTGTCGACGCCCACCGACACGCTCGAAATCACCTCGAGCTTCGGCGCCGCGTCGAGCAGCGCGGCATCGACCGTGTGGCTCGATCCGATCAGGCCGTTCGCGGTGGCGAGAGCTGCGGCAAAGGCCTCGGGCTCCTTGCGCGGATCGGCGGCGGTGACGTGATGCGCGGCCTGCAGGCGCGCCAATTGGTCTTCGGGCAAGGGCCGGAAAACGAGCACGTTCTTTTTTGTCATCTTCAAAGCCCCGCTTCTTCAAGTTCGGCCCGCGTCGGCAGGCCTTCGGTATCGCCCAGCACTTGCACCGCGCGGGCGCCGATCCATGCGCCACGGCGCACCGCCTCGGGCACGCTCCTGCCTTCGAGCAGGGCGCTCACCACGCCGGCCGCAAAGCCGTCGCCTGCGCCCACGGTGTCGATCACTTCCTTGACCGGGAAGCCATCGACGCGGCCGGTGCCGGCCACGTCGCTGTCGTAGTAGGCGCCCTCGGCGCCGAGCTTGACGACCACCAGCTTCGCCCCGCGCTCGCGGTAGAAGCGGGCGACGGCCTCGGGCTCGCTGTGGCCGGTGAGCAGCAGGCCCTCTTCGATGCCGGGCAGCACCCAGTCGGCGCGCGAGGCGAGTTCGTTGATCCAGTGGCGCATCGTCTCGGTCGAAGACCACAGCGTCGGACGCAGGTTGGTGTCGAACGAGATGGTGCGGCCGGCCGCGCGCATCACGTCCATCGTCTTGAGCGCGGCCTGCAGGCTGGTCTCGGAGATCGCCGCGAACACACCAGTGGCATGCAGGTGACGCGCCGAGCGCAGCCAGGCTTCATCGATATCGGCCGGGCCCATCTGGCTCGCGGCCGAGCCCTTGCGGTGGTACTCGACCGGCGGGTCGCTGCCGTCGGTGACGCGGCCCTTGAACTGGAAGCCGGTGCGCTGCGTCGGATCGCAGATGACGTGCGAGCAGTCGATGCCCTCGCCCTTCATCGTCGCAAGCAGCGCACGCGCCATGGAGTCGGTGCCCAGGCGGCTCGCCCAGCCCACCTGGAGGCCCAGCCGCGAAAGGCCGATGGCCACGTTGGTCTCGGCGCCAGCGGTGCGCTTGTGGAACGCCTCTGCGTTCTCCAGCGGCCCGGGCCGGTCCGCCACGAGCAGCAGCATGGCCTCGCCGAACAGGGCGACATCGAAAGCGGTGGGTTCTGGCATGTGTGGTGGGTTCTACGCCCGTGCGGCGCGGATGAATTCGATTTGCGAGCGGGTGACGGCCAGCAGGTCGTCGCCCACCAGAGGGTATTCGATGGCGTGGGGCACGTCGGCGGGCAAGGCGCGCAACACCGCGCGCCACGGTGCGACCGAATCACCGAGCGGCACCGCCACCCATTTGTGCGGCAGGCGCTGCGCGCCCTTGCAGTGCACATAGCGCACGCGGTGGCCCAGCGCCTGTGCCGCCTGCAGCGGGCATTCGCCGAGCCAGTGCCAGTTGCCCATGTCGAAGGTCATGCCAAGTGAGACGCCGGCGCGGTCGGCCGCATCGAAGAAAGCCTGCAGTGCAGGCAGCGTGCCGGCGCGCACCGTCTGGTCGTTCTCGATCAGCAGCTCGACGCGTGTCTCGGCAAGCTCCACCTTCAGGCCCCAGAGCGATCCATGCGAGGACGCCTGGAAATCGCCGATGGACATCTTGAGCCGCTTCGCACCGACGCGCGTGGCAGCGGCGATGCCGCGCTTGAGGGCCGCGCTGTCGAGCCAGCCGCCCTCGGCCCACAGGCCTTCGGGACTGGAGTACACGGAAGCAAGACCTTTGAGCGCAGGCAGCTCGGCCTGCGCATCGCGCAGCATCTCGCCGCGCACTTCCACCGAATCGGCGCCAGCGGTGCGCGCAAGCTGCGAGCACCAGAGCTGGCCGTGCCGCCCCACCTCGGCCGCGCCGAAGGACGACAGAGAAATCAGGACCTCGAAGGACATCGGTGGGCGATCAGTGGGCTTGGTGGGAACTGAGAATCTGGCCGAGGAACTGGCGCGTGCGCTCGTCCTTCGGGTTGCCGAAGAATTCTTCGGGCGGTGCCTGTTCGACGATCTTGCCTTCGGCCATGAAGATCACGCGGTCGGCCACGCTGCGGGCAAAGCCCATCTCGTGCGTCACGCACAGCATGGTCATGCCGTCTTCGGCCAGGCCGATCATGGTGTCGAGCACTTCCTTGACCATCTCGGGGTCGAG
>CXWL01004561.1_pt2 | contig 21472 bp, 32 predicted proteins | sample 590931 | NCBI WGS metagenome assembly CXWL01 (sample SAMEA3498368, study PRJEB10139) | groundwater metagenome | biome: water well; material: biofilm material | place: Germany | collected 2015-04-27 | reverse complement strand
GTCGATTTGATGCTGGAGTCTCAGAATCTGGCGTTGCTGATGAGTGTCGACAAGACGACGAAGAGCCAGGCCATCCTTCAGCATACGGTCGAAGGGTTGTCGGTGATCGTGATCGCATATTACCTGAGCGGACTAGCGGGATATGTTTTTAAGGGCCTCCATGAAGTGGGATGGATGCATAACCCGAATGTGGCGTCTGCCGTGTTTGTCCCGGTTGCCGTCGGCCTGGCGTTTCTCATCACCACGCTGAGCCGGAAGTACCTTCATAAGAAGCTGCAGACTGAGAAGCCTCATGCCTAACCGGTCGGGCCGGAGTGTATCGTGATGGGGCGCGAGTGTGGCCGACGATGTGACGTTCATTCGGCCCTCAGCACCGGTCTGCAGCGCCGGCCATTGACTCTGCCTCTGTGCCCCTGTAGGGTGTAGTTGACGTAGCGAGCCACGTCGACTGTCCCATCTCTCGCGCCTCCCTCCTTGCCCGATTCCTGCGCGTCTGATTCTCCGGTCTCCGCCGCTTTTACGCCGATACTTCGGTTCCGAAGACCTATTGGGGTCGCGCATTGCGCCCATCGTCTGCTTCCTGCAGATGCCGGGGTGGTTTATTTATCTACCAAGGGGGACCCGATGAATCAGGAACAGTTCGGACAATTTTGGTTACAACTGAAGAAACCGCTCAAGACAACGTGGGGCAAGATCACGGATGAAGATCTTGTCGAGATCGAGGGCAATGTGGCGAAGTTCGGCACAGTGCTTCAGAAGCGTTACGGGGATGCGCAGAAGGAAGAAGTCACGACGTGGGCGAATCGCCGCTATTCGACGTGGACCGGCAACTATGTCGGTTATAAGGATCCTGAACCGAAGGCATAGCGTTTTCAGGTGAGTCGTTGCCTCTTCCTCGGTTGAGAGCCGACTCTGTGAGTTCACCCAAACGGGAGGTGGTGTATCATGAAAAAAATCGTGATCAATACGAGTAATGAAGAGTTCTGTGTGAGCCATAAAGCGTTCATGCGTTTACGCGAATTGGGACAAGTTGAAGCTCTGGGTGAGGCAAATCCTGGTGTCTATTGGCCGAATGCGGCCGCCGTTCGGGAACCCAGCCTGAATCAGTGCGGTAGACTGATTCCGCGGGATGATCAACATCTTGTGCGGGTGGTCGAGGAGCTGGCCTCTGAAGCAAACGGGCATTGTGCCGAGTTGAAGGTCGTGTCCATTCCGGACGATGTGAAATGGCAAATTCAGAATGTGGGTGGCCAGGAACGGATCAGCGAGGTTCATCGCATCTGGTGTTAAGAGGCACGCGGTGCCAGTGTTCGAAGCTTTCGAAGGCTCAGCTGCCGGTGTAAGTGTGTCGGATGAGTCGTGAGCAGGTTTGGAAGTAGGGGAATGATGAAGGACGATGTTCAGAAATCGATGCCGGAGAAGAAGGCACAGGCAGCTCCTGCGCCTTCCGTGTCAAATCCGTACGATAGCGAGCTGACGTGCAGTGAAGGGNNGCAGTAACGAACACATCGGGTGATGTCGTCATGAGCGAGGGCCGTCGCATTGACAGGACCCCATCCGGCCGGTAGCCTGCGTCCACACCAGATTTCATCGAGAATATACCGTGACATCTCGCTGGCCTCTTCCTCAGCACGATTATTGGTCCACGCCGTTTGCCGAGTCATTGCTGCGCCATCTCGATCTGTTTCCCGGCGCCACGGTGCTTGATGTGGCGGGGGGCCACGGCATTCCTGCGTTTTACGTGGCTGAGCAGGTCGGTCCTGGCGGGCAGGTGCTGAGCATTGATATGAGTGCCGGCCAGGTGGCCCGTGCACGATCGATCCAAGGTTCGTTACTTCCCTGGTTGCGATTTGAGTGTGCCGACTTGCGCGCGTTGCCGGCGGATCTTCCCATCTATGATCGTATTACCGGCAATCTGTCCGTGATGTTCTTTCGCCCGAACCGCTTTGACGTCATCCAAGGGTTGGCGGCTCACCTGAATCCTGGCGGCCAGATGGTCCTGACCTTTCCGTCCCTCGGCACCTTCGATTCCCTGTGGCGTCGGGTCGATCAGGAGATGGCGACGCTGGGGCTGCTCACAGAGCGCCGATGTCTCGAAGCCTATATCGCGGAGCGGCCGTCTGCGGAGGAGGGGAGGGAATGGCTCGATGGAGCCGGTCTCCACCGCATTGAGGTGGCGGAGTATCCCTTGGAGGTAGCGACTGGTCCAGGCCAAGAACTCTTGCATCATCCGCTCTTGCGAAGTGGATTCCTCGACGACGTATTTGAATGTTTTGATGATCAACTATTAGCCGAACGCGTCATGACGCAGGTCTCGGACGATCTCGACGACGTGCTCCCGTTGATCGCGCAACGATGCGTGCTCGCCGGTTGGAAGCCGGCCTCTGGGACGTGAAGGGGCGGTGAAGAGTAGCAGTCTGTTGTAACGGCTAGCGTGCGGAAGAGGCTGCGGTCCTGAGCGAGGAGGCAAGCCCTAATTTTGACAATATGAAGATGAGCCACTTCGATGGGTCAAAGTTGTACCATCGGGGGCCGTTGCGGTAATCGTTTTGATGCGTGTGGTGGTAGTTGTGGTACCCCTCGCCGAATGTCAGCAAGGATACCCACCAGCTGTCGCGGCTGGAATCTGCCTGACTATGGGGCTGACGTCCCCAGAGGTGACAGACCGAATTGATACAAAAGGTTGAGTTGAGCACGGCAAAGGCACGGCCGACGCCCGCGAGAAGAAAGCATCCCAGCCCGCCTATCCAGCCATTGTAGAGAAAGCCCACCGCAAACGTGAGCCCCAGGCCGGAGAGTACGATCATCCAATAGTGGCGATGTTGCCACATAACAACCGAGTCCTGGCGTAAACGGGAGGCGTATTTGTCGTTGGCGTTCGCATCTTTGTAAAATAACCATCCGCAGTGGCTGTACCAAAATCCCCTGGTCGCATTGTAGGGATCAGCGTCCTGATCGCAGGCGGCATGATGGCGGATATGGTCGGCCGCCCACTTCAGTGCAGAGTTTTCTAGCGCCCATCCGCCGGCCACTAAGAGCACGGCTTTCACCCAATTCGGGCATTCAAAGCTGCGGTGCGAGAGCAGCCGATGGTAACCCACCGTGATTCCCAGCCCTGTGACCACATAGAGCACTCCGAACAGCGTCCAATCGACCCAGCTGTATCCGTAGAAATAGCCGAAGGCCGGCACGCCGATCATTGCGACAGCCGTGACAATAGCGAAGAGCGCCGTCGTGAGATAGTTTGGAGCGGCCGGGTGAGCTGCTGGTGTTGGGGGATTGGTCATGAGGGAATTTCCTCGTAGGGAGAAGGAGGAGCGCATCACTGCGCTCCTCCTTGCTTCGACTGAACTAGAACCGGCCGCGCTTCTCGCCGCCGCCGCCGAAACGACCGCCGCCGCCGCCACCGCCGCCCGTGCGCGGTTCTTGGGGCTTGGCTTCGTTGACTGTCAACGGGCGTCCATCCATCTGTGAGCCGTTCAATGCAGTAATAGCTGCCTTGGCTTCTTCTGGGGTAGACATCTCGACGAAGCCGAAGCCCCGTGATTGTCCCGTAAACTTGTCCGCGATCACGCGCGCAGATTCAACTGTGCCGTGCGCGGCGAACAAGGTGGTGAGCTGTGATTCAGTTGCCGCATAAGGCAACCCGCCGACATAAAGTTTTGAACCCATGGGGGTTCCTCCTTCCGGAAAGTGACATTGTCTGGGACGCGAGAACAACTTCCCGAGGGGAAGGAGAGGGCCGAAGACGCAATCAATGAGGCGGCTTAGGTCAGGCTTCCGATCAGAATCTCGGTGAGAACAACATCGGTGATGGGCCGTTCGATCATTATATTCCAAGCGAGGCCCTCCGCCAGGAACATCAGCACACTAACACACCTCTATTGAAATAGCCACTTATCCTGTGAGGGAAGGATTGAGCGCTCAGCCGGAGAACGCAATCGCGGGATCTTGAGGCCCGGCGACCATGCCTGCCAAGTCGGGATCTTCCTGACTGCTCGAATGAGCCGCGACGGGTTTCTCAGTCTTGTGTTGAGCCCGGCGCGCTTCTTTGTTCTGTTGCCGCTCTTGTCTGGTCTGTTCACGATGGCGTTTCTTGATGGTCGTGCTCATGCTTTCCTCCCTGGTGGATTGGTTTCACGCGCTGCGCACGAGTTATCAATGGCTTTTTTGGCTAACGAAAAGGCTGCGGTCTTGGCATCCCATTCGGACTTATATCTCCCCTGCGGGGCGTCGACGGAGGTGCCTATGGTGGACTCGAGGAGTCCGGGAATCACGAAGCGACAGCGCCATGTTCCATTGGGCTGTTGTTCGGGCATGAGGAGAATCTTCTTGCCTTGCGAGTAGCAGGTCTCAGCCATCACGCTCTCCTCCGGGTAGGTGCTCGGCACCGATGTGTTGCGTTCGGACCCTTTGCTACGCGGATTTGATGAATCGGTCTGCGCTGAGGATGCTGTGCAATCGCTCGGTGACAGAACGTCGATACGGCTCTTTCTGGCGGACCATAATCACCAGATTCTCACGATCGAGGAGAATGTTGAGGTCGTCTTGTGTGACGAGTTGTCTGGTCGAGGTTCCGATATTCATCCGGTACTGGGTTCTCCCATCCGGATTCCGCATCGCGCCAGAAACCATCTCGGTTAACCCGTCAATCACTCCTTCGTGCCCTTCGAGGCGGTGCTTAACCCTGGTGCCATCAGGGATGCGGACCCAATCTGATGCGAGGGGCTGAGCCTGTGAGGGGGCTTTCTGCGTCATGCGGGAGTCTCCTTTGCGGACGCGGACTAGTGGCGTCCACGAGTTGGCCGATGAATGGACGATGCTCGGAGTTCCGGACGGAAGCACGATGATAACTGCCGGATCGATCACGTGGGACGGAGTGAGTGGGGTCGCTGATGAAACAGATAGGAATCTATCGGAAGCGTGTATAGGGGGAGTCTAGCATGCTTCTGCCGACATAGCGAACGACTCTGCCTTTCCACGCTCCTTCCGTTCCGTGCGCGATCGGTGCTCGATAGCGCTATCTGTGACGAGGGGCACTGTCGGAAAAGCCAAGATCGTTTCAGCTTGGACGTGGATTAGAGACTGAGGATGAATAATTATTCTGTTCGCGGAATCGCCTTGTTGCAAGGTATTCGCTTCGTCCGTGCATTGACTCTCGCCTGTGCGGCTCGTAGGGTAGATGTATGGTGGTGTGAGTGACGCCGACTGTCCCATCCCTCGCGCATCCCGTCTATTTTTCTTTTCTGCGCGTCTGATTCCCCGGTCTCCACCGCTTTTTCGTAAAGACTGTCCTGTTTCTTTCCTTCAAATCGGGTAGGCCTGGGTGCCTCGAATTCTGCTGTTGTTGTGCGGTCGACATCTGTCCGGTGGCTGAGCACGCAGGCTTACGATAGGGAAACGAGGCGAGGACAATCGCCAACTGCGCTTCAGTGAGCGGGCCCGGCATGAAGTGCCACCAAGGGCCCTACAGGATCCGGCCGAGGAGGAAGAGACCATGAGAATCCAGATGTTCAGGAAACAACTGGTTTTATGGGGTGTCTGGTGGCGAGTGCAATATTGCCGATCGGCGAGGGGCAAGCGGCAGATCCTCGTACGATGGAATCGGCCGCTCCGATCGCGACGGGCAAGATGAATCTCATGGCATCAGGCTCAGTGGAGGACATCCTGAAATTGTGTCTGGCAAGAATTCCAAAGGATGCGAATGCCGGACAACGACTCCTGGCCGAACAGAGTTGCCAGGGTGCAGAGCGGACAAGAAGTACGAGCCAAGGCGCTTCCCAGTATTGAGAGCTTGGTAAAGAGAATCGGAAGTCCTTCTGCAGCCCTATTCAGAGGTGGCAGATCGTTTCGGTGACGGTCGGTTCATGGGGTAAATGTGGAGGCAACTGCTTTTCTACCATGCATCATCTACGGGGGTACTATGCAATGTCCACGTTGTCAGGGCCTGATGATCATAACTTCAATGAACGAGCCATTTTGTGCCGACGCGGTGGTGGGGTGGCGCTGCCTGCTTTGCGGTGAGGCAACGGACCCGGGAATCGAAGCCAATAGGGCGGTGCCGCCTCCGTCGGTCAGGAACCGGGCGCGAGTTCCCGGGTCATCTATCGCGAGGGTCGGACGAGCAAGAAGCTGAGAAGTCCAGAGGGGGCGAACGATGCAAACATGGCGGGACATTGGACCGGAATTGTCGCTGGGGTTCTACCTGGTCGCGTGGATTGTTGCGCTGGTCCTCACGCATGTGCAGTCGCGATAAATCCGTAGTGTCTGGCTACCGTGAACGCGATCGGTCGGGTTCCCGGAAATGCAGCGGGTCTCTGAGGCTCTGCAGTTCCCGGTAATAATAGAAGGCCGTGGGTCGTCTCTCTCCGAATCGCAGTGCGCACAGAAACGCAATCTCTTCCTCGGTCGCTTCCCCGCTCAGTGACGCATCCTTAAGAAACTCGGTGAGTCCTGGTTCCTCCTCTGTGGATGACGCGGGACCCTTCTCGATAAATTCGAACCGCTTCTGGTAGCCGGGAGCGATGCGGCGATTGAGCACGATTTCAATGCAGAAAGTCGCGAGGTCGATGTCCCAGGATTCAATCAAGGGATCCAGAAAGGCGATGCAGTTGTCGTTCGAGAGATCGAAGATCGTGGTGTCCAGAAACTGCAGGACCGTCACCCGCATCTGAGGATACGTCTTCTTGCTGATGCGCGCCACCTGGCGCATCCAGACCTGATTGTCGAGCTCTTTCCTGGCGACGCCTTTGGCGACGCTGAGGAGCTTTTGCGTGACGAACCGTTCGAGTTCCCCGAACGGTTGCTTTTCAAAGATCACGCGAATCTCACCGTTCTTGTCGGTGTTACATTTGCGAAGGATCAGCTCGCGCACGTCGCGCAGCAAAGGGGCTGGCTGGTCTCCCAACTGTTTCTTCAGATGGTCTCGCCGCTGCAGGTCGGCGAGTTTGGCCAGTTGCCCGTCCGGCAATTTCAACACTCGACTGATCTTGTCGTACATATCGGTGCGGTTCGGCGCCGGAGGAAGTTTCTTGTGCGCCATGAGCTGCGAGATGTACGAGTCGGTCACGTTGGCGGCGCGCGCGAGATCCTTCTGTCCCAGTCTCAGTTCTTTCAATCGATTCTTGATAAAAAGCGCAATGGTCACGAGTAATCTCCCGGGCAGTCTTGCGAGTTAAATAATATGAGTTAACTGTATAGACTATTGTAGAGCTGCGCAATGGAGTAGTTGACTAAAGTTACTTAAAGAGCCTAGAGTGTTCTAGCGGTCTTCAGCGATGAGGTCCCGGTCAGTATCAAAGGTTTGTCTCAGTAACCTCCTGCCAGCTAGCTCAGCCAACGAGTCTTGCTTGTTCCGTCGTCCAACTGGCCAGCGGAGTCTTGGATAAAAAGGAGAGTGACCCATGACCACGCACGCTACAGTTTCCAGCCACATCGATACGACAGACGCACTGTCACGGTTGTACCTGTTCCTGGCGCAAGCCATGGACCGTGGGCTGGATGAAGCCGGTCGCGTCAACGTTGTTGATTCCGAGTTGGATGCGAATCTTGCCGGAGCCAGGAGCGCAGCGTTGGAGCTGCTCTCGGTGAATCGGGTGGTCAGGGATAAGGTCGAGGCAGAGTACAATCGTATCCGGTCGCTGATTGAGGCTTGTCTCAAAGGCGGCGCGTCCCAGACGGCCCTGGTGGAGGCGTTGAAAACGGAGCGGGGGATTGTGAAGCAGAAAACCATGGTGCTGAGCGACCTGCTCGCAGTGTTTCGAGCAGCCTGAAAGGATTATCGGGATGACATCACAATCAATGGCCGGTTCGAAAGCAAGATGGCGGGCCGCACGCGTGACGGGAGACAATATGAAAAACACATCGCAGACGTTTGTCCTGACAATGAATTCCTCATCCCGGAAGGGGATGCGGGTCTGGACGGGGAAGAATATCCATGCGTTGCGCCATTGTTCAGTGAAGCAGATCGGTCAGGCGCTGAGAGAGTTGCAGCAGCACATGAATCAACTGCAAGCTGCGGCGCCTGGGCCCGGCCGGTCGGATTTCTTGAATCGTTCTCGTTAATGTGGGTGTTGTCATGTCTCAGTGGGGCAGGTAGGTGAAGATGCAGCTGCAGCTGATTGTCTATCTCCGGTGTTCGATCGCCCTAAGGCGCTGAGCTTGTGATGAAGTGGCGAGGGAGGCAGAGATTGTTCGGATAAGTAGCAAGTGAAGGGGAACGTGTCCAATTTCCGGGGGTGTGGGTATGGCAGCCAAGCGAACAGCGCCGTTTAATTTTCAGGGATTTCTTGAAAAGGTCAGCAATGGGAAGACGGTGCTGACGTTTCCAAAGAGGAAGATGATTTTTTCCCAAGGAGATGCGGCGGACGCCGTCTTCTATCTCCAGTCGGGGAAGGTCAAGCTGACCGTTGTCTCGCAGCAAGGCAAAGAAGCCGTCATCGCGATTCTGGAGCGAGGGGTCTTCTTTGGGGAATCCTGCCTTGCCGGCCAGAACATTAGCCCGGTGACGGTCACCGCCGTGGAGGATTCCAGTATTATCCGTCTCGACAAAGCCGTCATGGTCCGTCTGCTGCACGACGAGCCCGCGTTCGCTGAGTTCTTCATGTCTTTGCTGCTTTCGCACAATATTCGCATCCAAGAGGATTTAGTCGATCAACTCTTCAATTCCAGCGAGAAACGTCTGGCCCGGGTGTTATTGCTGTTGGCGCATTTCGGGAAAGACAACAAGCCGGAGACGGTGATTCCCAAAATCAGTCAAGAAACACTAGCCGAGATGATCGGGACCACGCGTTCCCGCGTCAGTTTCTTCATGAATAAGTTCCGCAAGCTGGGATTTGTCGAATACAACGGCGAACTCCACGTCCATAGCTCACTCCTCAATGTGGTGCTTCACGACTAGTGTATTCGAGCATCTTTCTGGGTCAGTCGACTCTTCCAGGGTGTGAGACGACCATCTGTATTGTTTCAGAAAGTGAGCAGTATTGACCAGAATGTGCATCGCGTTATCGATACACTATTAGGGGGAGAAGTACTGACGTTCCAGCTACGCTGACTGTCCCATTCTTTGCGCGTCCCTGTCCCTTCCTGCGCGACCGATTCCCCAGTCTCCGCCGCTTCAACGCCAGAGTGCCTGTCAAGTCCGAAAGTCTCATGAGAGTGATCTCATGGACTCGTCTCGAAGACTTCCGTCAGTCACTGTGCTGACAGAGGCGACCTCCCGGTCACGGATTGGGATCGATTTCTGTCGAGGAGATGGTGGGGTGTTCAACGAAGGGGGTTCTCATCATGAGGCTCTTTACGATTGCGATGACAGGACTCGTGTTTGTGGGAATGACGGTGGTTGCTCTGGCAAATCCGGCGATGCTCCCAAAGCATCCTGGCTATCCGTCGGGTGGAGACTTTGCGAACGATAAGGGCCAACAGAGCCTGACCTACAGCCAATCCCTCGCGGATTCCGCAAGGTCTGGCGATACGACTATGGCTCCGATGCTGATGGATCCCAATAATGCCAGGTTGCTGGAACACAAGGGCGCCGGCCAATTGCCCGTTGTCCAGGGGCCGAATATCAAGATCGAGCCGCCGGTGAAAGAAGGCACGCGTATGCCTGCTCAGTGAGGCCTCTTTCTTGGGCAAGGGGAGCATGGTGAGCACTGTGCTCCCAGGCTTTTGGGATGGTGTGTCGTGCGGGTGGTGTGTGGAACCGGTTGGCAGAGTCACGTGACGGCACGCTGGGGAGGTGTGAGATGCGTTGCAAGCGATGTCATGGGATGGTGGTTGTTGACGTGTTCTTAGACGGGAGTCTCGACGAACGGATGTCCGGCCTTGGCGGGTGGCGCTGTATCAATTGCGGGGAGTGGCTGGATATTGGAGTGCTCAGGAACAGGGCCGCTAGTCGTTCCAGGCGGAATCAGGTTGCAGAGTGCCTGGCGGATAATTCCGTCTCCCTGTGCACGACCGAGTGACGGGGTGGTTGTAGATCGCAGGTTCACAGTGCAAAGGAGCAGGATATGGATGTGCAGATTCGGTTGGCCTATGGGGCCATGGCGGTCAGTCTCATGATGGTTGGTGGGTGCGGGCAGTGGGCAGGCGCGCCGATCAGTACTGACGGCGGGTATGAATATCGGGAGCGTGGGACGCATGGAACAGCTCTCGTCGGTGATGATCGGGCCGGCCGCATCGTGGCGTTGGAGCACGAGCGACAAGAGCTCCGCGAGGCGCTCGCGGTCGAGCAACAGAACAATGCAAGTCTACGTCTGCAATCCGGGCGGATCAGCGATTTGGAGAGTCAGCTCGCCACGCGAGAACAAGAGCTGGGTGTTTTGCGTGACACGGTGTCCGGCAATTCTCACGAGATTGCGCGATTGACCGGGCAGCTGACGCAGGAGCAGGTTGCTCTCGATGAGCGTGCGCGAGTCCAGCGCGAGGCGGTGAGTGTCGAACTGCCGGCGTCAGACCGGAATCACGAAGTCGCCACACTCCAGCCATTCCCGGAACCTCAGGATGGGAGACTGGCGAAGGCAGAAGAGGATCTCGTGGCCTCGATGCAGCCGGAGATTGTCAAAGGGCATGTCATCGTGCAACAGCTCGGTGATCGCCTGGCTATTACCTTGTCGTCGGGCATGCTCTTTGAGTCCGGCAAGGACACGGTGAATGTGACCGGCGCCAATGTCTTGAAACGGATCGGTAACGTGCTCAAGGACTTTCCGGAGAAGTCGGTGCAGGTCGACGGTCATACGGACAATGTGGCGATCCGCGGCGCTCTCCTCAAAAAATTCCCGAATAACCAAGCTTTGTCAAAGTCTCGCGCGGTGAATGTCCTGGGCATCTTACGGCAAGGGGGTGTCGCAGAAGCTCGCTTGGAATCGACCGGCTATGCGGATACCAAGCCTGTCGCCAGCAATGACACGGAGGCCGGGCGTCAGAAAAACCGCCGTGTCGAAATCGTGCTGTCGCAACTGCGCGCCCAGTCGTCCAATGCTTTCTAATGTACAGCAGGACGAGAAGGATCACGCTATGGACGCGAACTCAACGATGATTGGAACTGGTTCCACCGGGCAGACTGACTCGAAGAACGAAGGAACTCCACGAATCATGGCTCGGGGAATCCAGCCGGCACCGACTATTACGCCTGAGAAGATTGGCTGCGTGATGATGGATGTACAAGCACAGATCGACGGGCTTCAGCTGTATTTGATTGAACTGGGCCTGGCGAAGACCCGGGTGGCATTGCTTGTCGAAAAGGGCTTGGGGCATGGAGCCCGCGACCCTTCGTGATGTCACTGGTGCTGAATTGATGTGATCGTACGGTGAGGTGTGTCATTTGCGTGGTCGCGTAGCCCCTGCAAATGAGTTTCCAGTCTATCGGGCCTGAACTGTGAGAGCGCTGCGTCATGATCTGAGCGGGCACATCAAGCCGCCGCTCAGATCCTGGGCAATGAGACAGAGGTCAGGAGAGGGGTGTCGCCTTGGTGTTGTCGGGCTGCATCGAGGCTTTGAGATCTTCAATCGCCTTCGCCACATCGGTTTCAGTCGACCCAAACCGATCTCCCATCACCTTGATCGCTTGTTTAATTGCGGTGGTCATCTTGGTAATCTGTTCTGCTGGTGTCATGCCGAGTCTCCTAGGTTAATGTCAGCTACATTCCAGTTCACTACACTCAGAAATTATTGAACCACTGCTGAAGGGGGGCCTGCCCAAATAAGATAGGGGGGTTTTTTCAGCGTGTCTGCGCGAGGAAAATGTCGAATGGCGTAGTCGTAGGCGTGCGCTTGTGCGCTTTGACAGGTCGGCGCTGACAGATGGTTGGAGATGACTTGAAAGTCCGCATGATCATCTTCTCCGATCTTGGCGGTATAGAGCGCGCAGGAAAATTCTCCATCCCGCGAACATTGGGTGCTGATGACCAGGTGCGATCCGTCAGGAAACGTCATGAGGAGGTCAAGATTAGTTCGGCCCATATGTCCTCCTATTGGTAGTGCGGCGCTGCATCAGGCGGTGTGGGACGCATGGGGTGTGACGTAGAGCCGGAGGCATCGACCGTCTAGGAGTACCCCCTCAAGGGCGACGACGACCGTCAACGCCTGTTCGGCAGACGCCATTTCCACAAAGCCGTAGCCGGCTGAGATGTCGGTGTTTTTGTGACGCACAATATATGCGCGGGCGACCGTACCGTATTTGTTAAACAAGTCGCGTAGTCCGCTATCCGACACGGACTGGGTCAGTCCCCCGACGTATACGACACGCTTTCCCACGATTCCCCTGCGCAGTTTTTTTGAAACACTGAGACGGTATGCTCAGTAGGCTAATATTGATCTCGCGGTTCAAAATAGGCGTAGATGAGCACTCCTGCCACACTTGCCATATATAGCAGTGTGGCCGCTCCAAGGGGATTCTGTGTCAGCCAGTGCATGAGATGTTGCATCGGGATCATGGTTCTGTACCTCTCGACCTGTCGATAAGCCGGCTATTCGGTCGCACCTCGACGTCTCGGTCGGCTCTCTGCCGGCCGGTTGTTTCTTCCCTGTGACTTGCTTTCTTGCGCCGTCACCCGCGAACGTGTGGCCGGTCCAAAACCTGAACTAGCCAGTGAGGAAACTTCCCGACGTATGGTTTCGATCGAAGAGGACTGTTCAGTCAATTTGGGGTCGGTGAGTCCCAGGAGTTGCCACCGAATTTTCGGCTTCAGCACGGCGCGGTTTTTCTTTTTGCCGGTCTTTCGGCCTTTCCACACTGTCGAGATTTTCATGGCGTACTCCTTGTGCTGGGCTACGAGACTGTTCTCAGGGTCCTAAATCGTCGACGGTGCCGCTTCACGATTGGTGCCGATGATCCCCCATCGGGATACAGCAAGACTGTCCTTCAGGAGATTAGGGGCGTAAGAGCGGTCAGGTTACAGGAACGATCGCGCAGAGACGGGAGTGAGGGGAGTGAAGCGCGCAACGGGAAATGGAGCTCGTACGAATTGTCATCTTAGCATGTGGTCGGGCCTGAGTCAAACTGTGTGGTGTGGGAAAGACTGCAGAAATCGAATATGCGAGGGATATTAGGGCTGCCGTGAGGGGCTGCTTCCCGCAGCCGATGCCGTTCGGAGCCCGCTGGCGAGTCCGAGCAGGTACAACCCGTAAATGAGCCATTTTGACGGGTCAAAGTCGTACCATTTCGGTCCGTTGCGGTAGTCACTCGGATACATGTGATGGTAGTTGTGGTATCCCTCTCCGAACGTAATCAACGAGACGAACCAGCTGTCCCGGCTGGAATCCTTTGTTCCATGGGGTTGACGGCCCCAGATATGGCAGACGGAATTGATGCAAAAGGTGGAGTTCAGGACCGCGAAGGTTCTCCCCACGCCGGCGAGCAGAAAGCACCCGATGCCGCCGACCAGTCCGTTCGCAATGAAGCCGATCACAAACGTCAGCGCCAGTCCGCCAAGCACGATGAGTGCGTAGTATTTATGTTGCCAGATGGCTACCGGATCCTGCGCGACGCGGGAGGCATACTGCACGTCATCATACTTCCGTTCTGCGAAGAGCCAGCCACAATGGCTATGCCAGAATCCCAGCTTTGCGTTGTAGGGATCTCCTTCCTGGTCGCATTGGGCATGGTGGCGAAGGTGGTCTGCGGTCCACTTGATGGCACTGTTTTGTAATGCCCATGCGCCTGCGATAAGCAGTGCGCCTTTCACCCAGTTGGGGCAATCAAAACTGCGGTGTGACATCAGACGATGATAGCCCACGGTGATTCCGAGGCCGCTGATGAGATAGAGGATGCCGAACAACGTCCAGTCCAACCAGGAGTAATCGTAGAAGTAGGCATAGGTCGGGATCGCGAGGAGAGCCCCCACCACGATGGAGAGAAAGAGGACGACGGTCCAGCCGACATGGTAACGGCGAGCCAGGCGCAGTGTGTGTATATTCGTCGTCACCGGTTGTTTTCCGATAGAATCCGCATTCGTCATAGCCTACGATAGCATAGATAGGCCACGATGGCGAACTGCTTGTGTCGCGTAGCGATGCGGATGCGTCGGTGCCGGTTCGGTGCAAGAAGTTGACGCCTGAGGAGGCATGCTGTATGGTGTGCCTACATTGATCTCGCAGTAGTCCGGCGAATCACTGTTCAAACCATAACGGACTTCGCGATCGCATCGCGACCAGGTCCAGTTTGGAGCTGCATCGTTCAGGTGCTCTCTCCCCTCGGTTCTCTGATCCCGTCATAATGCGATCAAACTGAAAGGATAGTGTAGTGGATACGTTTGTTCACGAGAGTTTTCAAGGTCTCGGCTTATCTGAGGCGATGTTACAGGATCTTATTAAGGCCGGGTATACGGCACCAACCCCGATTCAGATGCAAGCGATTCCGCCTGCGCTTGCCGGGCGAGATGTAATCGGGTGTGCGCAGACAGGCACGGGCAAAACCGCGGCGTTTGCCATTCCGATGATTGAACGACTGGCGGCGCTGCCAAAAGGCCAGCCCCAGGCACTGATTTTGGCGCCTACCAGGGAATTGGCGTTACAGATCCTTGCCACGATCGATAAGCTCGGGCGTGGACGTCGCATTTCCGCCACTGTGATCATGGGCGGCGCTGATATGCAGGCGCAGGTTCGCGGACTCCGGCAACAGCCGGACATTCTGGTGGCGACTCCCGGTCGCTTGCTCGATCATATGTGGAACGGTACGATCAACCTGGCTCCGATCAAGATTTTAGTTTTGGACGAGGCCGACCGTATGTTGGACATGGGATTTGCCCCGCAAATCAACCAGATCCTCGATGCGTTGCCGGTCGAACGGCAGACATTGTTGTTCTCTGCCACATTGCCCGCCGACCTCACCAGGTTAGTGCAGGTCAGCGTGCATAATGCTGTGCGCGTCATGGTGAGTCCGTCGGCCACCACGGCCGACGGTGTGACTCAGGCGTTGCATCACACCACCCACGACAGTAAAGCGTCCTTGTTGGTGTCGCTCCTTGGACAAGAGCAGGAAACGGTGTTGGTCTTCACACGTACGAAACATCGAGCGGACAAGTTGGGTCGGGTGTTGGGGCAAGAGGGGCATAAAGTGGCCGTGCTCCACGGTGACCGGAGTCTCTCCCAGCGCCGTGCGGCCCTCGATGGATTTAAGCGCGGCACGTTCCGCATCCTGGTAGCGACGGATATTGCGGCGCGAGGGATTGATGTGGCGAATATCGGACATGTCATCAACTTTGACTTGCCGAATTGCCCGGAAGACTATGTGCATCGTATCGGCCGCACGGCTCGCATGAAAACGACCGGACGAGCCACAAGCTTCGTCACGTCGGAGGATGGTCTGCAGTTGCGGGCGATCGAGCAGTTGTTGGGGCATGCCGTGCCGGTTGCAGCAGGGAGTGCAAGGCCATCGTTGGATCCGCGTGGGCAGGGGCGTCCTGCACATCGGTCAGCACGACCGGCTCAAGGGCGTCCGGCAGGGTTTCGCGAACGCAGACCGATGAGCCATGGAACGCACAGACCGGCGCAGCCCATTCAAGGCGCCCCAGGGAACTAGAGCAGAGAGTGTGCGAATGGATCGCTCGTTGATCAATCTACTATTGGAAGGGAACGTCATGCCTGAGACGCAAAGCCTCCCGGTCAAGCCCAGCGCACCGTGGGTCAGAATTCCTGATGGAACCAAGGTGCGGTTGCGGACTGATAATCAGGAGGGTGTCATTGATGGGCTTACCGAACTCGTCACGGGGACCGGCCGGAATCCTGATNNGGGGATCAAGCGAGAACGCTGGTCGTTGAGGATGATCTGCTGGTGTTAGTGGATGCGGAGGGTTTGGCGCTGATTCTCAAACAGAAAGTGGAGTTTCGTCGGCTTGTGACCCAGCGATTACGTGGAGCGCTTGGCGACGATCGGTTTGTCCGTCCTGCCTAAGGAGCGGCGCGGGCCGTATGTACGGCCCGCGCATGCTCCCGTGCTAATACAGGGGTGGTTGCGGCCCCCACTGCAAACCTTCCAAATCCGGATCTTCTCCTGCAGGAATTGACGTGCGGTCGTCTTTTTCACCTTTCCGCTGCGCCCGCTTTTCTTCCTTTTCTTTCCGCTTCGTTTGAAGCGACTTCTCACGGTCCCGTTTCGCCATCGTTGTTTTTCCTGCGCGTGCGATAGTGTCCTCCTTGGTCGTCTCGTCAGTGAGATAGTGCTGGTATCGGCCAGGGCACAGACACGCAGCCGATTTTGTGTGGAGCCACCTATCTCACTCACGCAAACCGACATCTTGATAGGGTACGGCGTGAAGGAGAGCGATGTAGTTGCCTCTCGGAGATCGTGATGTACCGTACCACGATGCGGAGACTCAGTCAAAGCGGCATCTTGATCGACTAGGACGTGTGCGGGAGAGTGCGTGGTGTCGGGGTGGACCGGAGGCGAAGTTTGAAAATAACGCGTCGGCTCTTGTCCCGATCCACTCCGGTCGCAGGATGAGCGATGAGATCTTGTCGGCCTCGACCACTCGCCGACGTCAGTCGTTGGAAGCACGGTGAGACGGTTGGCTCCGTACGCTCGATGACCTCGAGGCCTTTCGTCATCACACGGAAGGAGCGTTCCTGGCTCAATCGCAAGTTCATCGCGTCGTCGCCGCGGTCGTCGGTATGGCCCTCGATCACGACTGAGTCGACATGGGACTCAAGTGGCCCACATACGAGGACGGCATAGCGTGGCATCATGTCGGTGAGAAATCGATCAGCCTGTGGTGTCAAGGTGCTTTTCCCGGAGTCGAAATTGAGCAGGTCCTCGGGGATGACGATTCGCATGAGAAGTGGATCATGCGGGTCGTTGTCCACGGAGAGTCCGAATTGTGCGAAGTGCTCATAGAGTAAGGTTTGAACATTGCTTGTGAGCGGCGTCGCGGGATCGGAGACGGTCGTCTGGGAAGGTGTTGGTGTGTCGGTCGGAGCGTCCTGGTCTGCTTGAGGTGCGAGTGATGCCGCAAGGAGCAGGACGAAAATAATGGCGAGTGAGGTCATCAAGTCCATGAGCCCATTGGTTGTCGTGTGGGAGATTGTCGAGTGGGAGCCGAGGTTATTCTGGTACATGTGGAATGTCTTCTCAGTGGTTTAGGAAGGCAAGGGACGTATCATCGTGGATCATGGGATTTGTGAGTTCTACTAGGCGTGATGACTGAAAGCGGCGCGAGTAGGTGTGTCGAGGTGCGGAGTCGCTGCAGCCATCCTTGAGGTTGGCGAAGTGGCGTCCCTGTTGTTGGATGGGGCGTGTGAGAGATTCTGGCGGTCAAGTCATCAACCAGGTGACCGACCTCTTGGGGCGATGAGAAGCGTTGGGCTGGTGGCGGCTCCAATTGGTGAGGGAGTTGCGTCAACGCGAGTGTGAGTTGTTGGATGAGCGGGGCGAAAGTTTTGGCGATGGCTTCGATCGGATAGGTGGCCTGGGGTGTGTTTTCAGCCTGTAAATGGGCACGGATTTCTTGCGTCAGTGCGTCCACGGATTTTGTCATCGCCTTCAAGGGCTGGATGAGTGCGTCGGTTGCGAGCTGTGTAGCGGAAGTGGAAGGGGAATGCCTCGATTCCTGTCCCAGTGAAGCCGGCCGGCGAAGTGTTCCCGTCATTCCTTCAAGAATCTGTTCAAGCGTTTTTCTTGGAAACAGGTCATCGATCAAGTGGGTGCATTGCTGATGGGCTGAGAATAAGCGAAACATGAGCGGCTTTTCTATCAGGGTAAAGGCGGTTGCGCAGACGAGCCCGACGATCGAGGTCAGAAATTTTCCGGCGAGACCATTGATGAGGCCTTGAATTCCGGCAATGACGTGCCCGTCGGCGTGTAGCTTGCTGAGGCCTACCAGTAGCGCGATAAACGTGAGCAGGAGGCCGATCCCTGTCAGGAGGGATGGCACTTGTTGATACCAGGCGAGGTTCAGCTTTCCTCGAAAGATGGTTTCGAGCGAAAAGAGTTCCTGGGCGGAACGGGAGCTAAATATGCGGGGTTCGATGTACCAGGCGACCTGTTCCGTCACGAGTGTCTTCCGGTATTGCTTCCAGGCAGGGGATAGCCAGGGTTCTCGCTGAAACGTCGTATCGATGAGTTGAAAATCCTTCCCATCCCGTCGGTCCAAGTGTGGCGGGGGGTCTTGCGTTCTACTTTTCAAGGCTCCTGGCGGGGGGAGCGTCAAACCGTCCTGGTCAAGTTGCAGACGTTCTTGGGCCAGCTTATCTAAGCAGCGCGTCACACGAGCAAACGGTTGCGCGGTCTGTGTCGATAGCTGATACAGCCGAGTGACCTGCCAGAGGAAAAATATCGTCAGGCCCGCAGAACCGTACCAGCTGACGAGAGGAGCGGAGAGAGCACCCAGAGGGGCAACATCCTGAGTCAACAGCTGAATGGCATGCTGGATGATCATGGGCGGCATCATGTCCAACTTTCGTGCCACTGTGGTGTGTCGGAGATGCACGCCGATTCGTGTAGTTGTCGATGGGCTTGCGAAAGGCTGAGCATATTGTTCCCTCAGGGGGAACTTTCTGCCGAGTTCGTGGCTATTCGGGTCTGCTGTTCCAGGGCATTCGCAGTGGGGGCAACGCAGAAACTTGAGGGGTGGTGACTTTCAAAAAAAGTATTTGTGGGGAGAAGAGGGTGAGATACAGTCAGCTGAGAGGTTTTGATTATGCCGACGAGCACATCACGCCCTTCGATGCTGAATAAGTTTCGTCGGCACCCTCGAGTGCGTATCCCCACCCCAATTGCCTGTGAGCTTGCCTGGCGTGATGAGCAGCGCTGGTTTGGAAAGTCTGTTCATGGTCCGGGTGTCGTGTACGACCTCTCATTGCGGGGGATGCGGGTCAGTACAGAAGCCCCCATCAAGCCGGGTGATCAGGTGTCTTTGCTGGTTCGGTTGCCACGGCAAGCGGCTCCCGCAGAGATCGCTATTGCCACAGTTCGCTGGGCGAAAGATCAGATATACGGACTGGCCTTTCAGCGGTTGTCGAGCACCTCCCATGGACGACTTCGAAGATACATGACGGTGTTCTCAAAAGGGATCAGATAAGCGAGGTCGGCCTTGTTGAATTCCCGTGTCTCTACAACCGAGCTCTCCTCGCGGCGGCGCAAACCACGTATTCGTGTTTCAGCACCATTTCCTTGCTCCTACGCCTTGGTCGGACTGAAGAAATGGGCGACGGTCAATCGGGGCGGTCTGGGCGTGGTGTGCGATCTCTCAGTTGCGGGTGCCAGAATATTGAGTGAGAGAGTGCTGGCTCCGGGTGATGAGATTGCGGTCAGCTTACGATTGCCGCACCAGCGGGTATCGACGTTTATCGATCGGGCGACGGTTCGCTGGGTGAAGGATTCCGTCTTCGGGGTCGAGTTCTGTTTACTGTCACCGATTGCGGTTACACGGTTAGGCAAGTGCGTCAACCGTGAAACACATGCTTCGACTCTGCCTCCAGTTGCTACCACGTCTGCACTGCGGTCTCGCTAAGATTCGATCTTAACCCGTAAGAATTGCATGGAGAGCGGTGCGCCCTCGGGTCTGTGAGGGCGCGGTCAGGGACTGATTACTTGACGCCTTCTCCAGGTGTGGAAATAAATTGCTTGCGAAAGCCGACGACTTTGGCGAGATAGTCACGGGTTTCTTGATAGGGCAGGTTCGCTCGTAGCCGGTCATAGACGGCAGGAGGTTGAAGCGAATTGATCTGGTTGATGGCCGCGGTTTGATCCTGAGCAAATGCTTTGAACACGTTGCGCGGACCGGTGTTATAGGCTGAAATCACGCAGTATTCTCTGGCCACCTGGTTCTCGATGCGCTCCAGCAGATTATAGGACAGGACGTTGAGATACGCACTGCCAAGCTCGATATTGTTCTCAGGATCGAAGAGGTAGTCTCGAGAGGGAATGGTATCCTTGCCCTTGGCTTTCTTGTAGGCATCGCGTCCCCCGCTGCTGGGCACGAGCTGCATGAGCCCAAAGGCGGGGGCGGAGCTGACCGCGAAAGGGTTGAAATTACTTTCCGTGCGAATGACCGCAAAGATCAAGCTGGGACTGATCTTGAACTGTTCCGCGTACCGGGTGACCGTGCTGCGGTATTTTTCAGCCTGCTTGTTCGAAAAATTGGCGACCATCTTAATTTCAGCAAGCAGGGCTTGTTTGGTTACGCCGTTCTGATCGATCGGCCGTGGCTTGGCCTGGTTTTCGACCGTAAACGTCGCAAAGGCTTCGGCTTGCGCCGGAGTCTTGATCGCTTGCCCCTCCTGGTCCACAACCAATCCTAGGAGGTAGGGCGGCTTGTCGCTGGTGAGCGTGACCGCTTTGTCGGAAAAGAGATCAACCGATCGAGGATCATCAGGAGTCAAGAGTGTGGTGACGAGGGCATTTTTCAAGCTGTCTTTTGGTGCTTTGTCGTCCAGTGTTTCAATCACGATCATCCCGCTATCAAAGTCGACGACCGCCCGGCTCATATAATTCTGGGTGTACTTGACGTACTTCTTCTGCTCCGGAACTTTTATTTCTTTCTCTCCCCATGTTTGGCGGACCCGACCGGTCAAGGCGGTCATGATGGTCTCGAAGTCGCGCTGCAAGGTTCGTATATCGCGCAGGACCGATTCAGGGTTGCGCTGATACGCGTCGGTGTGTTCCTTGAGGACTTGTTTGGGATCTTTGCCTCCGGCAATGCTGACGACGGTTTTTCCCGTTTGGCTACCGAGCACGCGTTCGGCACTTGTCAGGACGTGATCGGCGGTCTCACAGCCTGAGGCGGAAAGAAGGATGGGCAAAACAAGAAACCGCGATATCGAGGCATAGGGATTCATAACGCTAGTGTACCTGTTTTTATCGAAGACAGAAAGTGGGGGAGGGGATTGCGGAGCCGCTTGTGTATACAAGCGGCTCCGCATGAGGAGGCTGTCATCCTACTTGATCGCGACGGCTTTGACTTCTTTGTAGGACGTTTGACCGAGTAATACTTTCTGAATACCATCCTGGACGAGAGTTGTCATCCCTTCATCCATTGCGCAGTGAAGCATGTCTTCTGTGCGGGCTTTCTGCTGGACCATCCGCTTAATGTTGTCCGATCCGAGCAGGAGTTCGTGGAGTGCTACGCGCCCTTTATAGCCAGTGCGATTGCAGACTTCGCAGCCTTTCCCGCGCGAGAGACGGAACGTGTTGTCTTGTTTAATGCCGAGTTTGTCCCAGCGCTCGGCGCCGTAGCCCTGCCGAAGCTCTTCATACTCTTCCAGAGTGCCCACGTACTGTTCCTTGCAATCTTTGCAGATACGGCGAGCCAACCGTTGAGCGAGCACGCCGAGCATGGCGTCGGCAAAGCTGAAGGGGTCGCAGCCCATGTCCAGGAGGCGGGTGACCGTTTCCACGGCGCTGTTGGTGTGCAAGGTGCTGAGGACCAAGTGTCCGGTGAGCGAGGCTTCGATGCCGGTATCGGCGGTTTCTTTATCACGCATTTCTCCGACCATGATGACATCCGGATCGGCGCGGAGGAAGGCCCGCATCGCGGTGGCA
>CXWL01003851.1_pt1 | contig 21472 bp, 18 predicted proteins | sample 590931 | NCBI WGS metagenome assembly CXWL01 (sample SAMEA3498368, study PRJEB10139) | groundwater metagenome | biome: water well; material: biofilm material | place: Germany | collected 2015-04-27 | reverse complement strand
TTCAGCAGCATCTGAAGTCTGCCTACGAGTCCCGGCCAACCACACTCACGACGGCGCGGCTCTGCCTTGACCGGCTGGCGACGACCGCCGAGGAGATGCTCGTGAGCGTGAAGGCTGCCCCCGAGAGCCAAGCGACCTGGTGGGCGCGCGCACTCGCCAGGCAATGCCGGGACGCCCTCGATGACCTGATGTTTCTCGCGCCGTGGGCCATGCTGTCGGCCTCACAGAATAGGCTCAGCGAATGTGGCCACATCGATGAGATCCCCACGCTGCGTGAATTGGCCGGACTTGACGTGGCGTGTCTGCCGGCATTCGAACATCGGCTGGGCTCAGAGGCGATGCCCGAGGAGCGTACGTGGGTGATTGGCCTCCGACGGCTCGTGACGAAGGCCAGCCAGCGCGCCAGAGAACGAATCGCGGCCGTCGAAGGACTGGCACGTCAAGCCGGCCACTTCGCCGGCATGGACTATGATTTCCTGTTCGACAAGGGCAGTCATCTGCTGGCGATCGGCTACAACGTCGGCGAGCGTCGGCGGGACTCGAGTTACTACGATCTGCTGGCGTCGGAAGCACGATTGTGCAATTTCGTGGCGATTGCACAGGGGCAACTGCCGCAGGAGAGCTGGTTTGCTCTCGGGCGTCTCCTCACGACCGCCGGTGGCGGGCCGGTACTCATCTCGTGGAGCGGGTCCATGTTCGAGTACCTCATGCCGCTGTTGGTGATGCCGACCTACGACCACACCCTGCTCGACCAGACCTGTAAGGCGGCGGTGGAGAGGCAGATCGAGTATGGAAGACAGCGCGGCGTCCCGTGGGGCATTTCGGAATCCGGCTACAACACGATCGACGTGCACCTGAACTACCAATACCGCGCCTTTGGCGTGCCAGGCCTGGGACTCAAACGTGGGCTAGCCGATGATGTGGTCATTGCGCCCTATGCCTCGGCGCTCGCGCTGATGGTGGCGCCCGAGGAGGCCTGCCTGAATCTGCAGCGATTCGCGGCTGAAGGGGTTGAAGGACCATTCGGATTCTATGAAGCCATCGACTATACACCTTCCCGTATCCCTCGCGGACAATCGAGTGCGGTGGTTCGGTCCTATATGGCCCATCACCAGGGCATGAGCCTCCTGTCTCTGGCCTATCTGCTCCTGGACCGTCCGATGCAGAAGCGATTCGAGTCGGATCCGTTGTTCCAGGCGACCATGCTGTTGCTCCAGGAGCGGATTCCAAAGGCCACGGCATTCTATTCGCACACCGCCGAGCTGTCGGACATCCGAACGACTGCCAGTGGATGGGAGACGCCGGTGCGCCTGTTCCCCAGCCCTCACACGCCGATTCCAGAAGTGCAGTTATTGTCGAACGGCCGGTACCACGTGATGATTACCAACGCAGGGGGTGGGTACAGTCGTTGGAAGGATATGGCCGTCACACGCTGGCGCGAAGACAGTACTCGAGACAACTGGGGCACGTTCTGTTACCTCCGTGACGTGCGGAGCGGGGAGGTCTGGTCCACGGCCTATCAGCCGACGCTCACGCCACCGAAGAGCTACGAAGTCATTTTTTCTGAGGGACGGGCTGAGTTTCGCCGACGCGACCACAATGTCGAGACGTATACCGAGATCGTGGTGTCGCCGGAAGATGACATCGAACTGCGTCGAACCCGTATTACCAACTGCTCGCGGACCACCCGAACGATCGAGATCACGAGTTACGCGGAAGTCGTGCTCGCCTCATCTGCCGCGGACGCGCTGCATCCGGCGTTCAGCAATCTTTTTGTGCAGACCGAGATCATTCGCGAGCGGCAAGCGATCCTGTGTACGCGCCGGCCCCGGTCCCCCGACGAGCACTCGCCATGGATGTGTCATCTCATGGCCGTGCATGGAAGAGATGTCGGCACGATGTCCTATGAAACGGACCGCCTCCAGTTCATCGGCCGGGGCCGCACCACCGCGGATCCACAAGCCATGAGCGGCTCCGGCGCGCGACCAGGGACGCACGAGACTGCGGCGCTTTCTGGTAGCGAGGGCTCCGTGCTTGATCCGATTGTCGCCATCCGGTGTCGGATCACGCTCGATCCGGATGAATCGGCCACCATTGATCTGGTGTCCGGCATCGGCGACACCCGCGACGTCTGCCTGGGCCTGGTCGAGAAATACCACGATCGGCGGCTCGCCGATCGTGTCTTCGATCTGGCGTGGACCCATAGCCAGGTGGTTATGAGGCAGCTGAATGCCACCGAGGCTGACGCGCAACTCTATGGACGCCTCGCCAGCTCTGTTCTCTATGCTAATTCGTCCCTGCGGGCTGACCCGAGCGAGCTGATCAAAAACCGCCGCGGGCAATCCGGGCTCTGGGGCTACGCTATCTCAGGCGATTTGCCGATTGTGCTGCTGCAGATCGGAGATCCGGCGAATATCGATCTGGTACGTCAACTTGTACAGGCTCATGCGTACTGGCGTTCCAAGGGATTGGCCGTGGACCTGGTGATCTGGAACGAAGATCACGCCGGTTACCGGCAACTTCTCCACGAACAAATCATGGGGCTGATTGCCGCGGGCGTCGAAGCCCATGTGATTGATCGACCGGGCGGCATCTTCGTGCGACCTGCGGAGCAGATATCGAACGAGGACCGCATCCTGCTCCAATCGGTCGCTCGCGCCATCATCACCGACAGGCGCGGGCTGCTGACGGACCAGATCACCCGTCGCGGCTATGTGGAAGCCACCGTGCCGCGCCTGAAGCTCACCCGAACCATCCGCCGCACCGAACCCTTGCCATCGGCTGCGTTGCCGCGCCACGATCTCACCTTTTTCAATGGGTTGGGAGGATTCGCGTCTGATGGGCGCGAGTATGTCATTACGACCGCGCACGGACAGGTGACGCCGGCACCGTGGGTGAATGTCCTGGCGAATCCGCACTTTGGCACCGTCATCTCGGAGAACGGCCAGGCCTACACCTGGAGCGAGAACGCCCACGAATTCCGCCTCACTCCGTGGCACAACGACCCGGTGAGCGATGCGAGCGGAGAAACCTTGTACCTCCGTGACGAAGAGCGGGGCCACTTCTGGTCCCCCACGCCGCTGCCCAGTCGCGGAGCGACACCGTACGTCAGCCGGCACGGCTTCGGCTATAGCGTCTTCGAGCATACGGAGCGCGGGATTCGTTCAGAGCTGTGGGTGTACGTGGCCCTGGATGCACCGATTAAGTTCATGGTGCTTAAGGTGCGGAACGAGTCAGGCCGACCCCGCAAGCTGTCCGCGACGGGGTATGTGGAATGGGTGCTGGGAGATCTGCGGCCAAAAACGGCGATGCACGTCGTGACCGAAATGGACCCCAAGAGCGGCGCGGTCTTCGCGCGAAATCCCTACAACACGGAGTTCGCCGGGCGGACGGCCTTCTTTGACGTGGACGAGACGACTCGGACCATCACTGGCGACCGGACAGAGTTTATTGGGCGCAACGGCACGCTTCGCAATCCGGCTGCGATGACTTCGTCGCGGCTGTCGGGCAAAGTGGGGGCTGGTCTCGATCCCTGTGGCGCGATCCACGTGCCATTCGAGCTGGCCAGCGGGCAAGAGCGTGAGATCATCTTCAGGCTCGGCGTCGGGCGAGGCGTCGATGACGCTAGAACCCTGGTCCATCGCTTCCGAGGATTTGCTGCCGCACGTGGCGCGCTCGAAGCGGTGTGCCAGTACTGGACGCACACGCTCGGTGCTGTGCAGGTGGAGACGCCAGACGAGTCACTGAACCTGCTGACGAACGGCTGGCTTGTGTACCAAACGCTCGCGTGCCGTCTCTGGGCGCGGAGCGGATACTATCAGTCTGGGGGTGCCTTTGGGTTCCGTGATCAACTGCAAGATTCAATGGCGCTCATCCACACCGAGCCGCATCTTGTGCGCGAGCACCTCCTGCTCTGCGCAGCGCGACAGTTCCAGGAAGGCGATGTCCAGCACTGGTGGCATCCCCCCTCGGGCCGGGGCGTGCGGACGCGCTGTTCGGATGATTACCTCTGGCTGCCTCTGGCGACGTGCCGCTACGTGCTGAGCACAGGGGACAGCGGGGTCTTGGACGAACCCACCCACTTCGTCGAAGGCCGCCCGGTCAACATGGAGGAGGACTCATATTACGATCTCCCAGGCCGGTCTGAACACGCGGTCAGTTTGTACGAACACTGCGTGCGAGCCATTCTGAACGGCCTCACACGTGGGGAGCACGGCCTCCCACTCATCGGCTCCGGGGACTGGAACGACGGCATGGACATGGTCGGCAAACACGGCAGAGGCGAGAGTGTCTGGTTGGGATTTTTCCTGTATGACGTGCTCATGCAGTTCACGAAGGTTGCACGCCTGCGCGGTGACCCGTCCTTCGCTCAACGTTGTCAGAGGGAGGCGGCTGATTTGCGTCAGAGTATCGAGCAGCATGGCTGGGATGGAGAGTGGTATCGCCGTGCGTACTTTGACAATGGTTCACCACTGGGGTCGGCGAGTAATATCGAATGCCAGATCGATTCGATTGCCCAAAGCTGGTCGGTGCTCTCCGGGGCGGGGGATCTCACGCGCTCGCGTATGGCCATGGACGCGGTGGATCGACGCCTCGTTCGCCGGGAGCATGCGCTGATCCAACTATTGGATCCACCCTTCGACAAGTCAAATTTGAATCCTGGTTATATCAAAGGGTACGTCCCCGGGGTGAGAGAGAATGGGGGGCAGTATACGCATGCGGCCATCTGGGCGGCGATGGCGTTTGCCGCCATGGGCGACGGTCGGCGCGCGTGGGAACTGTTGGCGATGATCAATCCGGTCAACCATGCGCGATCTCCGGAGGAAACCGCAATCTACAAAGTCGAACCCTACGTGGTCGCAGCCGATGTCTACGCCGTGTCGCCGCACATCGGCCGCGGGGGGTGGACGTGGTACACGGGCTCGGCCGGTTGGATGTACCGGCTTATTGTGGAATCACTCCTCGGGCTGAGGCTGGAAGTCGACACGCTCCGGGTGGCTCCGTGCCTCCCCGCGGATTGGAAAGGGTTCACGGTGCACTACCGCTACCGGGACACGCTCTACCATATCACCGTCGTCCAAGTCAGCGCCGGGAAGGGCGAGACGCGGGTGACTGTCGATGGCGTCGAGCGACACGATAACGCGATTCCTCTTGTGGACGATCGTCAGGAGCACATGGTTGAAGTGAACATACAGGCTGCGGGTTAACACCGAAGGACTGCTACAATTCATTCAATTCCTCAACACTGAGCAATTTTGACCAGACCACCCGCTGTCTTCTCGCCATACTGACTTCATAGTCTGACGCTCTTCCTCGCCGTCCCCCTGAACTAGAAGGGCCGTTGGCGGCGACGATCTGGAAACTGAACTTCAGTCCACTCGAAGAACGCGATAGGCAGAACAAAGACATCGTCGCTGAAGACAGGACAAGGAGAATCGACGCATGAACAGAGCTCTTTTCACAAGCATCGGGTACGGATTGGTAGTGGCCTACCTGGGGCTTGCGGTCTCGGCCTGTAACACCACGAAGGCGACGAGCGATACGCTCGTCAAATTTTCATCCAGTACAAGTCCGGGGGAGCTGTTCACGGGCGATGGACTCGTCGCGAAGCACCAACACGTCAATGTGTATACGGCCATCGTGTTTGACAATCTGCAACAGGATATGGCGCGAGGCGATGGTCAATACCTCGCCTCACTCGGTGTGCTGTTGGATGTTCCGCCAGACCGTCAGCATGAATGGGCGCTGTTCACCCAGAGCCACTACTCGGTCCTGTTCGCGTCCGACCGTACGAAGGCGAATGAGATGCTGGTCGGACTCACTCGCGAATTTGCAGCCACTCAGAGCATGAGCGGGCCGAGTCGGCACTAACCGAATTACGGTGAATGTCGTTGTCGATCCTACGCGATGGTGGAACCTCAGGAAAGAGGAGTGAACCATGAATACCAGTCAGGTCATGACCAATAACCCAATCCGCCAGGCGTGGGCGCGACAAGGGCAAGGGCAAGGGATTGAGGTCGGCGCCATGACATCGGGGCCCACGCTCAAAGTGGGCAGGGTGATCAAGCTGCTGAATACAGCCCTCGACATAGAAAACGTCTGCATCTTTCGGTATCAGCGACATTACGTTACGGCCACCGTGAGTCGTTCCTTCAGCGTGAAGGCCGAGTTTCTCCAGTTTGCCATGGAGGAGCAGGTCCATGCCGATCGATTGGCCGAACGTATTGTCCAACTGGGGGGAGTGTTAAATCTGTCTCCCGAAGGGCTTCTGAACCGGAGCCATTCGGAATATGTCGAAGGGGAGTCCTTGGTGGAGATGATCACGGAAGACCTGATTGCCGAACGGATCGCGATCGATCGCTATCGGGAGATGGTCACCTATGTCGGCACGGATGATCCCACGACCCGTCAGTTGTTGGAGGTGATTCTGGCGCAAGAAGAAGAGCATGCAGAGGACCTGGCCAGCCTCCTGGAGGAACTTGGGTCTACACGCGAAGGCTCATGCGCCAGGTTGTTAGCCGGGCAGTAAAGGAGGACCGATCATGGGGAAAGCGTTCATTCTCTGGCTGCTGGGAGTGCCGTTCACGGTGCTTGTCGTCCTCTGGTTCTTCGGTGTGTTTGGATAAGACGGCGCGTGGCGGGTCTGCTGGTTGAGCGGGAACCGTAGAGCGGAGGAGAGGAGTCTGTATGAGTATTGAGATCGCCCTGTGGGTAGGAGTGGTGGCGTGTGTGGTGCTGGTCGGCGCGTTGGTGTCGCTGGTGATGCAATTACGGCAACGGGTGGTGGAATCGGGGCCTTTGCTGGTCTGTCTGAACGCCGAGCTGCCGTTGTTGCTCAAGGAGATGCGGGCGACGACGGCGAACCTGAACGTGCTCATCGAGCAAACGCGAGGTGGTGTCGAGCATGCGGCGGTGCTGCTGCATGCGGCGGGGGTACTGGGCGATGCCGTGCATCGGGTCCAGGAGACGGTGCTAGGGACGGGCCGGTCGCTGTGGGTGAATCTGGCCAGCCTGGTGGCGGGGTTCAGGGCCACGACGGCCGTCGTCAAGGCGCGTAGGCATCAAGAAGGAGGGTAGTTCAATGTCACAGGAGGGATGTGCAATGTCAGATTACAGAGGGTGTTCAGTGGGAGCGGTGGGATTGGCGTTTCTGAGCGGAGGGTTGGTGGGCGCTGCGGTAGCGCTGTTGCTGGCGCCGCAGTCGGGTCGTGAGTCACGGGAGCAGTTGCGGGGGTATGCGCGGCGAGCCGAAGAAAATATCCGTGAGCTGACCGATACGGCCACCCAGGTTTTGGACCAGGCGGTCAATAAGGGGCGCGAGTTCATTAAAGACAAGTAGGCGGTCGAGGCCGGGCGCGCTGCCATGCAGGGGGAGTGCGCCCGGCTGTCTACCGAACAAAAGGCATGACGGCGGAGTGCAGAGGAACAGGTGTTAGGCGGCGAGGCGAACGCGCCAAAAAAAAAGGAGAAATGAAATGAATCCCATTTTAATCGTGCTGCTGGTGTTGTTGCTCGTTGGCGCATTGCCCACCTGGCCGCACAGCGCGAGCTGGGGCTATTACCCCAGCGGGGGACTAGGGTTAATCCTTCTGATTCTGCTCATCCTGGCCCTGACCGGTCGGCTCGGCGGTCGGCGCACGTAGCTGAGGGGCTGGTGACGGGTGTGAGAGCCCTCGTGCAATTTCCGTCGGTCGCACAGGGACTGGCGTCGCGAGTAAGAAGCAGGCTGTGTTGCCCGACATGAAAGGACAGGACCATGAAAACAACAACGATGCTCGGCATCGCGCTCATCATGCTCGGCGTCGTGGCGTTCGCCTATCAAGGCATCACCTACACGACCAGAGAAAATGTGATCGACCTCGGCCCTCTCCAAGCCACGGTCGACAAACAGCAGACCATTCCGCTTCCGCCCCTTGTCGGGGGATTGGCCCTCGCCGGCGGCATCGCGTTGCTGATCGTGGGCGCTAGGAGAGCCTAGCCAGGCGACGATCCGCTCGCGCTGTGTGCGATGGCTGACGACGTCATCCGTAGACCTCGATACGTGGTGCTGTCCCCGCGATGCACCGGCATCTTCCGCAGCAGGGAGTTCGCCGTGCCCTTGGCGGAGGATCGTTCCTTCGGTGCTCTCCGACTATATGTTCCTATCCCTTTCCAATTATGTAGGGAAGGTAATTCCGAACAACCCAGCGTCATGCTGCTCGTGGCAATTCTTCAAAACTGAGCAATTTTGAACAGACCGCGATATGTCTTCTGGTGAGAATAGACCCACCTTTGTGAGGGTGTCTCAGTTTAACTGAGAGTGAGAGGGTAATCAGACTCAACCAGATTTTCCCGAGAGGGAGGGAGTCGGTATGCTTGTTCATCCTGACCAGCGGACGCCAATCGCCCGCCTTCTGCAATTTCTTCGCGACGGGGAGTATCTCGCCAGCGACTGTGCCCGGGCGCAGTCCCAGCTCGCGCCGGACCCGGGTATGCGTCGGTTTCTCCTCGGTCAGGCCCGGCAAGAGTCCTATCATGCGTATGTCTTTCAAGGAGCCATTGCCTGGCTGGCCCCACGCCACTTGGGTGCTTGTCCCTTGCTGCCGCCGATGGAGCGGTATCGCACGTTGATTGAAGACGCCATCCGTCGAGGAGACTTCGCCGAGACCCTGATGGCGGAACAAATCATCCTCGAAGGGCTGGGCCAGGCGATTCTCGAGCGCATCGAAGAGGGACTGGCCAAGCGAAACGCCCCCTTCGGACGCCTACGGCGCGTGCTGTTGCACCAAGAAGAAGCGCACCACGGCTTTGGGTGCCGAACGTTGGAACGGATGTTTGCGGCCGGGGTCACCTCACCGGACGCCCTCCGGGACCGTGGGCAGGAATATCTCGCATTGACGCACGCGATGGTCGCCACGTTGGGTGACCTGTTCACATCCATTGAGGAAGACGCGACGGCTTGGGCCACCGATGTCGGGCGGTATGTGCCGGAGTGGCTGACTCCCCAGGTCCCACGAAGAGAAGGCGCTTCCCCAGAGGCTTGAGCCTCTCCTGTTGCAGTGGGGTGACGACGAAGTCATCGTGCTAGATGGCGAAGTTGGGATCGCTCGCACGAGAGCGTACGGGCGAGGCGAGGACCCTCACCTTCCTTTCCACTGAATGAGTCGAGGCTCACCATCAAACGATCTGTCATGTCCTTACCGTTGGTCGTCCCTTTGGAATCAAGCACCGATCCGGCTCTCGTCGGCGGCAAGGCGGCGGGACTTGCCAGGCTGATAGCGCAGGGATTCCGCGTTCCTCCAGGTCTCTGTGTGACGACTCAGGCCTATCGTGACACGTTGCACGCCGGCGGGCTGGATCCCTCGGAACGCTGGAATCGGATCAGGCGCACGCCGGAGGTTGATCGTGAGTGGCTACTTGCGGACTCCCGGAGGACTGTCGCGTCGCTGATGCTGCCTCGGGCCGTGCTCGACCCGATTGACTCAGCAGTCGCCAAACTGGAAAAAGAATTCGCCACGGAAGACAGCACGACCAGTGGCATGCTGTGGGCCGTGAGATCCTCTGCCTCCGATGAAGACACGGAGGACGCGACGTTTGGGGGCATCTATCGTACGGTCTTGGGGGTGCCGCGTGGCTCGATCGCAGCGGCGATCCTCGACTGTTGGGCCTCGCAGTGGACAGCCCTTGCGTTTACGTATCGGGAACGTGCGGCGAAGCCAAGACCCGCTCCCGCCATGGCGGTCATCCTGCAGCCGCTCCTCGCTCCGCGCGCAGCCGGAGTCGCCTACTCCAGGCACCCCATCTCTGGCCGAACCGATCAGATCATGATTAATGCCGTGTTCGGGCTGGCCGAACCGCTGGTCAGTGGCCAGATGAGGCCGGATCAGTATGTCGTGGAGATCGGGAGCAACCCGGCTTCTCTGAAGATGATCCAGTGCGACATTGCCGAGAAGACGACGGTCAGGGTTGCCATGCCGTGGGGTCTTGCGGATCAGTCCTTGCCCGAAAGAGATCAGAGAAAAACCGTACTGGAGGAGTGTGACGTTCTCGCATTGGCGAGGTTGGTGAAAGCGGTGGAGTCCGCGGTCGGGAAGCCCGTGGATGTCGAGTGGGCGGACGATCCGCAGGGACTCTGGCTCTTGCAGGCCAGGCCGATTCCTCAACGAGACGCGTTGTCGGACTCCACGACGACTGTCTGGTCTCGGGCGAACTTCAGGGAGACGCTGCCGGAATTGCCGAGCCCGCTCGGCCTCTCGCTCCTAGATGGGTTTATGGAGACCCACATCGTGCGCTGCTATCGCGAGTTGGGATGCCGTATCCCGCCTGGAGTGTCGTCGGTCAGAGTGATCCGTGGCCGCCCGTTCATCAACGTCACCCTATTCCAGTCTGTCATGGCGCAACTGGGTGGCGACCCGACGCTCCTCGCCGAGCAGATGGGTGGTGAACGCACATCTCCGGTCCCGCTCACAGTCCCGCAGCTCCCTTGGTGGAGGGTTGTCATCCTCATGGAGTGGAAAATCAGGCGTGCGGCCAGGCGAGCACCCGAGTGGTTCCAGGAGATGCGTCGGCTAGGGGCACGATGCAAGGACGAACCAGTCCGAGGACTCACGCCGGTCGAGCTGTCGGCTTGGGAAGAGGAGTTGAGTCGGCACCTTCTCACGAATGGCGACCTGACCTTCGCCATCTTCAACGGGGTGTCTCAGGGGTTGTACGTGATGAAACTGCTCCTCGAACGGCGGCTGGGAGCTGAGTGGCGGCAACTCCTGAATCAGGCGTTGCAAGGAGTGGGGACCGTCATTAGCGCCAACCAAATCCTCTGGTTGGCTGAGCTGGCCGAGGCGGCCGGACGCGAGCCGGCGGTTCGGGACTTCCTGCTGGCGGAGCCTTGGATACCTGAGCCGTTCCGGGTTGAACTGGCCGGCACGCGTTTTCTTCAGGAATTCGACGCCTATGTCGCGGAATACGGACACCGGGCGGTCGGCGAATCGGACGTCATGACGCCGCGCTTCGCGGAGGTCCCTGAGTATGTCCTCGGGGTGATCAGAGGACATCTGATGGTTCCTCCAACCAGGTCTGCCGACGAGATCCGCCGTGGGCAAGAGTCTGCCCGACAGGAGGCGCTACGACATCTCCGTGCCGAGTTCGGCTGGCGCTGGCATGAATGGGCGGTGTTTACCTGGTGGCACCGGCGGCTCTGCCGTTATCTGGAATTACGGGAAGCCAACCGGCATGCCCTGATGCATTTCATCGCCTGTGCCCGGCACGTCGCGAGGAGCGTAGGACGTACATGGGTGGCCAGTGGCCGCTTACAATCCAGAGACGATATCTTTTTTCTGACGCTCGATGAGATTAAGGCGGCCGTATCCGGTGCAGCGAAAGACTGGAAAGGACTTGTGGAAGCGCGTCGCAGGGAATGGGAGAGCCATGCCGAGAAGAGCGTCCCAGATACGGTCATCGGAGGCGCTGAAGGAGTGGGTGACGAAGGCGGCAGATCTGCCGGATCGAATCGTTCGCTCAGGGGGCTCCCCATCAGTGCAGGCTATGCGGAAGGACCTGTCTGTCTGTTGCTGTCTCCGAACGACATGAAGAAGGTGAAGCGGGGGGATATTCTGGTGGCGCCGGTGATTGATCCCGGCATGGCGCCGCTCATGGGGCTTGCAGCCGGACTCGTCGTGGAGATGGGCGGCACGCTGTCCCATGGGGCGATCATCGCCCGCGAGTACGGCCTCCCCGCCATTGCCAATGTCCATGGCGTGACACATCTCCTGAAGGACGGTGAGCGCGTCGCCGTGGATGCCACAGCGGGAGAGATCAAGCGGCTCACACCTTAGCAGGATGCTGAAATAGGCCGCCAGCGGCGTTCTCGCGTCGTTCAGAGCCTCCACGTACCGCAAGGGTACGCGTCGGCTTCTCGCGTGCTGCGGCCTTGCCTGGGACAAGGCGCGTCTTGGCGCGCCAGGGTTGGGCGGGTGAGAAGGACGCCTTTTTGAGCATCCTGCGGGAGGGGTCTCCTGTTGCGCCACACGTGTGGAACAACGAACTTCGCGCGTGCCAACATGATTGTTCCGCAGCGTGTTCAATAAGATGAGCTGAGTTTAGTTTAGCGGAGGTGTTGACTGGAACTGATTTACTTTAAGTTGCTGGTGTTGATCGTCGTCGCAAATCTGGCACCCATTTTCGGGCAGCGGCTATTACGAAACCGTACTGCCTTTCCCTTGGATTGTGGGTGGCGTTTTCTGGATGGACGCCCTCTGTTGGGGCCTTCCAAAACTTGGCGAGGCTACTTATTTACGATCCCGATCACGATTGCGTGCGCGTGGGTCGAAGGTTTTGACCTGACAATGGGGCTGGTGTTTTCTCTCGGGGTTCTGGCGGGGGATACCGTAACGAGCTTCATTAAGCGGCGTCTTGGGCTGGTCTCGGGAGTCCAGGCTCCGGGTCTCGACCAGGTCCTTGAAAGCCTGCTCCCTCTCCTCGTGGTGCAACATAGGCTTGATCTTGTCCTGTCGGGTATCCTCGGCGTCGTGATGGCCTTCATCATCCTCAACCTCATCTTTTGGCGCTATTACGTTCACCCGCAGCCTTCGTAAACCCAGCGACTACACCCGCAAATACGTTGTGGCAATAATCGTCGTCGCTTGTCATGCCATACGAGATGCGCTTCACCACAAACACTCCATCGGGCATGTTTGTGACCACCCGTCAGGAATAACGGGGGCGAGCCGGCTACCCGTCCAGCATGTTTGCCGCGCATCTTCTGCCTCAAATTTTCCAGCCTGAGCAATTGTGAACAGACTGCCGTCTGTCTTTTCGGCAGACTGCGGTTCACATTAACAAGAGAGGTGCCGCATGCGATGTCAACGGTGTCAGGGTCTCATGGTGCGGGAACAGATAGGCCATCCTCTAGCAGAATGGGCTGGGGGGGATGGCAGTGGCTGGCGATGCGTGATCTGCGGAGACATTATCGATCCTGTGATCATCGCCCATCGCGTGTCTCGCATCAACGCCCAACCCGCACTCTAGCAGGAGGCTCAAACAGGCCGTCCAGCGGCGTGCTCGCGAACTGTGAAGCGTCTCTCGCAGGACGATTGACGATTGAGCCACTGCACCATTGAATCAATGGTGCGATGACACAATAAGTCAATCGAGAGCCTCGAACGACGAGGACGGCCTGTTTGAGCCTCCTGCTAGGAGGCTTGCATGAGTGAAGTCGGTCTTCGAAGGATTCGCCGCACTTCGCAAGCGGCCTCAAGCTGTGCTTGACGAAAATATCTCCAATTTATACAATAATTTCTAGTTGTGATGTGTTGCCTACTTGCCCCCCCCAATGGTGGCGGAGACCGTAAGGAGAGAGCCCTACGGCCCGCAAAGGAACGACGCTGTTCAATCCTGAGAGATTTTTCACCAAAGTCGGGAGGGGCAAAACGACTCTGACGTCTTCTAAGAAGCAGGTGTTCTTTTCGCAAGGGGACGCAGCGGAGGCCGTGTTCTACATCCAGAAGGGCAAGGTCAAGCTGACCGTGGTTTCGCAGCAGGGCAAAGAAGCCGTTCTCGCGATTCTGGAACCCGGTGCTTTTTTTGGGGAAGACTGCCTCGCCGGACAGATTGTTCGTATGGTAACCGCGACCGCCGTGGAAGCTTCCAGTATTGTGCGCATCGACAAAGACGCCATGATCCGTGTGCTTCACGAGGAGCCCACGTTCGCCGAGCTGTTTATGTCCTATCTGTTGGCTCACTCTATTCGCATCCAAGAGGATTTGGTGGATCAACTCTTCAATTCCAGCGAGAAGCGGCTGGCGCGGGTGCTGCTGCTAATGGCCCATTTTGGGAAAGAAGGCCAGCCGGAGACGGTCATCCCGAAGATTAGTCAGGAAACGCTCGCCGAGATGATCGGCACCACGCGCTCCCGCGTTAGTTTCTTCATGAATAAGTTCCGCAAAATGGGCTTCATTGAATATAACGGCAAGTTGCACGTGCACAGTTCCCTCATGAATGTCGTTCTCCACGATTAGCAGGATGCTCAAACAGGCCGCCAGCGGCGTGCTTGCATCGCTCAGCGCCTCCACGTACCGCGAGGGTATGCGTCGGCCCTTCGCGTGTTGCGGCTTTGCTGGACGGCCTGTTTGAGCATCCTGCCGGCTGTTCAGGGGTTGGTGTGGCGCATGACATGGCGGCATGTTGGAACGGCAGGAGGGTCACTCCTTCTTGCGGATCTTCGCGCAGCGGCCTCGTCCTGCGGCCGGCCTCATCAATTCTTCCAATTTGAGCACTTTTGACCAGACCTCCATTGGTCCTCTAGACAAAATGTAGCGACCTTTCTGAGCGACACGCCCTCGCCGTCAGTTCGAACTCCAGAAGCGTGCAGGTCAAAGGTCTACGCTATGAACGATATCGCGGTACAGCCTGCAGGCGACGTGAATCCTGAACCGCAGAGTCTACCAGCCAGTTCAGGAGGAGTAGGCTCTCCCCTGGGAGCACGTCGTTGCTGGACCCTGCTCCGCTTCCCGTTCACTTGTCGGTGGTCTTCCCATGTCGAAGAACTCCAACCCTTGGCTGAGTTGCTGAGAGAAGGAAGGCATCCCTCCGCATGATGTCGTTTCGTCTGAAAACCTTTGTGGGCCATCGTGAGACCTGCTCCCGCGTCGCGGTCATCATGGTGATCGCCGTTCTCGTGGCCGCCCCTGTAAATGCCGCTCCTGTCGAGGTGCGGTTTCCGGAGGGCATGACCCATGGCTTTCTTTTGGTGCGTTCGCATGTCGGGGAGATTATTGGCCAGGGTGAGATGACCCAAGTTGCCAAAGAGGGCAATCTGGTCGAAAGCCAGTTGGTGTTCCGTTTCAAGGACGGCTCTCTGCACGATGAGAAAGTGGCATTTTCTCAACAGCGTGTGTTGACGATGATCAGCTATCGCCTGGTCCAACGAGGCCCTTCGTTTCCGGACCAGATCGACGTCTCGATAGACCGAGGCACAGCGAAATATACGGTTCGATCAAGAGCGGGGAAGGATGGAAAAGAACAGGTGCTGACCGGACACGTTGATCTGCCACCGGATGCGTATAACGGCCTGCTGGTCACAGTGTTGAAGAACCTCCCGAAAGGAACCAACGCGACGGTGAACATTCTCACGTTCACCCCGACGCCACAGGTTATCCCGCTGCAACTGCGTGCAGTGGGTGAGCAGACCGTCCACATAGGCGACCTGTCTCGTACGGCGAGGCATTATGCCTTTCAGCCTCAGCTCGGCAGGATACGAGAGTTTTTCGGGAGGGTCCTTGGCAAGCTCCCGGCCGACTTTCACTATGACGGCTGGATCCTGGACGATGAGGTGCCGGGTTTCGTCAAATTTGAAGGGCCCTTGCAACTTATGGGGCCGATTGTGCAAATCGAACTGGTGAGCCCCCGCTTGTCTACACAGTCTGAAGACAAGAAGCTTTCTTCAAAATAACGTGGGCTCAGTCATTTTCGGGCATTCCGAACATCCACGATGCCACGCTGGCCGGCGCACATAGGCATCATGCCCTCACGCGGCCCCTTCTCACGAACAGGCTCTGGAAGTCTGGCCTCATTGATTCCTACCGTGTGCACGTGCAGGGTCCGAGCTAAGCGGCCTGCCTTCTTTCCAAACTGAGCAATTGTGATCAGCCCACACAGGATGGAACTGTTAATTTTTAAGCTTGATCCTCACTCAGAGGCCGTGGAGAGCAGAGTTCCTGGATCCTATGACCAGTGCCCAAGTGTCCCAGATCAACTGGCATGTTGACGGTGGAAGTTCATGAGGACCGATCGCAGGTTGAACGAAGAAGCCATACGGATGGTCACGAGGCATTCACCCGTACGGTGAGGCTTGGTCATCTAGCGATAATGTTGAGGATTGGTGCTGATCGACGGCATCGTGCTCCTGACCGTGGGAGCAAGCACCGCGTAAAGGACTTGGAACAAGGATGACCACACTACGAACGAAATCGGCAACAGAAACAGATATTGTCGTCGGGCTTATTCCTAGTACGAAAATCCAGAAGCCTGCGGCCAAACAACGATCCACACGGTTCAACTCCAAGACCTTTCTTACCCAAAATGGCCAGGGGAAAACAACGTTGCAGGCCCCTACGAAGCACCTGTTCTTTTCGCAAGGAGATGAGGCCAATGCCGTGTTCTATCTCCAGTCTGGCCGGGTCAAACTCACCGTGCTCTCAAAGGAGGGCAAGGAAGCCGTGGTCGCGATTCTGGCCCACGGAGACTTTTTTGGGGAAGGGTGCCTCGCAGGGGAACTCGTATGCATGGCCACCGCCACCGCACTAGAGGCCTCCATGGTCATGCGCATCGACAGGGCGGCCATGGTCCGTGTGCTCCGCGATGAGGCCAGCTTCGCCAAGCTGTTTATGGCCTATCTGCTGTCTCGCAATGTGCGCATCCAAGAGCACTTAGTTGATCATCTCTTCAATTCGGTCGAGAAGCGGCTGGCGCGAGTTCTCCTGTTGCTGGCCCGCTATGGGACAGACGGTAAGCCTGACGGGGAAATTCAGAGGATCAGCCAGGAGACGCTCGCCGAGATGGTCGGCACCACGCGATCGCGAGTCAGTTTATTTCTAAATAAATTTAGACAGCTGGGCTTCATTACGTATAAGGGTAAAATTGAAGTGCGCAGTTCACTCCTCAATATTGTCCTACACGACTAGCCTCCTCTCATTTCGATATCGTTGATGTCACCCAGGTGACAGAGTCAAGCTGCCCCCACATCCATTCTCCAAACGTGAGCTATTGTGCTCAGACGGCCATCCCTCCAGAGAGGTACATTATCAATCGATAATGCCTCATTAAGCCCTCGCGGATTGATCAATGCATGAGAGCGAACGTTGTGATCGTCAGATGAAGATGATTCTACGCGACGAGATCGCTTGATGTGCGTAGCACTGATGAAGGGCCGGGATGAGTTCGTACAGGCCGCACAACATTCACGGCGGCAATGAGAAGGTGTTCACCACCTAACCGGACGGAGTTGCCATGCAATCATATCTCGCTTCATGGATCGTTGTTCTCGGAATGGCTACCACAGTGACTGGATGCGCCTCGATGGAGTCCTCCAGCGGGACATGGATGGTCGATGCCTCGAACCATCATCGGTTGAAGAGACAGCCGGCGATTATCGCCATCGTGGGTGACGTCACGCGAGTTACCCCATTCGAGCACTCTCCCACTGAATCGGTGAAAAACGCGATCATCGATGTACTCTCTATTCTGGGAGATGAGGCACTGAAGCAGCCGGGCCGGTCGGCGGAACGCCGCCAACAAATTGAGCAAGTCATCAGACACCGCGTCAACTATGAGCACATGGCCCAACGCTCTCTGGGGGCTCCTTGGACGAAACTCAGTGACACGGAGCGGCAGGAATTTGTGAGCTTGTTCGTCGAATTCATACGAGACACGGTTGCCAACAAGATCGACCAATATTACGACGAACAGGTCTTCTATCTCTTTGAACAACGCGAGGGCAGCGTTGCCGAGGTCAGAACCAACTTGATTGGCCCAAAGGTTGATACCGCCTTAGATTTCCGGTTAGAGAACCAGTCCGGCGAGTGGCTCGTGTATGACGTGGATATTGATAGCGCTAGCATCGTGAAGAATTACCGGACACAGTTTAGCCGTATCATCCGCGATACCTCATATCCGGGGCTCGTAGAGAAGATGAAGCAGAGGGCACTTACCGTGAAATTGTTTGAAAAGACTTCCCCCGCCATAGCCCTGTTGCCGACGCCCACGTCCGACTCTCAGTAAGTGCGCATGCTCTTTCGTCTTTGGGAATGACGAGCAGGATTCGTCATGTCGTACTCGTCCCTGTTATGCCGCATCAGCCCAAAGACGAACAGTTGGGGATCGTCACATCCCTCTGCTCTCACTCAAGCTGATTCCTTGCGCGGTTGAATTTGAATTCACCAAAGAATGCCCACTATAGCCTTAACGCATGCCAGGCGTTTGCTACGCGATTACATTCAGCGCTGATTGATATGGGTATTTGATTGTCCACCATTGACCTGCCGGCAAAGAGCGTCCGTATCCCATTTCCGCCATAGGGTTGAAAGACCTCCGCCATAGGCGGGGACCGGATGATGACAGCGACAGTTTAGGTCGTGAGCTGACGTGGGATGGGTCCGATATCATCGGTAAACAGTCTCCCTGATGGCGTGCCTCCAAAAATCGTCTGTCGTTTCACGGTTGGTTGCGTGTGGTCACAGCTGTTTTCCCTCCCAGCTAATGGTGCCCCTCAACGAAACAGCCGCCTTGTGAACCTCCGAATAAACTGCTCTTGAATTCTAGGTCCGTAATGCGGGCGTCGGTGACGCCTCCTCCCTCGATCGGATCGGACACGGTGGCATTCGAGCACGGGCCAGGATTGGCAATCAGTCCATTAGCATTCTTTCCATTCGACATCGCTGATTTCGCCCAGGTGTGGAGCCACGCATCCTTCCCAAGTAATTCTGTAGACGTGAGCTATATGGACCAGAACATCATCGGACTTTGCGGCAGAATATTCGTATGCCGGGAACCCGAGCAATCAGGCCGGCCGGTCTGATGCATCGTCATCGACTGAGCAACGAGTCACACAACAATTTATACAAGGGAGACGAGTACGAAGAAGTTATTGAGCCTATCGACAGCACAGATGTTATTGGGACTGACCTGTCTCGTCGCAGTCACCGCGACTCAGGTGAATGCCGATGACCGCGACACGACCACGAAAGTGAGCGGGGTCATCTCCAAAATTCAAACCGAGCGCATCTCGGTCACCACGTCCTGGGGCAACATGAGCATTCAGTCGGATGCGCTGGCCGGTGCCAAGGTCGGCGATGAGGTGACCGTGTGGGTCAATGAAAACAATGTCGTCATTGATGCCTACCCCAAAGGCGCGACAAGGCCGGAGCATCGCTGGATTCGCGGCAAGCTGACCTATACGTCTGCAGAATTGAATTCGATCAGGCTCTGGACTCCCGAGGGCGAGAAAGACTTTTCGGTGAAACGGAATCGCCCGAAGTTCTCACACTTCGAAGAGGGTTCCCTTATCACGGTGCAATTGAACGACAAGGGTGAGGTTATCGACTTGCATCGTGTGCTGGAAGTGGAATTTGAACTGGCTCTCATCCCTCACACCGAGTCCGGTCACAGGATCAGACTGGACGGCGTGGTGGCGGAGATCAAATCCGGACAGGTCTTCGTGAAGACGCCCGTGGGACGGTACAGCTTAAATGCCAAGACAGCTCCACAGGACGTCAAGGTCGGCGACAAATTGACGTTGTGGGTGAGCGGCAACAATGTGGCGGTCGATCACCATGCGAAAGGGAAGACGGGAGTTCATCGTCTCATCACCGGCAAGTTGACCTACGCCTCAGGGGACAAGAAAGAGATCAAGCTCATGACGCCTGAGGGCGAACGATCCTTCCCAGTTCAACACGGGGAAAGCAAGCTCACCACCATTGAAGAGGGCACGCCAATCACCGTGGAACTGAACGAGGCCGGCAATGTGATCGAGATCCGGAAGGCTGGGTGAGTGAGAGAAGAATGGGCTGCCAGAGTGTGGGCCTGGCCTGTCGCCGTTGGGAAGAGGGGCAATGCGAAGAAGTGAGAAGAGCGCGCGGGCTAGGAATGCCCAGGCTGTGGCCAGGCTCATGGGAGGATCGCCATGACATATCGACCAAACTGGAAATGGATGCTATTGGGAATGCTGGGGACGGTCTTCATCGCCTTAGGCATACCCTTTGCGCAAGAATCACCACTCAAGGGGACGAGCTATGCTCCCGTTGATCTCAAGGAGGACTTTGCCGCCGTCATGGCTCGGATGAAAGCCGCGAAGCCTGAGGTCATGAAACGGCAGATGGATGTGCTCAAGGAACGGTACGATCTGGCGAACCGCCCAGCCAAAGATGTCACGATGTCTCGTGGCAAGCCTATCCAGGAAGGGATACGCGTCACACTTCCGCAGGGGATGACCTGGGAGAAACTTCAGGCCATGAGCCCCGAAGAGATTCGAGAGAAGGATGCGTTCCCGGCTGGGTTCTTTCCCCTTCCCCATCCCAACCATCCTGAAGGAGGGATGGTGTTCCCCAAGTTCCACATCGAGGAGATTCAGAAGCAGGAAGGTCGCGATCTCACTCGCTTCGACCTGGAGTTTGACCTGCCGGCCCATTTTCTCCCTGAGTTCCCGGCACCCATCTATCTCACGACCAGGACCGATCTCGGCGACGTCTCTCAGGGAAAATTGGTCACCATCGACAACTATTATGAGTTCTTCAACGGGATTTTGAATCCGAAACAGCTTGAGGGCGTACGGCTGTTAGTCACCCCATTCCCGCAGCAGCAATTTAACCAGACGGAAGACCGTCGTACCGTGCGTCCAAGCCGTGGCGTCGCCTGTTTCGAGTGTCATGCGAACGGCCACACGAATGCCAGTACCCATCTGGCCGGAGACGTCCGCCCTCAGGAGTTCCGCCATCGTCTGGATACCCCCACGTTGCGCGGCGTGCACATTCAGCGGCTGTTCGGCTCGCAGCGGGCGCTGAAGAGTGTGGAGGATTTTACGGAGTTTGAGCAGCGCGCGGCCTACTTCGACGGCGATCCAGTGATCGCGACAAAAAAAGGGGTGAACATTCTTGAACGGGGAAGCCAGGTGCACTTCATGGCCGAGTTCCAGGAGCTCCTCGACTTTCCCCCAGCACCCAAGCTCGGCATTGACGGGAAGTTGAATCTAAAAAAAGCCACCGCGTCTGAAAAGCGAGGGCAGGATCTGTTCTTTGGCAAAGCGGTCTGCGCGAGTTGCCATCAGGCGCCCTATTACACGGACAATTCCATGCACAACCTGAAGGTGGAGCGCTTTTACAAGCCGCGGATGATCAATGGACGGATGGCGAGCGCTGATGGCCCCATCAAAACGTTTCCCTTGCGGGGCATCAAGGATTCGCCCCCGTATTTGCACGATGGGAGGTTGCTGACGTTAGAGGATACCGTGGAGTTCTTCACCCTGGTGTCAGGGACTCAGTTGACGACGGAAGAGAAGCAGGACCTGGTGGCCTTCCTCCGTGTTCTCTAATGGCCAGAGGGGAAGCCGGTGACACATTCTGGTTACGGAGAGAAGACCAATACCGTCATGACGGTAGCCCTACTGAACAATCAAAGGAGCACAGGAGATAAACCATGAAAACCGGAGATTCCTACGACGTCACACCGTTCAATTTGAACGGGCTCATCGGGATTTCTGACCGAACGCTCGACATGCATTTGCAGCTGTATGAGGGATATGTAAAGGCTGCGAACCAGCTCACGACCAAAATTGGAGAGATGCTCAGCGATGGCCAGATTGATCAGGAGGAAATGCCGGCCTATTCGGAGCTGACACGACGCTTAGGGTTTGAATACAACGGGATGGTCTTGCACGAATATTACTTGGCGCTCCCGGGTTTCGCATGGGTAGGTTGAACGGATAGTATGGTCGTCCAGGGAGGGACCG
>CXWL01116956.1_pt1 | contig 21492 bp, 16 predicted proteins | sample 590931 | NCBI WGS metagenome assembly CXWL01 (sample SAMEA3498368, study PRJEB10139) | groundwater metagenome | biome: water well; material: biofilm material | place: Germany | collected 2015-04-27 | reverse complement strand
ACCAGCACCTGCATACCCAGCCGGTTGGCCTCGGCCACGCCTTCCACGCTGGCGATACCGTTGTCCACGGTGAGCAGAATATCCGGTTGGTATTGGGCTGCAAGTTGCACGATCTCCGGCGTCAAACCGTAGCCGAATGGCGAAAAAATAGTACAAATAATAACTGTATGACTGACTACAACACCTGTAGAAATGGCTGATATAGAAATTCATGTGGCATGGTTATAATACATTACCGTCACGTAGTGTAATTTAAGTCGCCGAGTATTGGGTAAAAAGCGCAATTTTCTTACATTTTAGCAAGTGCGAATTATAATCCAAACCCAGCACCCATAGCCATCACGTCTTGCCAGCCAGATGATTGACGTAGAGGCTCAACATGGAGCGCGCGATCTCTCTCGCCTCGTTCAGTTCGGCATGCGTTGCATCGCGTAGAGCTACTCCATTTTTGCCTCGGTGGCGGCCTTGGCGCAAGGGCTCATTGTTGCTCAGTTGACCGAGTCTTGACCACGCTGCCGACGTGATCCCGAGTGTTGCGACTGCGTTTGACTGTCCACCGAATTCGGCCGCGAGCGCGTCGCGTACTTCATACAAGTAAACAAGCTCATTCTGCGGATCACGAATGGCATTGCTGAAGATTGTGAGCATTGCGGTCAATACTGGGCTCGACGATCTATGCAATTGAACAAGATCAGCAAACCTTCTCTTTGCGGCAGTTCTCTCTGCCATCGAATCGTAGACGACACCGTCAGCGCTGGTCATACGGATATCGACCGTTCCCGCTGCAGCGACAGCCACTGCGCCTTTGAGCTCAATGAATACGTCTTTCCGTCCGTCTGGATGAACACACGTTCGTCGAGAATCTGAGAGTTCGTACGGGCGAAACGCTATGAGCTGAGCGCCGAGAAAGCGGTCGTTTAGAAAGGCATGCATCTCATCACGAATTGCCGGACTCTCCGCGAACGTGTTCGAGGCGACCCAAGCTTCAACCTTTCCAGGCAGTATTGTCATTGTGTAGTCGTCGCGCACTACTTCGAATGGCTCTTCAAAGTAGTCAGGAGGCGAGTACGTCCATTCGAATAGCTCTTGTGTGCTCATCAGATGCTTGTGTGACGGCTAACAGTTATCCGTGCGATACAGAGGCGAGAATACCTTCATTCAGCATCTTAATCTCGCATAACGAATAGCGTTTACAGTTCAATCCAAAGCTGCCAAAGCCACATACCTCAATTCTACGCCACCGCCCTCTGGCGAATTTCAACCAAAACGTCCCTCAGTTGGTCTGCCTTTTCCAAAGAAAACACCCCAACCGCCCCTTGTGAATGAATGTCGGTAAAGGGTGATTCATAGAGCCTGTCCGGTTCCATCACACCGTTCTCGGTCAGGTAGTCAACCACGAGGTTGATGAACTCTATCTGGTTGGCGGTTACCGCTGTGCCGGATATGAACTGACTGAATGCTTCCTTGGCTGTTTCATGGTCAAGCCCCACCAGTGAGCGTATGAACACACCCAGCCCGTTGCTTTGTTCCTTGGCGCGGTCAATCACTTCCTGTGTGCCGCCAGCATCCAGCAGCATGTGTTCAAGCGCGTCGAGGTCGGAGGGTGTGAGCGGTTGGTTGCGCTTCAGGCGTTGCAGGGATAGGTGACTCTCATGTGCTTTAAGGAACTGCCTAGCCTTCTCACGGAAACGCTCTAGGTTCATACCTGTGCCAACCCCCGGCAAGTCAGTCGGTGTACCTTCTCCTATATCATCCTCGAAGTCGGTGTAGACCACGTTCCGCTGCTCCTTATCAATCAGCTTGATGAGGGTGCGTAGCTTCTTGCGTGCGCTCTCCAGCATGGCAACGGTCACGTCTTCCCACCACTCTTCACCCGCGATGGCTTGTATCAGCACCATTTGTGCTTTGATGGCGGGGATAGCCTGCTGCTCCTCCAATGCACTGGCAATCGCCACCACCCTTTCCCGCAGGCTGGCAAAGTTGGTATCAGCTTGTAGCAGGGATAACTGGGTACGCAGCATGATGAGGTCAAAGCGTTTTGCGTCCTCATCTTCATCAGCAAGCTCGGTGGGTAGCCCCGACACGTTATCGGCAAGGTCAGTCAATTGGTCAGTGGTCAGGGTCTCCCAAGCTTCAGCCTTGGCATACTGCTCCACCAACTTGCGCTGAGGCCGCACCACAAAATTGTGTATGTTCATCGCCGCAACTTGGGCGTGCAGGTGGCTGGTCGTCTCCTTGCCCAGATGCTCCTCCTCACGATCACCGAACTCCTTGCGCCCCGCCAGCGTGTTAATCAGTTGCAGCCGTGCCTTGAACAACCGCTTGCTTATAGGCTCGGTCGTTGCACCATCAACCGTATCGGGGTTTTGGCTAAAAAACTCAAGGTTCTGGCAGTAGTCGAACAGGTAGAAGAACTCCTTGTGAACGCCCGGCGCAAACAGGTTGGGACACAAACGAGTGCCACGCCCCACCATCTGCCAAAACTTGGTCTTGGAGCGCACTGCCTTGAAGAACACAAGGTTCACCACCTCCGGCACGTCAATGCCCGTGTCCAGCATATCCACCGATATAGCGATGTGCGGGAGCTTGTCCTTGTTGGAGAAATTATCTATCAGGCTCTGGGCGTATTCGGTCTTGTAGGTAATCACCCTTGCGAACTCACCCTTGTAGTGCGGATAAGCGATATTGAATCGTTCGGCAATAAACTCGGCATGTGCATTGTTCTTGGCGAAGATGATGGTCTTGCCCAGCCTGTCGCCCCCCGCCACCTTCTGCCCTCGTGTCATGACATGCGCCAGCACCTTGTCCACGGTATCGGTGTTGAACAGCCACTTGTTCAGCGCAGCGTGGTCAACCTCTGTTGGTGGAATGCCGTCCTCGTTCCATTCCAGCGCGTCCCATTGGTCTTTCTCGTCATCGGAGAGTTCATCGTACTTGATACCCTCACGCTGGAACTTGAGGGGCACGGACACCGCTTTAGGTGGCACGAGATAACCATCGGCTACTGCATCGTCCAGCGCATAGGCATCGGTCGGCACACCCCGCTCAAGGTCAAACAAGCCGTAGGTGTTATGGTCAATTTCATCTTTGGGTGTTGCGGTAAGCCCCACCAGGAACGAGTCAAAATACTCAAAGATGGCGCGGTATTTTTGATACACCGACCGATGCGCTTCGTCTATCACGATGAGGTCAAAGTGTCCCACACCAAAGCGTTTCTGCCCGTCTGCGGCTTCGTCTATCAGCCCCATCATGGTTGGGTAGGTGGAGAGGTACACGCGCCCCTCGGTGTTCTTTTCCGTGACCAGATTGACGGGTGAAGAATCAGGCAGGTGGGTCTTGAAGGCATTGGTCGCTTGCCTGACCAGTGCCACACGGTCAGCCAGGAACAAAATGCGTTTAGCCCAGTTGCAGCGCATCATTAAGTCGGCAAGTGCAATAACAATTCGGGTCTTGCCCCCGCCTGTCGCCACCACCACCAGAGCCTTGCGCTGATTGTCTTTCTCGAAGGCTTCCCCAATGTGGCGGATAGTGCGTGTCTGGTAGTAGCGGTCTACGATGGCCTCGTTAATCGTTGCTGCTGCCAGTGACTTGCGCGTGGCTCTGCGCTGAATCATCAGTTCCAGTTCAGCCTTCTTGAAAAAGCCTTGCACCTTGCGCGGCGGGTAGTTGGCATCGTCCCACATCCAATGCTCGTAGCCGTTGGTATAGAAAATGACCGGACGCTGTTCGTACTTGGCTTCTAGGCAGTCTGCATACAGCTTGGCTTGTTGTTGCCCCACCTTGGCTTCGCGCTTGGTGCGCTTGGCTTCAACGTCTGCCAGTGGCTTGCCGTCATCGCCCCACAGCACATAATCAACATATCCAACTTCTTTGTTGTTGGGCATACCCTGCACTTCAAACTCGCGGTCTTGTGGCTTATCCAGTGCCCATCCAGCCTCTTTCAACAACAGGTCGATGAAGTAGTCGCGGGTTTCGGCTTCTGAGTAATCGTGCGTGTCTGGCTGCACGGTGTTGGCTTGCTTGGCAGCGGCAATTTCTTCACGCAGTTTTTTGAGTTCGGCATCTTGTGCTGCCTTATCCGCCAACAGGGTGGAGAGTTTCGCGTCCTTCTCGTGTAACTGTGCCTCCAGCTTTTGCAACTGGTCTATTGACTGTGCTGGGGCGGCTGAAGGTTGCGGCAGTAGTGCGGCAGAAAATGTCAGGTTGGGGTCTGGGCGTGTCTTCTTGCCATAGGTGCGAGCCAGCCAGTAGCACACATGGAACAGTTCGCGTATCGCTGTCAACGCATCGGCGGGCATGATTTTGCGGTTGCTGTGTACGGCTAAGTTGCCGAGGTCTTTAATCAGCCTGGTCTTGGTGAAAACCGCATCGCCCACTGCCTTGCGGAAAGTAGGCTCATGGATAAGCGCACTTAAGTGATCTTGGTAAGGCAGCTTGAGTGACTTGTCATAGGTGTACAGCCACGCCACTGCCAGCTCCAGCCCACGCCGTGCATAGAAACAGGAGGCGCGTGCATCCGTGTTCACCATTTCCTCCGCCTTGTTGGCAGCATCAAACAATAGTGGCCACTCGGACTGAAGGAAGAGGAAGTTGCTCATATAGTTACTCCATACACGGACTCAGGAGAGATTTGTTCTGTTAGATACGGAGTGAATCCCGTGAGCAAAATTGACATGGCAAGCAAGTCGCGCATATCAACATCACGAAGTACACCCTGTGCTGAACCACCATGCCGAATGCCGGGATAGTTGGACGAGAAACCATACAGCTTTTTTAATGACTCCCTCACTGTGGCGTGAGGCCAATTTGATAGCTCATCGCAAATATCACCAAGTGTATTTTTTGTAACCTCTGGAGAGGTTGCTCCAAGTGCTTCCAACAACATGACCTGCTTACCAACGCATGTTTTAATTCTTCCTTCCGTGCAACCATGCCTAAGGTCACGTATAGCTTCATCAAAGTCGTGCATTAGATTTGCTAGGTGTGCGTCTTGGTGAGTTAAGGCACGAAGATTACGCACAAGGCTTGTGAACATACCAGATACGGTTGGGCAGAGTGTACAGGGGCGGCGAAGGTCGTACCTAAGGCTGAATTTTTTAATGAAGCCTTCCAGCAAGATGAAGTAACTGTTTGAAAGGTCGTCTCCTCCCATATCCTCAAGAGTTGCATGAGTCTCTTCAAGACAACTAACAAGAAGGGCTTCGCTGGCGATTTCTGAGCCGCTTATTCTCTCGAATGCAACTCGGCTTTGCTCTTGGTCATCAATAATTTCTGCCAATTCCTCAACTGTAAGTTCTCTTTTTAATGATGGCGCTAAGACACGATACAACTCGCAAAAAATGTCATTAGGAATGACATCACGCTCGATTAGCGGAGACCAGATTTCCCTCCAAGTTTCAGACCACACAGATATAAATTCACCTTGCATCGCTATAGTTCACCACGGAAGGCACGGTGTTGGAGGGAGGCGAAAAGGTTGTCTAGTTCAGCGTATGAATCCGTGTGTGTGGCTTTCACTAGCTTAAGCTGCTTCATTGTTTTGCTAAATTTGTCCTGAAGAGGTAAGGGCGGCAGCGGAATTGGTAATGAGCGTATGTCGCCCAGCGAGAGAAATTTTTGTGTCCCTCCTTTGTTCTTGCTCATAACCAAACGCTCAAAGTAGCGGCTCTTCAAAATATTCAAGATGAACATGCTGTCAGGGGAGTGGCTTGAGAACTTGATGAGTGCAACATTTTTTATTGCAAACGCTGGCTCGTCTTCTACAAGGACAGGGTTGCCGATAGTTCCAATCATAGGCATCAAAATATCGCCCTTATCCACTTTGGAGCGTTTGTTAATGGCATCGTAGTCCGAAGTGGAAATAAAACTTACATCGGAAAAATCTACAGTGCCATTTTTTAGGTTTTTTGTGGTTACTAAAGGGAAACCTGACTCCACGAACTTGGGCGAATCGTGTGTTCCATCGCGTACATCGCAAATACTCCCCAAAGTATGCACGGGGAATTGCATCGGATTTTTCGTAAGTTCACCAAACATATCAATGAAAATAACCTGCGTGAGGCTATCCAGTTGTGCCAAGGCTTCCCTGCGCTTAACCCGCAGCGCATCGGCTTGGTCAAGGATGGCGGCGATGCGGATTTGTTCGGGGAGGGGTGGAGCGGGAATTAGCGACTCAGATATTATTTTGTCTGACACCGCTGGGTAGCTTTGCCCTGTAGCTTTCTTGGTCATCTCTGCCACAAATTGTGGAGACTTAACCCAGTGAAAAAGATAGCTACTGCTTAACGAAGCTGAACAGGGGCGTAACACGCAGAACCCAGTTGACGCTGTTGCTTGGTCTAATTCTGATGGCACTCTTGCCACCCCATTTAGGTTGGGGCGAACCGTTGAAACCAATACGTCATTTGCTGAAACAATTTGACGAGCACGACTTGGTGCATCGCCACAAAGAATTTTCTTAGGTGCAGTTATTGTTTTGGTATCTTGGTCAACAGCACTGAGGTCAATGTAGTCAAACTCATCATCATGGTCTGCTTTTAGCGGATTCCATGTGACTACTGGCTCTACTAATTTACCAATCTTTTGTGCTTTCCACTGACTCACCCTAGCTTCCCCTTAAGCTCTTTCATGCCAGCCTCAATCTCCGCTTCCAGCTTGTCCAGCTTCGCCATAATCGCCTTGGGTGGCAGATGCTCCACCACGTCATGCACCACTTCCTTGTAACGGTTGATAGAGAGGTCATACCCATTGGCAGCAATCTCTGCCTTGGGCACACAGAAGCTCTGTGCAGTGCGGGGACGTTGCAGCTCCTCACCTTCGCGTTGCTGCCACCGTGCCAACACATCAGGCAGGTTGTTCTTGGCATGGTCAGCATCGGTTAATGGTGTGGCAGGAGCAACCCCCAGCTTATCCTCAGACAGCAGCGGTTGCCGCTTGTCGTCAAGGCTCCAGCCATCAGCCAGCATGTCGTAGAACCACACATTATCCGTGCCGCCTGAGTTGGTCTTGGTGAATAACAGTATGGCAGTAGACACACCTGCATAAGGTTTGAACGCACCAGAGGGCAGCGATATGACAGCCTCCAGCTTGTGGTCTTCCACAAGCATACGCCGCAGTTCTTTGTGCGCGTTGGATGAACCAAACAGAACGCCGTCCGGCACAATGACTCTGGCACGACCACCCGCTTTGAGCAGTCGCAGAAACAGCGCAAGGAACAACAGTTCGGTCTTCTTTGTCTTGACGATAGCCAGCAGGTCTTTGGCGGTGTTCTCGTAATCCAGCGAACCCGCAAACGGGGGATTGGCGAGGACAAGGGTGCATTTGCCTTCATCATCGGCATGGTCTTGCGCCAGCGAGTCGCGGTAGCGAATGTCTGGGTTGTCCACCCCGTGCAGTGCCATGTTCATGCTGCCAATACGCAACATGGTGTTGTCGAAGTCATAGCCGTGGAACATGCCGTGGTGAAAATGTTCACGGGCAACCGCATCGCGCAGTATTTCAGGGTGATGCTGCCGCAGGTATTCCCCCGCCGCCACCAAGAAGCCACAAGTGCCGCTGGCGGGGTCGCAGATGATATCTTTAGGGTTGGGGGCAGAGAGTGCGACCATAAGCTGAATATGGTGGCGTGGTGTGCGGAACTGACCGTTCTGCCCAGCCGTGGCAATCTTGCCCAGCATGTACTCGTACAGGTCGCCCTTGGTGTCGCGGTCTTCCATCGGAACGTGGTCGAGCATATCAACCACCTTGGCAAGCAGTGCGGGGGTGGGGATAGTGAACCGCGCATCCTTCATGTGGTGCGAGTAGGTAGAACCATCACCCCCCATGTTGCGGAGGAAAGGGAACACATGCTCACCGACCACGATATACATTTCGGACGGTGCAAGGTGCTTGAAACGCGACCAGCGCATGTCGTTATAGTCTCTACCCTTGGCATCCTTGCCTTCGGGGAAAATACGCCGCTCCATCGGCTTGTTCAGGCGGGTGGACTTGTTCTCCTCAAGGGTGTGCAGGTCATCAAGCCTACGCAGGAATAACAGGTAAGTAATCTGCTCCATCACCTCCAGCGGGTTGGATATACCCCCCGACCAAAAGGCGTTCCAAATACCATCAACCTGACTACGAAGTTCCCCTGTGAGCATGTGCCGTCCCTGTTGTTTTTATTGGCTGCCGTAAGCAAGTGGCGATTGTAACCGCACGGGGCGTTGTCTCGGGAACGATAACTTCGCCGTCACTTGGAACCATAAAATTGCCGCCAAGCACGCTTTCAGAGCATATCTGAGGTTATCGGTGAGTTGTTCCGAAAACATAACTTTGCCGTACCTGCAATTTCGGAATCAAAACCTTGCCGGAGGGTCCGTTCCGCGCCCCAAAGCGGCCGTACGAAATGGTGCAAGAATATCCAGCCAACTGTCCCTTACCGACACATTGCAGTCAGTCGCGATTTTAAAAAGCAGACTATCAACGTGGAGGTGACCGGTGCTGCGCGGCTACATCGCGCAGCGTCCAAAGAGCGAAGCGAACGGGGTCGACCGCCGGGTTGGGCGTCACTTTCTACGAACTCGCGTTTCGGATTCGTATTGCCTCATCAACCGCGTTAGAAAGGTGCTGTGCGATCCACGCATATCGTTCCTGACTGGTGGTGCCGCCTGGGTTGTAGCACTTAACCAGCGAAGAGAGCGGCTTCTTGCTAGGTCCATGGGTTATGTGATCAAACGGGTTTTCTCCCGCAGCGGCGGTCTCTCCTAGCCGATTTTTCAGCCCATGAATCCTGATACCGACCACACCAAGACCATCTGTCCATGACTTGATGATCTCGTGGTTGATCCACTTCCGCTTGGCCGTGGAAGCGCCAACGAGAACAATGGTGCAGGTTCTCCCTTGCATTTGTTCCGCGATCCAGCGCTTGATTTTCTCGTCTTGATTAGCCCCACTGGCGATCGACTCCCAGTCGTTGTCTTTAGCTGGTTGATTGCCTTCGATTGCTCCGATCTGACGAACGGTGGATGCCCGCCAGTTGTCGGGTTCGTAATGGAAGCTATAGAAACATCTTCGTGCCATTTGGCTCCTCCCTTCAGCGATTATCGAACAAGGTACATCAGAAAAAGCATGACGACTGCGAGGCCGGCGTAGTAGATAACGAGGGTTCTTGACACCACAGCACCCAGCCACGTGTTTCGAGTCTCGTTGGCGAATGGCCTTGTATCCATTGAGAAGTCGATCTTCTTTTCGTCGAGCATTCGCACGTAGTCATACAGCGCCCGAAACTTGCGCTCTTGACTTAAGAAGTAACCGTCCAACGACCAGAAGATAAAAAGTGGGAAATAGGCAATCAGGATGTAGAACTGATTTGAGTCCTTGGCTGCCAGGGCAAATAGCGCGGCAATCAACGTGATGCTCCAGCCCTTTAGAAGGAACAAGTTGCCAGCCATGCGATTGACCGCTGCTTGCACAAACTCAAGGTGCTTGTGTTTATCTGATTGCGAACTTGTATCCATGATTACCATGGTAGGTTGATAGTGACGGCCAACGATCAAGGTGAGGGGCGCTGCGCGGCTTTTATCGCGCAGCGTCCCCTCGACCGAAGGTTGGGCGCACCTTTGCAAGGTAGATGCGAGCTTGTCAGCTACCCTTCTTGTGCTTGTGAGGCTTGAGAGAAGGCGTATTGCCCGGAGTTTCCTTGTTATCCCGTCGCCGCTTATCCGGCTTACCCGTTGATTTAGCAATCGGCTTTGGACCTGGTTTAATTGGCATAAGTACTCTCCTCGTGTTTACGGTATTTACCGTGGGACTTACATGCTTTGCCGCCTAACGTTATTAGCCAGACCCACCGGTCTGTACTATTGAAAATAGTGTGGAATGCATATTTTCGATAACTAATTGATTCATTAAAGCCACCCGAATATATTGTTCCGCATATGCATAATAGTACGGACGGGTGCGAATGTCTCCTTATGGCACGCAACCGACTGACCTCATTCTACCTGCCAACGACCGCTAATGGCACATTCTGCCCCTTGCTATGCGCATCTTCCTATGTCCGCTGTTCACCCGCAAGTAGACAGATGGGGTTCACGTTTCAAGCGGCACCAGCAGTTGTTTGCGCGGTTTGGGCAACATGGGTAATTGATTCGCGCTCAACAGCGTGGAAACATATTGTTGCCAGCCGTACTTGGAAACATAACCTTGCCGACTCGGCAACATTATGCTTCCCGGGACAGGCGTTAAGGTAATACAACAGATACGGGTGGAATACGCACCAGCCGTTTTGGAAGCCCAATTTTCCGTCGATCCGCCGCTTTATCACGACTCACTGCTTTCACAAGATGCTCGTGATTGCCGAAGATGATGACCTCCCGCTGCGATCTGGTGATAGCCGTGTAAATCATGCTTCTTTCAATCAGCGACGATTGGACGAAGCGAGGTGAGGGCAGGCAAATAATTACGCGTCGCCACTGCGATCCCTGGCTTTTGTGCACTGTCATGGCATAGCCCAGTTCCAAGCTGTCAAGCAAGTCCTCCCGAAGCGGTCTCTTCTCACCATCATCCCATTCAACCCAACCCAATGCCTTGGGATCAGCTTCGCCATCACTATCCAAGGGTGCTGGCTCATCAAAGACCTCTACCAGTTTGCCAAGCGAACCATTCTGAATCCCAATGTCCCAATGATTGCGTGTGCAGATCAACAAGTCGCCTTCGTAGAAGCCTGTGTGCTCCCACATGTCCACCTCGAAGTTGAACAACCGCAGAGGTTTGTTGCTTCTTGTCATTGATTCCTGAATCTTGAGATTGATGAAGTGTGCAACCTTGCGCGTGGCGCAAAGAACAACAGAGTCCTCCGGTTGTTCCAGATATTGACCAGAACCAAGGTCTTCCATCTGATCCTTATCAGCCTCAATAAACCGTACGCTTTTATTGAACTGATCGATACCAGGAAACAAACCATCCTTGACTGAATTGGCGATTCCAGCAATCTCGCTGCCGAAGCGCTTTGCCACTTTCAATTCAACATGAGGAATCCATTGGATCGTCGTCAAGCAATGAAGTATCAGGCCGGGACCCACTGGAGGCAATTGGTGAGGATCACCGATCAGCACGATTTTTGTGTCGTCATCGATCAGCCGCAATAAGGTGCTGAAGCTAATCAGGTCAACCATCGATGCCTCATCAATGACTAAAGCCTTTTTTCCAGGTGCAATTGGCGCGATCATCGCCTTATTGATAAAACTCGCAAGTGTGATCGCAGGCCTGCCGGTGGCTTCCATCATTCGCTTGACCGCCTTTCCTGCCAGTGCAAGCTGCGTGATGTCATAGCCCTGGTCTTCAAGCAATACAAAGACACACTTGAGAACCGTGGTCTTGCCAACGCCAGCGCCGCCCGTCACCACCGAGAAATCATTCTCTGCGATAAGATGCACCGCTTCCCGCTGTTCCTTGTTCAGCGTGAAACCGTGACCCTCACGATTTTCGTAGGAACGAATGATCTGGTCAACGCCGCATGTTGCGCTCTTCCTGCCGATTCGCAACCGGATACCATCAACAACATTATTTTCGAGAATGGAGACACCCAGGCTGCAAGCATTTCCCTCACTGTCAAATAATAACCGGCCTGTCTTGCTGCTGTGTTCAATAGCCTTTTCGATAAGATCGCTGCTGTGTCCTTCGTCCTTAAGTATCGCCCTTAGACCGGCAAACAAATCACTGCGAGATACAAGCGTGTCCCCAGTGCTAAACTTCCGGTACACAGTTTCTTCAATCGCTGCCGTAAGCCTTCTTTCATCGTCCAGCTTGATGTGAAGCTTCTCGCGTGCGATCGCATCAACCTCCCGCCAGCCAGCCGAAAAACTCAACAGCCGGTACGGGTTTTCCGTGATCTTACTGCCCGCTTCACTTCCAAAGTAACCGAGTATGCGTCGGCCAATCCTGAGACCGATACCATGCGCCTGAAGCCACTGCAGACTGTTGCTCAAGCCTTCCTCGCGCCAACCCTCAACGAGAACAGAAGCCTTCTGCGCGGTTACGACCCCGCCTAAACTCTCTGTGTCACCTGAGTCCAGAATCCCGAACAGCGCCTCTTGGAACGCCTCCCAAAGCCTTTCAGCGGTGATCCTTCCGATACCTTGAAAACGAGGATTGCGAGTTAGGTAATCGACGATGTGAGCCCCGCTGGGCATGAGCATTTCGGCCTTGCCTCGCTCAACTTCCATCTGATCCTCGGTCATTTGAAATCCGAGGTTGTTGATGAATTGGCGTGTTTTAATCTGGCCAGTAACGTTCCACCATTGGCCTGGCATGATAGGGACCGCGAGGTCGCAATGCAGCGCCCGTACGATCAACTCGTTGTGGGTGTCCTGTATCTCGCCATCGGCATTGATCCTCTGACCACGGAATATCACGCCGAATTTGTTTTGGGTTCGCACGTCCAGCACTTTGACCAATGCCTGTTCACAATCGAACCTGTCAAACCTTCTGCGCGGGCTCACCAAGGAACTCTACCGGTGGAGTGCAGTATTTCATCGATTCCTTTGAGCTTTTCCAGTTGCCGCCGAAGCTCACGGTTCTCGGCCTTTACCGCTTCAGCCTCCTCTTGGATTTGCTTGATACGGGCTTCGCTGACTGCATTTCCACGGCGCTGGCGCGGCATTTCATTGATAGGGTTCGCCACCCGAGGCTTTAGAACGCCTTCAGCCTCAAGTCGCATGTTGAGAGCAGGCCAGTGAATGTCACGGATGTCGGGATTGGTGTAGAACACGTCTCGGTTAAGCCCACACTCTTTGGCTACCCGCGCAATACTGAGAATGCCTTGATGGACATACGGCTTGAAATCCTTGATATGTGAAGCCCAGCCAAGAAACACCTCGACATTTGCCTGCCCATCCCGAATACCGTTGCTGCCCTTTTGTGCGCCCATCACACTTACTCCCACACACCATCGAAGCGCTTCGCGCTTGTACGGCTATACCAGGCCGTGTGTCGGATGTCGCGGTGGCCGAGCCAGTCTTGCATGAGTCTCGTGTCGGTACCTTTCTCGGCTAGAGCGTGCCCACAGGAATGCCGGAGCATGTGAGGATGCACCTTGCCCAAGTTAACTCGATTAGCGGCCTGTGTGATCAGGTAGTTCACGTTCTGCCGCGTCATCTGCCCTCCCTGACTCGACAGGAAGGCCCATGGCAGCCCATCCTTTCTCGTGCGAAGGTAGGCACGCAGGGCACGCATCTCGTCGCCCTGTAGAGGCTGTGTTGTGCTTAAGCCAGCCTTCTTGCGCTTGACCCAGATACGGGCACCTTCCAGGTCGAGATCGTCTTTTTTTAGCGAACACAACTCAGAGACACGCAAGCCGTGGCGATACGCGATCAACAGCATCGTGTGGTCGCGCAATCCAAAGCGCCCCTTCTTGGCCGACATCATCAGCGCATCGATTTCGGAAGCGCTCAGATAGTCACGCGAACGCTCATGATCATCGACAGCAATCTCTCTTTTTACATTTTGCCGCTTGGGCGCCTCATCATGCACAAGCTCAAAGTCCGGTCGTTGCGTACTATCCATTTGTCGTCCTTTTACAAAATGGGCTAATTGTAAAAATTCGTATTAGAACGGAGCACCGCACCCTGCGCTCACGTATTCGCTTTTCCATCGCTCTTGCAGCTATTAGTAGGTTTGGTAATGCGTTTGCTATTTAGATTAGCACCAATTTCGTCTCTACTTTCGCAGTGCCGAATGATTAACTGAACACTTGATGTGCCACGATATCGGTTTTCACCGACGCTAAAGACCCAATGGCAATTATTACCAGTACCAACCGGAAAATCCCCCCCTTCTTCAACCGCAAAAAACCAGATCGCCCTGAATGTTTGATCGGAAATTGCAAGTTCTATTTGAGCATGCACTGCGGGAGAGCCAACCATGCGGACGGATCTCAGTTCTCCATCTGCTTCAAATACTGCGGAAGGGAATCCTTGGCCATAAGGCTGCAATGAACGCAATTCTTCAACTAAGGAAAGGGAAACGTCAGAACCTTGAATGACCCCGTCAGTTTCGATGACCGGATGTAGTAAGTTGACATCCTTGATCTGCTCGCGAATCGACTCATCGAACGCTCGCTCAAGCTCTGTAAATCGATCCATGTGACCCCCGACACCTCCTGCGGCCTTATGTCCGCCACCGCGCGACACAACGTCAGGATAATGCTGTTTGATCCATGATATTCCGTCACTTATATTGTAGTGCTCCGTTGTGCGCATACTTCCTGTGTAAGAGCTTGGGTCGCCGACTACCGGAGCGGCTACTAGCGTAGGCTTCCCAAATAGTTGCATGATTCTCGCGGCCACAATCCCCACAACCCCTGGACTGCCTTCGGGTAAAAAACACACAATGCCGAACCGACCTTGACGGTGTTGCTCAATCGCCATTGCCATGGATTGTTGAGTCATCAAACGTTGAATTTCTTTGCGCCGTGAGTTGAACTGACGCAGGATATCCACGAGCCGATCAGCTTCGTCACGGTCATCGGTAATGAAAAGGTCCGAAGCGTATTGAGATATATCCACCCTTGATGCGGCATTTATACAGGGAGCTACAGTGAAACTCAGGAACTCAGAGTCGATAATCTGATCATCGCCACTCCCAAGTTTTCTCAGTGCAGACCAACACGGAAAAGTATCTTCGTTCTGGATACATTCAAGGGAATATCTCACCATAGCGCGGTTCGTCATCGATCGCCCTAAATGTACACAATCGGCCTGTGTGCCAAGCCCGCAGAAAGCAAGCAGACTTGCAACACTTACGCGTGGCTTCAAGCGCCCCATATCTACTAGCCGCTTTCTCAAGGCGACCAAGAGCATAAAGGCAACGCCGACACCGGCAAGCGACTTATCAGGAAACTCGCAGTCCTTACGAATCGGATTAACGACCGCAATAGCAGCCGGTGGTGGACCATCCGGTAGTTCGTGGTGGTCGGTGACTATCGTTAATATTCCTTCACGTCTTAACCGTTCGATCGATTCAGAATTGCTTGACCCATTGTCTGCTGTAAGTACCAAAACTGGCCTCCGGTCAAGGGAGAGTATGCGGAGCACAATCTTGTCGCTAATGCCGTAACCTTCGAGCAACCTGTGCGCCGACATCAGGTAAAGGTTATCCGCTTGGAATCCCAGTGTTATCAGGCCACGATAAAGCACGCTACTAGAGCAGCAGCCATCACTGTCGAAATCAGATAACACACATATAGGAGTCTTCTGGTTGAGCACGTTAATCAAGTGATCGACTGCTACTTCTATGTCTTTGAGCGAATAGGGTTGTTCAATATCCGTAAGTTTCGGCATTATCGCTTGCCGAATGGTCACCGCCTTTTTAGACAACTCGCGTGCAGCAATTATTCTGCTCGCTATTTCACCAAATCCTTCCTCACGACATCGATTGAAGATGTCATTGTTAATTTCACGTTGTCTTAGAACAGGTACTGGAATCGTCATTTTTCTAAAAATCCTCTAAAAACAGGTGAGATATTGATCCCTTTACAGGTCTCAGGTCTCAGCTCACTTGGCCTCATAAAACTTGCTGAGAAGCTTGCGAAGGTCGCATTGGGTATTCAAGAACGTATCCAATTGATCGACCTGCTGTGCTCGAACCTTTTCCAGTTCCTCTTGCTGTGCGATATTCATTGCCTCAAGTTCCCCGATCCGCTTCTGCAGGACAGAGCGTGCTGCCGTCTTGTACTTTGGAGCGGTGTCGTTGTGTTTTCGCCGTTGAATATTCTTGGCTTCACTGAACGCCTCCGCAATGAGCTTGCGTCCGTGCCATTCCTTCTGGCTGAGCATTTGCCGGTTGAACGCATGACCAAACTTCTTCTTTGAGTGGGCCATGACATTCTCCCAGGTGACCGGTATTTTGAAGTCTGGGAACGTTGTGATCATCTTAACGATCTTCCTCGCCAACTCCTCGGTCAGGATTTCCTTGCGGCCCAGCTTGCTGACAGGTTTACTCATCGGAATCATCCTCGCTACTTTCTTTATCGTCATCGGGTGTGATAAGGGATCGTTGATCTTTGAGGCCCAGTGCCGTGGGGGAAAATTGCGGGTACTTCTCGACCATGTCAAGCCGGTCACGCTCGATTTGCTCATGCCCACCGTGCGCCTCCAAGGCCCGCTCTATACCGGGGGCGGCATGATGCGTCGGATTGTGGTACTTGATCAAGGCACCGCTGGCGACCTCCGGTTTGTCCAGTTTCTCTACATAGCCTGTTGCCACGAAGGCTTCGTGCAACTGGTTCTTGAGCACGGTGTCCTTGATTAGATGCTTAATCTCGTGGAAGCGCGCAATCAATTCGTTTGTCATTTGCGCGGGGGTGAGTCCGCGTTCGACTAGGTGATGAACGTGCTGGGCCAGCGAGTCTTGGTTGTCCGCAATCTCTCGGCCATGGACGATGACCATTTGTTCCACGATGTTCAGGATGGCAGAGTGCAACTCGTCGGCGCGTGCCCTAGTCCGGTCATTCGTTGGGATATGGCCCTTGACCAGATGATTGTGGTCGCAGGGCAGGCAGGAGGTATAGGCGCGGCAGGGCTTCTCGTGGTGTTGATGCGCGCAGAAGCCATACCACGTGGGGTAGATGATGATGATCTGTTCGCCCGTTTTGGCAATCGGGCGGCTCCCTGTGGCCGCGCTGATGGCGTCCATGGTCGTCCCGCTGATCCCAGCATCGTGGACGGCCACTATGTCAATCTTTGGCCCATGCTCGTCCTCTAGCTTGCGACAGGACGTCAGCCCGTTGGAGAGGTCTTTTAGCTCCAGGGGTTCGGGCATGGCACTCGCCGCCGCCTTGGTTTCGGCTGAGCGAAAGTCGTAGTTCCAGAGCTGCGCGATGCTGAGTCGATTGGCCCACTTGTTGATCAGCACGTTGGAGAGGTTTTCGCCATGGGTCAATGCCATGGTGGTTAGCCAGCGGCGCGGGTCATGAGTATCTATTTCTGCGAACTGAGTGACCCCGTTGACGGGCATCGTAATATCAAGTTTTTGAAAGACGGTGGGCAAAAGCCTTTTGGTTTTTCGTTGTATCGCTGTTTTCTTAAGTCGCCCACTCAGTATCCAATACTTGGCTGAGCCAGGGAGGTAGGGGGTACGATCAGTATCTAAGAGGAACAACATCTTGGATAAATCGCCCTGGTAATGGTTATCTGTGGTTACCTTTCGGCAATCCGCCAGCGCGGTGTGGACCTCCTTCAGTAGCAGCGGCTCGATGTCATCCCAGTGAACGGCGTAGACTTCGGTAACGTTATTTTTCTTTCCGTCTATTTTGACTGAATTGGGATTCGATATTTTGAAGCGCTTGGACCTGAGTTCCTTGCCGAGGATTTGTTCAGCCGCGCCGTGTGTTGAGTTGCTATACTCGTCAGTCAGGGACATAATATTCGTTAGGTTCCGTACCGTGACATCTTTGCCTCGCAGATGTTCCAGTTTAGGAGGTAGATAGAGCCTGTCGGGGTTCTGCTGATACCAGCGGACGAGGCTTCGCGAGCGCTCACCATGTGCAACGATGACTTTCAGGCAGTGGTTGAAAAGGTCTATCATAAAGTTGAGCACAGGCTTGGCGCTCCACTGTGCACCCTTGCTACCTTTCATTGTGATGAGCAGCAACTGATGCGTGGCCTGCAAAGTGTCTGAATCCTTATCCACAGCCCGAAGCGTGTAGTCGTCGATGGTCACATAGTCATCGATACTTAGGCACAGAATTTCGTTGATACGGGAGGGCGCGCACAATAAGAGGCCCATCGAAGCGATAGTAACGCGATCTTCGGCGGAGAGGTGAGGATCGTTCTGGAACAAGGCGTTGAACGCCTCACTGAGTGCTTCGATACTCCGATCAAGCATGTCAGCCTTGGCCTTCCGCCATTTCTCCTGGTGGGTCTTAGATATCTTCAAAAGCTCGGTGCGGGTTTCTTGCATTATGCTATATCGCAAACGTGGTGCGACGCCTTTAGCTGAAAGCATTTCAAAAATTCGACTGAGTGCTTGAAGATCTGTCAATATAGTGGCTGCAGAATTTGGGGTGCGCTGAGCGTTTTGCAACATGGACTTTTCGATAGTTCGAAGGGCGGCATGGTTAATGTCAAATAGGCTGTCCACTGGTGCCAACCGCAACACGCGGAATTGTCGTAGGTAATGCCCGTAATTCTTGCCCTTCTTTTCGAGCACGAGTTCCGCCATATAACAGCGCAAAGCCTCGGCAAAACTCGTTTGCTTGGTGGCAAAGTCGGCTTTAGACTCAGTGAAGGTAATATCTGGTAAGTCAAAGTCCGTATTTTTACGGAACGGCCAGATGTCAGTGTCAAACGAGATCGAGGGGTACCGCTGTGTTATTCGCTGGCGGCAATCTACCTGCCATTTTTCGAGGGCGATTTTGTACTTTAGCCTGTCGAGATCAACGGGGTGGTTCATCGACGTACCCCTCCCTGTGCAAGCGCGTCCTGATATTGGTTGGCCGCCGCCACGACCAACTGGATATACCGTCGTGCGTCCTTGTACTGACTGGTTAGCTCCCGGAAGGGCAGCCCACCTTGTTCGTATTTGCTGATCTCGGACTCTACGAGGCGGAGATTGATGATGTGGTCGGCATCAAAGCAAGGGGTGAAACGGGGGCAGGGGTAACAGGCGATTGGTGCGTACTGACAGGCATGTGTCTTGCCACACTCTCCAATAAGTTCGCGGCGGCCCGTTGCGAGATCGATGCTATTAATGGCCTTTTCTGTGGTCACCGGATCGTTCTTGGAGCGAAACAGGTTAAACGCCGGGAAGTGTGCGTCAAAGGCTGGCGTCATCGCGTCGCTCAGTGCATTGATCAGGCCGTTAAAGGCAATATCAACGTACTTCTGGCAGGCGTCCGGGGTGGCATGCTTGAGAACTGAGGCAATGGTTGTGGCCGAGCATCCAGCGACGGCCAGCTGTGTGCCAACGGTGTGTCGAAGGGCGGTGAGGTTGAAGGTGATCGAATCCTGAAGTTTCAAGATTGGCATGAGGTAGCACCTATAAAAATCCTGGCTATAAGTTTCACCATAGTTCATTTGGGAGTGTATTGATGACCAGCGACCATCTTCGCCGACTCCTCGTGACGGAAACAGGGCAATCTTTCCGATGTCTTTCTCGCCAAAATGGTGCCCCCAAGTCTTGATGACGTGAATCCGTTGCGCTTCCAGGAGTTCACCTACGGTGCTGTCGAGACGGTAAGAAATTTTCTTTAGGGATTTTGTGCTGACGCGGGTCTTCTTGGGGATGACCCACAGAAAGTAGGTTTTGATCTGCGTTTCTGGGTCAATGTCGACTTGCAGATCAGCGAGTGTGAGGTGTCGATAGCTTGATAACCTGCAATAGATGTGGAAGGCTAAGTTCAGAAAGGCAAAACATCCGATGTCGATGACGCCGCTTTCATAGGCATCTTCGCCTCGCCGCAGGACCTCAACGCAGGCGGCGCGCGAGAGCGCCTTGGCGAGCACGATGTCGATATTTTGCCCTATTTGGCCCTTGGTGGACAGCTTAAGGGGGAAGTCCGCCGGGACGATGTCATGGGCATACAGTGGCGATTCGCGGTTACTGTTGAATAGTCGTTTAAACCTTGCGAGGGCACCAGCGCTAAAATCCTTACGCATGGCTTGCAAGGTATTTAGAAAAGCATGATTGAATTGTGCGAACTTAGGATTGCCTTTCTGCTGCTTCTGAACTTTGCGCAGTACGCTTAGAATATTTGAGTAATCGCAGTGTATTGTTATCAGCGCGACACGTTTTCGTCGCGATATCAGGAGGTTTTTTAGCGTTAGTAGAAATCCTTCTTCATAGCCCTCGCTAAGTTCGCTCAAGTCGAACGATTTCGTCACCTTTCGTTGATCATTATTTGGGCCAATAGTCTCGCTCATTGTCCACTTGAGCGGGACGATACCGTCCCATTCCGCGACCGTGTTTCCTATTACTTGATGCGATACGCCCATGGCCTAGTCCTTATACTTTTGCTTGCGCTTCTTCCAACAATTGTCTGTAGAACTCCTGCAGTTCCATGTTTGCCAGATCGCTTAATGCACGAGCGGCATAGCGTTGCGGCTGTTTGCTATTCAGCGACCAGCCAAATCGGGTTTTCATCTTGTCCAGTGCGTCACCGTCGCGACCATTTAGCTCAAGGAATAAACTGGCGGCGGAGTGGCGCAGGACGTAGCCGTAGAAGTCGTACTGGGCCTTATCCTTGAAATAGGGGTCGTTGCCAACATCGAGCAGTCCGATTTTGGCAAGGCGCTTGCTGACGCTCTTGAACATCGCCGTTAGCGTTGATCGGTGCTTGATCGGCTCACCCTTTTCGTTCAGAAAGAGAAAGCCAAGGCTCCGGCTCTTCAAATGTTTGACAACGACCGCGTCTCTTTCTTTAGCTAGGTAGTCGGTGATGGCGGTAACGGTGAACGGCCATAACGTAATCATCGTCTCGGAGGCGTAACTAATCCTTGTGCTATTCGCTCCTTTCTGAACCGGAGTGCCCGTTGTCGGGCGACCGAGGCGACGCTTACTGTTGTCCTTGACTACGAGATGACCGCTGGCAGAACGTAAATCTTCACGTGCGATGTTGCCGAGAGCTCCGGGTCTCAAGCCCTCACAAGCAAGCATAAACATTGCCCTGTCCCGATACAGAGTGGATGAGGTTTTTCCCCCTTTCGTCTGGAACAACTTCTCCGGCTCTAACACAACGGTGCGGATGATCTCCAGGAAGCGATGAGACGGGAGGCTCTGGATTGTCAGATGATGGCCCTGCTTGGTACCCGCGATTTCAAGGTTCAACTTTTCTTGCGTCCACTCATAGACCGTAATCAACTCACTGCGCAACGTCGCGGACCGGATGTGAGGGCCAAGAAACACTTCCTGATAAAACTTCAGGTAACTGGCGATGTGATTGAGGCGCTTTCCGGCCGTATTTGCTTCAACCGCCTCAGGTATGTCTTTCGGTGGCTTATCCGCTTTGGCGCTAGCGATCAGAACAACTTTGGCATTGGAAAGCAGTTCAATCTCTCCGATTGGTCGGTAGCAAAGCCCGGCGAGACTCTGGATCTCGTCGTAGGTCAGGCAGCGCCCTTCCATGGCACGGACGGCCAACTCAATGCTATGGGCTGTAAGAAACCGATACAGGACGCGGAGTGATTGACCCACAAGCTCCCGCGTGTGCGGGTTGTCAAATTCGTGCGTGAGAAATTTGCTGAACGGGTAATGAATACTCCCGTCGTCGTGCAGCAGGAGGTGGTTTCTCTTGGCGCTAAATTGACGCATATAAGTAACAGAACATAGCTTAGATGAAAGCATTATTTCATACCTATAAAAAAATACAAGTGTTTTTTTGTTTATCTGTTTTGTTTGCAGTTGCCAATGCGGTTAAAGATATTTAATTACATTATAGCTATAAGATAGCCATCTGTAGCCGTATTCAAAGCGGTTGGGTACGATGAAATCCACTTGTGCGCCGAATGCGCGTAAGCC
>CXWL01023697.1_pt1 | contig 21504 bp, 18 predicted proteins | sample 590931 | NCBI WGS metagenome assembly CXWL01 (sample SAMEA3498368, study PRJEB10139) | groundwater metagenome | biome: water well; material: biofilm material | place: Germany | collected 2015-04-27 | reverse complement strand
GTCGGCCTACAAGAAGCTGGACAAGGAAATCAAACGCTTCTGGACCCTGCACCTGGGGCGGTGGGTGCGCGGCTACAGTGGCCTGATTGAACGCGCGGCCAACCATTCGTTTTACCGGCAAATGGCGCGCTTTCTGGGTGGTTTTGCCGCGGAAGAAATTGCCGCCATGGGCTTGAGCCACCTGGACGATCTGGACCAGGGGCAACTTGAAGTGCCCAAGTCGGAAATCAAGATGGAGTTCAATCCCGATGACCCCATTTGCGGCGAGTGTTCACCCAACTTGCAGGACCGCAGTGGCGGGCCGCAATCCACACGCGTGATCCCGATCAAACCCCTGCACGCACAGGGTCCATGAAGGCAGGCACCATGCTGCTGGACCTGCAATCGCGCCCGATCTTGCCGCCCGACCGCCAGGTCTTGTCCGAGCTGGATTGGAGCGAGGTGGCCGCCTTGTGGAACAGCAACGATCTGGGCACCCTGCACGACTGGCTCAACGAACGCTGGTCGCGCCTGGTACGCAACAGCGTGTTGGGCCAGGCGGACCCCGAGGCAGAACTGCTTCAGGCGTTGGCGTTCGCTACGCTGGCTTTGTTTTTTACCCAGAACCAAAACCAGGAGGGCGCGCTGCTGATGCTTGACGACGCCGTGATGGTGCTGGGCAAATACCGCCCGGCCTATCTGGGTATCCAGATCGAACCGATCCATGCCANNTTTGTCTACCCGAAATTCGAGTACACCCATAGCGCCGCGCCATGAGTGTCCAGTTCTGCTGCCTGGCCAAACATCCGGGCGAGGTCTTGCCCGTCGTTCCCACCTTGCTGCACTACACCCCTCGCCTGCCCACGATGGCGCATGCCCTTGCGCGCGCGCAGGTGGTGCTGGGCGCGCAGTCCGAGGCCGCCGCCGCATCGCTGCTGGACGGCGGCGCGCACCGAGTCTTCATCGGAGAGGCGGCCCTGAGTGATGGCGGCGCGGTCGAACGTTTGCTCAAACGGTATGGGGCTGCACGCATCGGTCTGCATGTGCCGGTGCGGCGTCAGTCGGTGAGCTGGTCGTTCGAGACCGAATCCAATGCGGATTTCCGGGTGGTCACGCCGTCGCTGTGCCAGCCCACCTGGGAGGTTCTGCTTGCCAACGGTGAATCTTCCGGTGTTCGGGCCGCCGCATGGATGCAGGCCATGCTGCGCTTGGGTGTGCAGACCATTTTGATGCGTGCCGATATTTGTGATGACACCGACCTCAACCTCTGTGCAGGCATGGTCGAGACGTTGGGCAACACACTCTGGATTGCCCCACTGAACGACGCAGCGCCACCCATTGCCGATTGGATACGCTTTGGCCAGGCGACCCAAATTGCACTGCCCGTGGGGCTCTACCACCAGCGTCATGCGCTGTTGCCGCGCGAGCGTGACGCCGACGTGGCCGCCGCAGTCGCCTAAGCGCGCACCCATGAATCCCCGTTCAGAAATCGGCAGTGGGTTGATCGCTCTGGCCATTGGCTGGTGTGGAGCGGGCGCGGCCCATGCGGTGGTCGCCTTGCGCGGTGAAGTCGAGCTGACACAGGCCCTCAAGAAGGAGCCCCCGTGCTGTGTCATTGATGCCCGTGGTGAGCAGCAACAGCGCAAGGCCCCCTTGGCCGACGCCCTGCGCTACCGTGCCGACTTGCAAATCATTCCGACCGCATCGATCATCGTCGTGGCCGACCGCGACCAGGACGCCGTGAGCGTGGGCGAGGCGCTGGCCCAACACCATCCCGGCAAGACCATCTACGCGGTCAAGGGCGGCGTGACCACCTGGGCACTGGTACACAAGTCACTGGAAAAGGTGAGCGCCTCGCAGGCGCCCGGCGTGTCCAAGGGCATCAGTTTTGTGATTCCCCACAATACCTGCGAAACCGGCGCGCCCTTGCAAGTCCTGACTTCCAAACCCAAGCCCTGATCGTGCCGAACGTATGCCCGACTTTCGCGCCAGTCGCTGTACCCGCTACCGCTACCGCTACAGCGCGTGCCGCCGCTGTGCCGACGCCTGCCCGCATGACGCGATTGTTTTGTCAGACGAAGGCGCCACGCTGGTGGCGGACCAGTGCAAGCACTGTGGCTTGTGCATCAGCGCCTGCCACACCCAAGCCTGGAGCAGCGCCAGCTTCAAGCCCATCGAGTTGCTGCGCGAGGCGATCAAGAAACCCGCTTGGCACATCGCTTGTGAACCCTCGGGCTGCACCGGCGATGCCCTCGTGCCCTGTCTGGGCGCGGTTGACGCGGTCTGGCTGGCCTACATGGCCAAACGCGGGATTGCGGTGAGCCTGCACGGCAGCGGGCGCTGTGTTGAATGCGAGCATGGGAGCACCGGCTCAGCGCAACTGGCACTCAATCTGGAGGCGGTCGATCTGCTGCGGGAATCCGCCACGCACAGTCGTCCATCCGATGCGCCGCCGTTTGGCTGGATCTTGCCGGTTTTGCCGCAAGACGCACGCAGCCCGCGAAAGCGCGAGAAAGCTGTCAGCAAGCGTGTTGGTGCCGCGTCGCGGCAGCACTTGTTTCGGCGAATCTTTAGGCGCAGTGCGGATAAACCCGTTCCGGCAGCCATCGCAACCACGCCAGGCAAGGTTGCCGACAAGGCCATCCGCGCCGGTTCATATGGCCTGTCCGAGCAGCGCGAGTTGCTGCAAATCGTCTGCAAGCAAAAGGACGACCACCCGTTCACCGTGGCCCTGCACGAAACCCTGCCGCTGATGCAGCTCACTCTGCAATCGGGCTGCACCTTGTGTGAGGCGTGTTTTCGGGTTTGCCCAACCGGTGCCTTGCAGATTGTGGAGAACCCGGGCGACTGGGCCCTGACATTCGACACGGATCGCTGTGTCGCCTGCGAGGTGTGCCTGGAGGTGTGCCAGCCCCGGGTGCTCGACGCCGCGGCCTCGTTTGACGCCCGCCCGGAGCGCGGCCCCAAGACGCTGATCAGTCAAGGCAAGCAGCGCTGCGCGCGCTGCGACCGCCATTTTGTCTCGCCGGTGCCCGCGCAGACCTGCTCAGTCTGCCGCGATGACGAGGACGCCTTCTCGGCCATTTTTGGTTGAGACCAACCAAGGAGACCCACACCATGCAATGGGAATTTTCACCGGAAGACGTGGTCAAGGCGCGTGCTGACTACCAATTGACCGACTTTCGACGCGATCTGGCCGAGGAGGTCCGCTCCAACAGTGGATACGAAAATGAGGCGCAGCAGACGCGTCGCTTCAACCTGATCTACGACATGTGTTACGCCCTCGCCACCGACAAGAAGTTGGATGACTTCCTTGCAGCCTACGCTTATGACCCACCCACTTGCCAGTTCTTGACGGAACTCCAGCCCCACATGGCAGACAACGTTGCCATGCTCGGGGCCATTTTGCAGCGCCTCATCATGGACCGGGTCGAGGCCAACATGCCGCTAGAGCACGCGGTGCAGGATGCGGCGCAGTGGCACGCCGAGGTGGTGGTCGGCACCCCGTCCTGAGACCCGGTTATTGCAGGACGCATGGCACGTTTGTCATTTCAATAGTCGTTGTACAATTAAAATATGGAAAAAACACAAGCGACGCTGGTCTTCGAGTCCCTCTCGTCGGGCGTCCGGTTGGACGTCTACCGGCTGCTGGTCAAGCAAGGGCCAGCGGGCATGGTGGCGGGCGATATCGCCGCGGCGCTGGCGCTGCCGCCCACCAATCTGTCCTTTCACCTGAAGGCGCTGACCAGCACCAGCTTGTTGTCGGTGGTGCAGGAAGGCCGCTACCAGCGTTACCGCGCCAACCTGCTGTTGATGCGCGAACTGATTGCCTATTTAACCGACGAATGTTGTTCGGGCCATCCGGAGCAGTGTGTCGAGCTCCGCTCATCGCGCCGCAAGTAACATGAACCACCCAGTCATCAAGGTGCTCTTTTTATGCACCCACAACTCGGCCCGCAGCATCCTGGCCGAGGCCATCCTCAATCACATCGGGCAGGGTCGCTTCCAGGCCTGGTCGGCCGGCAGCAGCCCGCGCGAGCAGCAGCAGCCCAATCTCCTGGGGCTGCAGGTTTTGCAGGCGGCCGGCATGGCCACGACGGGCCTGCGCAGCAAGAGCTGGGACGAGTTCGCTCGGCCGCAAGCGCCGCCCTTCGATTTGGTGATCACGGTATGCGACAACGCGGCCGGTGAGGTGTGCCCCTACTGGCCCGGCCAGCCCGCCACGGCCCACTGGGGCTATCCCGACCCGTCCGCCGGCGAGGGCAGCGATGTCCAGAAGCTCGANNTGTCGGTGTGGGTCTTTCTGTGCATTGTGGTGGGCATCGCGCTTGGACAGTGGCTGCCCGGCGTGTTCCAGGCGGTCGGCCGCATGGAGCTGGCGCAGGTTAATCTGCCAGTGGGCCTGCTGATCTGGGTGATGATCATCCCGATGCTGGTGAAGGTGGACTTCGGCGCGCTGCACGAGGTGCGCCAGCACATCAGGGGCATCGGCGTCACGCTGGTTGTCAACTGGCTGGTCAAACCCTTCACCATGGCGTTTCTGGGTTGGCTGTTCATCCGCCATCTGTTTGCGCCGCTGCTGCCGGCCGACCAGCTTGACAGCTACATTGCCGGGCTGATTCTGCTGGCCGCCGCACCCTGCACGGCCATGGTGTTCGTGTGGAGCCGCCTCACCGGTGGCGACCCGCTGTTCACCCTGTCGCAAGTGGCGCTCAACGACAGCATCATGGTGATTGCGTTTGCGCCGTTGGTGGCGTTCTTGCTGGGCATCTCGGCCATCACGGTGCCCTGGGCCACTCTGTTGATCTCGGTCGGGCTGTACATCGTGACCCCGGTGATCCTGGCGCAACTCTGGCGGCGCAGGCTGCTGGCCCAGGGGCAGGGCGCCTTCGACGCCGCCATGGCGCGCATCGGCCCCTGGTCCATCGCCGCCTTGCTGGCGACACTGGTGTTGCTGTTCGCCTTCCAGGGAGAAGCGATCCTGCGCCAGCCGCTGGTGATTGCGCTGCTGGCGGTGCCGATTCTGATTCAGGTCTTCTTTAACTCGGCGCTGGCCTACTGGCTCAACCGCGCGCTGGGCGAGCGGCACAACATCGCCTGCCCTTCGGCGCTGATTGGCGCCTCCAACTTCTTTGAGCTGGCGGTGGCGGCAGCCATCAGCCTGTTTGGCTTCAACTCGGGCGCGGCGCTGGCCACGGTGGTGGGTGTGCTGATTGAAGTGCCCGCCATGTTGCTGGTGGTGCACCTGGTTAATCGATCCAAGGGCTGGTACGAGCGTGGTGGGGCGGTCGATTGACGCGGTCTGGGGTCCTTCTCAAATTCGGATTGCTGTTCCAAACCTGCAATAGTAAAAAACATTCTCAATATTGCAGGACTTTGTTAGTATGCGCTGATGATCGCTCGCAATATCGCGCCGCTTCTTGCGCGTCTGGCAACGCAATACCCGGTGGTCACCCTTACCGGGCCGAGGCAAAGCGGCAAGACCACGCTGGCCAAAGCCGTTTTTCCGGACAAACCCTACGTCACGCTGGAAGACCCGGATGTTCGCCGCTATGCAGCGGATGACCCGCGCGGCTTCTTGGGCAGCTATCAGAACGGCGCCGTGTTTGACGAGATTCAGCGCGCGCCCCACCTGGCCTCCTATTTGCAGGGCATGGTTGACGCTGATCCCCAGCCTGGGCGCTTCCTGCTGACCGGAAGCCATCAGTTTGAGCTGATGACGCAGGTGTCCCAATCGCTGGCCGGTCGCACGGCCGTGTTGCGGCTGTTGCCCTTCACGTTAGCGGAGGTGCAGCGCCTGCGAGGCAGGGCTCAAACCACTGATTTGGCGCGGACCCTGCTCACTGGCTTTTACCCGCGAATTCATGACATGACGCTGGACCCCTCGCAAGCTCTGGCGGACTACTTTGCCACCTATGTCGAGCGTGACTTGCGCCAACTTGCCGCAGTGCATGATCTGCAGCGGTTTGAACGCTTCGTCCGCTTGTGCGCCGGACGCACCGGGCAACTGCTCAATCTCAACAGCCTGGGCAATGATGCCGGCGTCTCGAACGTGACCGCCCGGTCCTGGATCGACCTGCTGCAAACCAGTTACATCGTGTACCTGTTGCCACCCTGGTTCGTCAACACGGGCAAGCGCCTGGTCAAATCCTCCAAGCTGTATTTCTATGACGTTGGACTGGCCAGTTGGCTACTCGGCCTGCGCACGTCCGAGCAGGTCGCGCGCGATCCGCTTTGGGGTAGCCTGTTCGAGAATTTCATTCTCATGGAGGCCATGAAGGACCGTCTGAATGCCGGCGAGAGCGCCGAGATGTACTTCTACCGCGATTCCGAAGGCAATGAAGTCGATCTGCTGTTGCCAACGGGCGGCAAGATGCATGCCATCGAGATCAAGGCCGGCGCTACCGTCAACCCCGATTATTTCAAGGGGCTCAAGACCTTTGCGGCCCACCATCCCTCGGTGGTGGCGGGAGGAAGCGTGGTTTTTGGCGGCGCGCAGGGCCAACAACGTAGCGACTGGCCGGTGCATTCCTGGCTGGATTTGCGAGCCAAATAGCAGACCCATTCAGCCCACCCGCGCAAAATCCGGCGTGCGCTTTTCGACAAAGGCGGCAATACCTTCGCGCGCCGCTGCCGTGCAAGCTGCTTCGCCAAACGCCAGGTAGCCGATCTCCAGCGCGGCGCTGAGGCTGGGCGCTTGCGCCGCGTCTTGCACGGCGCGCTCGATCAGGCCCAGCGTGGTCGGGCTCAGGGCCAGGCCGTGCGCGGCCTTGGGCTCCATGGCATCGAACGGGGGCAAGGTCACCGGCGCACCGGCGATGCGGGCGTGGCCGCTTGCCAGCGCTTGCACCCGTGCCACCGCGCTGGCGATCAGCTCTGCTGGACTGCTGGCCAATGCATCCACCACACCCAGCGCCAGCGCTTGCTTGGCCTTGAGTTTGTCGCAGCGGCGCAGCATGCCGTGGAAGGTGGCGGCCGCCTGCGGCCAGCGCCGGTAGGGCACCACCATGGCGCCAATGCCGGGCAGGATACCCAGGCTGACCTCGGGCAACTGCATCCAACTGCTGTCCATGGCCACCAGTGCGTGGCAGCGCATCGCCAGCTCAAACCCGCCCCCCAGGGCCATGCCGTTCAGGGCCGCCACCACCGGCTTGTGCATGCCGTCCAGGTGCACCAGCAGGCGCGAACAATCGCGTGCGTATTCGGCCGCAGCCGCTTTATCGCCCAGCAGGTCCGCAAATCGCCCAATGTCGGCCCCGGCGCAGAAAGCCTTGGTGCCGTAACCAGTGATGACAAAGCCGCTCACGTCGGCGTCGTTCTCGAAGCGGCGGATCACCGCCAATATTTCGTCGGTCATCTCGTCGTGCAAGGCGTTCAGCGCTTCGGGGCGGCGCAGCGTGATGACCTTGACGCCCTGCACATCGTCCACCAGCACATGGCGCTCGAAGTTCAGATAGTCGGGCAGCGCGCGTTTTGGCATCGGCATGCCGGCGCGCTCCAGCGCCAGGCGCTTGAGGATGCGCGGCGCGTCGGCGTGTGGCATGTCGCGCAGCAGTGTCAGCGGTCCGATCTTGAAGCCCAGCGCGGTGTGGCAGCCCAGGTCCAGGTCGGCGGGGGTGCCGATGCCTCGGTCCAGGATGTCGACCGACTGCGACAGCAGCACGCCCAGCAGGCGGTCGCGCACGGCGCTGGCGGTTTCGGGGGGAACATTGGCGCGCTGTCCTGGCGCTAGCGTCAGCCATTGCTCGACGGACTGGAAGATCGGCGCCGGCCGGTAGTGTTCGCCCTCCTCATCGGCCTGCAGTGTGTTGGTCTCGGTGATGATGGGGTTGCCGCGCGCCAGGTTCAGCACGAAGAAGGGCCCGGCGTGCACAAACTCGGCCGCCACCGTGTCGATCTGCGCCGCGCTGGCGCGCTCCAGCAGTAGCGCGGCCTCGTTGCACCAGTTGTCAAAGATGCGGTCCAGCATGAAGCAGGGTGCATCACTGGTCAGTAGCGGCACCTTACCCGTGGTGCAGAACACCCAGCGCAGCCAGGTCACCAGCTCCGGTGCCGCGTGCGGCCAGTCAATCACCTCGACCGCCGGGTTGCGCCAGGCCGGCGCAAAGAAGTGCGTCACGGTGGCACGCTCGGGGTTCTTCAGCTCGGCGAAGATGCGCGATGCGGGCAGCGAGCTGGTGTTGGAGGTGATGACCGCATCCAGGCCCACGCGCGCCTCCACCTGGGCGAAGATGCGCCGTTTGAGCGCCAGGTTCTCGGTGGCGGCCTCGATCACCCAGTCGCAGCCCTTCAGGGCGTCGTAGTCGGTGCTACCCCGCACGCCTTGTTGCACGGCGGCGGCTTGCGCCTCGTTCATCTTGCCCTTGGCCAGCGCCTTCTTCGCGTAGTCGGCAAAACGCTTGAGCGCGGCGTTGATCGCGCCTTGGTCAATGTCAATCAGCGTGAGCCGCAACGCGGGCAGCGCGCTCTTGAGGTAGTAGCCGATGTCCGGGCCGATGGCGCCCGCGCCGATGATGGCGACATGCCGTGGCAGCGCTCGGGTGGGGGACTGCAGCAGCGGGTTGTTGGGGTGTTTGGGCATGCGGGCTTTCCCTATGGTGGAGTGAGTTTCGGGGTCGCAGCGGTTGACACTGGCGGCTTGTATGTATATCGTATACCGAACACAAAGTACCGTCTAGCGAGTCCACACCATGCCCCCCAATCTGACCCCCATCAACCGCCCTGAAGGGCTGGCCGATCAGGTCTACAAAACCCTGCGCGAGTACCTGGGTAGCCACGTCATCCGGCCCGGCCAGCCCTTGCAGGAGGCCACGCTGGCCTTGCGCCTGGGCGTGTCGCGCACCCCGGTGCGCGAGGCGCTGGCGCGCCTCCTCAGCGAAGGCCTGATTGCCGTGGAAGGGCGCAGCTTCATGGTGCCGATCCTGTCGGACGCTGATGTCGACGAGATCTACCAACTGCGCGGCATCCTGGAGCCCGCCGCGCTGGCGCTGGTGGCCCGGGCCGGTCCCGAGCCGGACGCCCTGCAGGAGCTGGCCGACGCGCTGGCGCAGGCACAAACGGCAGACGTCGCCAACGACGCCGAGGGCTTCAGTGATGCCAATGCGCGCTTTCACCTGACCTGGCAGGCGCAGGTTCACAACAGCCGGCTGATCCGCGCGATCGATCTCTACGCCGGCCATGTGCGCTACCTGCGGGTGCTCACCTTGGGCAGCGTGCCGGCGCGCAAGGCGGCGCTCACCGGTATGAAGAACATCCTGGCGGCGCTCAAGAAACGCGATGCGGCCGTTGCCCAGCGCGTGATGGGCGAGCACCTGGAGACCGCGCGCAAGTACCTGCGCCTGGCGCTTGACGAGATCGAACGCGAGGCGCGCGAAGAGGGCGCGCCGCCCGGGCCTTAAGCGCCCCCACCGTCCAACCCAGCACAGGACTTCGCAGCATGTCACCGCACGCGGAAATTCCCTACGGCGCCTACTGGAGCACCCCGTTCGTGCGCTGGCAAGGCAGCTTCGCGCACCTGCACAGCATCGAGTTCGCCGCGCACGTGGCCAAGCAGGAGCTGGCGCGCCGGCACATCGCTGGCGAGCAGATCGACTACGGTGTGCTGGGCATGTCGGTGCCGCAAAAGCATGCTTTCTATGGCCTGCCCTGGCTGACCGGCCTGGCCGGCTTGGCGCAGGTTGGCGGCCCCACCATCATGCAGGCCTGCGCCACCGGTGTGCGCGTGTTGCTGGCCTGCGCGCAGGAGGTGCAAAGCGGCATGGCCAGCGTGGCGCTGGGCCTGACCTGCGACCGCACCTCGAACGGCCCGCATCTCTACTACCCCAACCCCAAAGGCGTGGGCGGCACCGGCGCGCACGAAGACTGGGTGCTGGGCAACTTCGACTGCGACCCGCTGGGCGGCCACGCGATGCTGGAAACCGCCGAGAACGTGGCGCGCGACCACGGCTTTTCCACCGCCGAGCAGCATGAGCTGGTGCTGATGCGCGAAGCGCAATACCGCACCGCCTTGCAAGACGACTCGGCCTTTCTGCGCCGTTTCATGACGCTGCCGTTTGAGGTGCCCGCCGCCAACCTGCGCAAGACCGTGGCCACCTTAACGGGGGATGAAGGCATCAGCCACTCCACGCCCGAGGCTCTGGCCAAGTTGCAACCGGTGCGCCCCGGCGGCAGCGTGACCTTTGGCGCGCAGACGCATCCGGCCGACGGCAACGCCGCCATCGTGGTCGCCACGCCCGAGCGCGCGGCGGCCCTGTCCCGCAACCCGAAGATTGCCGTGCGCCTGCTCGGCTTTGGCCAGGCGCGCGTGGGCCTGGCGCGCATGCCCGAGGCCACGGTGCCGGCGGCGCAGCGTGCGCTGGCGCAGGCGGGCGTGGGTATCGGCCAGATCGACGCCATCAAGACGCACAACCCGTTCGCGCTCAACGACCTGTACTTCGCGCGCCAGATGGGCGTCGACACGGCGGACATGAACAACTATGGCTGCTCGCTGGTCTGGGGCCATCCGCAGGCGCCCATGGGAACACGCTCCATCATCGAGCTGATCGAGGAACTAGCCCTGCGCGGTGGCGGTCGCGGCCTGTTCACCGGCTGCGCCGCCGGTGATTCGGCCATGGCCGTGGTGATCGACGTGGTGGACCGGCGATGACGAAGGCGTCGACCATGAAAACCACTCTTGCTCGTCATCGCGAGGCCGACCGGCCGTGGCGATCCATGCTGGCGCACCAAGATGGATTGCCGCGTCGGCTGCGCCTCCTCGCAATGACGAGAGTCGGGGTCTCTTCGCCATGACGAGGTCACGATGAACCTGTCGCACTGGATCGAGCGGCACGCGCAGTTCACGCCGACCAAGGTGGCGCTGCGCTGCGGCGAGCGCGCCTGGACCTATCACGCGCTGCACCAGGGTATCGACCAGACCACCGCCATGCTGGCCGGGCAGGGCGTCGTGCCGGGCGACCGGGTGGCGCATCTGGGCTACAACAGTGCCGAGCAGTTGTTGCTGCTGTTTGCCTGTGCGCGCCTGGGCGCGATGTTCGTGCCGCTGTCCTGGCGCCTGGCGCCACCCGAGCACCGGGCCATGCTGGCCGACTGCACGCCGCGCGTGCTGGTGGTGGAGCCGCCGTTCACCGAGGCCACCGCCGCCCTGGGCGATGCGCTCGGTGGCGTTGCCCGCATCGCCGTTGGTGCGGCGCCTGAAGCTTGGGCCAGTTGGGCAACCCTGCTCGCGAGTGCCGCGCCGCTCGCCGACGCGCCCACTTCGGCCGGTCGGATATCGCCGGTGCTGCTGTGTTACACCTCGGGCTCCACGGGTGCGCCAAAAGGCGTGGTGCTGACGCAGGAGGCGCTGTTCTACAACGCCGTCAATAGCACGCACATGCATGACCTCAGCAGCGCCGATGTGGTGCTGACCAGCCTGCCGCTGTTCCACGTGGGCGGGCTCAATATTCAGACCCTGCCGGCTTTGCACGCCGGGGCAAGCGTCATCCTGCACCCGCGCTTTGAGCCATCGGCCGTGATCGACGCGCTGCGGACGCGGGGCGTCACACTCACCGTGCTGGTGCCGGCCCAACTCGACCTGCTGGCCGCTGATCCGCGCTGGGCCAGCTTGCGTGCGCCCAGCCTGCGGAGCATCACTACCGGCTCCACCATCATTGGTGAGAGCGCCTACCGCCAGCACCAGCGCGCCGACGTGCCCTTGTTGCAGGTCTATGGCGCCACCGAGACCTGCCCCATCGCCGCTTACCAGCGCGCGGCCGATGCGGCGCTGCACCCCGGCTCGGTCGGCAAGGCGGCGCTGCACTGTGAACTTCGTCTGGTGGACGACATCGGGCGAGACGTCGCGCCCGGTGCCAGTGGCGAAATCTGGGTGCGTGGCAACAATGTCATGCGCGGTTACTGGCGCAAACCCTCCGAAACGCAGGCGGCGTTGATGGACGGCTGGTACCGCAGTGGTGATGTTGGCCACCAGGACGCCGAGGGCTACCTGTATGTCGACGGCCGCTGCAAGGACGTGATCATCTCCGGTGGCGAGAACATCTACCCCGCCGAGCTGGAGAACATCCTGAACGCCAGCGCCGAGTTTGCCGAGGTGGCGGTGGTGGGCCGCCCCCATGCGCGCTGGGGCGAGGCGGTGGTCGCGGTGGTGGTACCCAAAGCCGGCCAGCAGATCGCCTGCGAGCGCGTGACCGCGCTGCTGGAAGGCCGGGTCGCCCGCTACAAGCTGCCGCGCGAGGTGGTGGTGGTGGAGAGCCTGCCACGAACCGCGCTGGGCAAGCTGCAGCGCGAGAAGCTCAAGGCCGCGCTTCGGAGCAATTCGGGCGCTGACTCGCCATGAACGCGACAACCCATTTTTTGGGAAATGACAGTCCCGTCATTGCGAGCGTAGCGCGTTGCCGCGTCGCTATCGCTCCTCGCAATGACGAATTTGTCAGCGGCGCACTGTCGTGGATTGCCGCGCTACGCTCGCAATGACGACTCCACAAAGGACCAACCATGACACTCAAGATCGGCATTGACGTGGGCGGCACTTTCACCGACTTCGTGCTCACCCGCGATGGCGCGGACCCGCTCATTTTCAAGTCGCTCTCCACCCCGGCCGATCCGTCGATTGCGGTGGTCAACGGCCTGCGCGACATGGCGGCAGCACAAGACCCGCCGCAAACGCTGGAGCAGTTTGCCGCCAGCATTGACACCATCGTGCACGGCACCACCGTCACCACCAACGCCACGCTGACCGGCACCGGCGCCAAGAGCGGCCTGCTCACCACCGAGGGCGTGCGCGACGCGCTGGAGATGCGCCGCGGCATCCGCGAGGAACAGTACAACAACCGCTACACCAATGTGGCGCCGCTGGTGCCGCGTTACCTGCGGGTGGGCGTGCCTGGGCGGCTGGACCGCGTCGGGCAGGAGACGCAGGCGCTGGACCTGGACGAAGTGCGCCGCGCCGTGGCCCTGTTCAAGCGGGAGGGCGTGCAGGCGGTGTCGATCTGCTTCATGAACTCCTTTGCCAACCCGGCGCACGAGCAGGCGGCGGCCGCGCTGGTGCGCCAAGAACTGCCCGGCGCCTACCTGTCGGTCTCGACCGACCTGCTGCCCTCGATCCGCTTCTACGAACGTGTCAGCACTACCGCGCTCAACTCGTATGTGGGCCCCAAGCTCAACCACTACCTGGACCAACTGGTGGAGCGCCTCAAGGCCATCGGTTTCAAGAGCCTGCTGTTGATCATGCAGTCCAACGGCGGCGTGATCTCGCCGCAGTTGGCGCGCGAGAAGGCGGCGCTCACCCTGTTGTCCGGCCCCGCCGGAGGCCCGGTGGCGGGCCTGTTCTATGTGCGCACGCATGGCCAGAACAAGTGCATCACCACCGACATGGGCGGCACCAGCTTCGAGGCCTCGGTGGCGGTGGATGCACCGATGGTCAAGAACGACGGCGAGATTGCGCGCCACAAGATCGCCCTGCCCATGCTCGACATCCACACCATCGGCGCCGGCGGCGGCTCGATTGGTTGGCTCGACCAGGGCGGCATGTTGCGCATGGGTCCCCACAGCGCCGGGGCCGACCCCGGCCCGGCCTGTTACGGCAAGGGCGGCCGGCTACCCACCACGACAGACGCCAACGTGGTGCTGGGCTACCTGGACCCCGCTTACTTTGCGGGCGGCAAGATGCGCCTGGACGTGCAGGCCGCGCGCGCCGCCATCGAGGAGCACATCGCCAAACCGATGGGCCTGTCGGTCGAGGAAGCCGCCGCCGGCATGTACCGCGTGGCCTGCAACAACATGGCCCAGGGCGTGCGCGAGGTCACCATCAAGCGCGGCTTCGACCCACGTGAGTTTCCCTACATTCCGGCCGGTGGCGCGGGCCCCATCCACTCCTGCCTGATCTGCAGCGAACTGGAGATCCCGTTGCAGATCATTCCGCGCGAGTCCTCGGTGCTGTGCGCCTTTGGCATGCTGATGAGCGAGCTCAAACACGACTTCGTGCGCACCTTTGTGTCGCGCCTGACGGCCATCGATTGGCCGCGCCTGCAGGAATTGATCGAGGCCATGCGCCTTGAGGGCGCGCGCCAGTTGGACAGCGAGCGCATCGGCCTGGACCAGCGTCACTCTGAGGTGCGCTTTGACTGCCGCTACCTCAAGCAGTACCACGAGGTGTCGCTGCCGGTAGCGCCCCATCTGCTGGACACGCGCGATGCCGGCGGCCTGGCGCAGGCCTTTCATGCGGAGCACAACCGCCTCTACGGCTACTCGCTGGCGCAGGAGAACATGGCCATCGAAATCATCAACGTGCGGGTGCAGGCGGTGGGGCTGACCACCAAACCCAGCTACCGGCAACAAGCCTGGGCAGGCGAGGCCAGCGGCCACGCCATCAAGGGCCAGCGTGCGGTCTACATCCCCGAGACCAAGGCCTTTGTTACGGTGCCGGTGTTCGACGGGCACCGGCTGGCGCACGGCAACCGGGTGCAGGGGCCGGCCATGATCGAGCAGGAAACCACCGCCATCTTCATCAGCAACGGCTATGACTGCGTGGTCGACGCGCTGGGCTCCTTCGCCTTGTACGCCAAGGGCCGCGAAGAGCTGGTGGCGTCGTGTTTCAAAGAGGAGGCTGTGGCATGAGCACTGTCAAGATCGATCCCATCCTGCTGTCGGTGTTTGCCCGCTCCTTCAAGGCCATCACCGACGAGATGAGCATCTCGATGGCGCAGACCACGCGTTCGCCGATTCTGTGCGAGGCCAAGGACTACGTCACCGGCCTGTATGACGCGGAAGGAAACATGCTGGAGCAGACCGAGAACCTGCCGATCCTGGCCTTCTCGCTTGCGCCGGTGTGCAAATACATCAAGGCATTCTTTGGCGACGAGCTCTACCCCGGCGATGTTATCTTTCACAACGACGTGTTCAGCCTGGGCAACCAGAACAACGACGTGGCGGCCTTCAAGCCGGTGTTTCTGGACGGCGAGCTGGTGGCGTGGACGGCAGTCAAGGGGCACCAGGCCGACATTGGGGGCAACGTGGCCGGCGGCTACAACCCCAACGCGGTGGAGGTGTGGCAGGAAGCCTTGCGTATTCCCCCCGTCAAGGTGGTCGAGCGCGGCAAGTTACGCAAGGACGTGTGGGGTCTGATCTTTGCCAATGTGCGGCTGGACATCGTGCAGCACGACATGAAGGCCGAGATGGGCGCCTGCACCGTCGGCGAGCGCCGCATGCTGGAGTTGCTCAAAAAGTACGGCGTGCCGAGTTTTCAGGCGCACAAGCAGGCGCTGTTCGAGGCCACCCGCAAGATGATGGAAGCCGAGATCGCCAAGATCCCGCAGGGCCAGTACTCAGGCGAGGGCTTTGTTTACTACGACGGGCGCCATGTCGGCTCCAAGTTCACCATCCGCGTCGATATCACGGTGGGCGAGAAGACCATCAAGTTCGACTACTCACGCACCGATGCGCAGACCAACGGTTTTGTCAACGGCACCTTTACATCAAGCGCCTCGGCCACCATCCTGACGCTGCTGCAGATGGTCAACCCCGACATTCCGCACAACGAGGGCATGGTGCAGCCGATCGAGATCGTCATCCCCGAGGGCACCATCCTCAATGCCGCCTACCCCAAGGCCACCACTTTTGGCAACCATTTGTGCCCACCCAATGCCGATGCGATCCAGCGTGCCTTGGCGCCGGTGATGCCCGAGCGTGTGACGGCCGGCTGGAACAACCTGCTGGCGTCGCTCACCACCGGCATCGACCCGCGCACCCAAGAGAAGTACGTCGACATTGGCTTCATGGGCCTCAAGGGCGGCTCCGGCGCCATGCGCGGCACCGATGGCTACGACCACATCGGCATGATTGACGCCTCCGGCGGCGTGCTGGACCAGGACTACGAGATGTTCGAGCAGCAGACGCCGCACACGCTGATCAAACACGAACTGCTGGCCGACTCAGCCGGGGCCGGTCAATGGCGTGGCGGCCTGGGCGTGGAGACCATCTTTCGCATTGGCTCGCCCGACACGCAACTGGTGACCTTTGGTGATGGCGACTTCGAGCCCGCCTTTGGCTTGTTCGGTGGCCAGGACGCGGGCCTGAACTTCATCCGCCTGCACTACCCCGACGGCCAAACCGTGGTGCCCAAGAACAAGGACCTGATCACCGGCGTACCGCTGGGCACCGTGTATCACCAGGTGGCCAGCGGTGGTGGTGGTTACGGCGACCCGCTGCTGCGTGATCGCGCGCTGCTGGCGCAGGAGATTCGTAATGGCGTTATTTCGCGGGAGGCTGCTGAGCGCGACTACGGCATGGCGGCGGCGGAGATTGAGCAGGCGTGGTGTGGGCCCTTGTCTTCTGGGGGGTCCTCGGCATGAACCGCTGTCGTGCTTGGTTGGGTGGCAGCGTGAGAGCGTTGGCCGGTGCCCTCATGGTGCCAAATGCGCACAAATCGGTCACCCGCCAACGCTCTCACGCTGCGGCCAGCGGATGGGCGCGCGGCGACTCCAATACCAAGGCGGTGCGGCAGCGCGCTGGTTTTCCGTCATTGCGCACCACCAGCTTCGCTTCGCCGCAGGGCATTTTGCTGGGGGCCGATTTGTGCGCGTTTGGCACCATGAGGCCCCCGGCAAAACGCCCTACGGCAGGCGCGATCCGTCAGTGCACGCCGATCCAGCGGACAACTAGGCGATGAACTTCGAACTCACCCCCGAGCAGACCGCAATACGCGACAACTTCGCGCGTTTCTGCGATGAACGCATCGCGCCGCAGGCCGCCGCGCTGGACGAGGCGCGGGCCTTCCCGCGTGCCTTGTTCAAGGAGTTGGCGGAGCTGGGCTTCTTTGGCATGCGTTACCCCGAAGAGGTGGGTGGCAGCGGCATGGCCTTGAGTGAGTTCTGCCTGGCGCTGCAAGAGGTGGCGCGCGGCTCGATGTCACTGGCCGGCGCGGTGGCGATGCAGTCGCTGATGGGCACCAAGTTCCTGCACATGCTGGGCAATGCCGACATCGTGCAGCGCCTGTTCAAGCCGGCGCTGCGCGGCGAGAAGATCGGCGCCATTTGTATGACTGAGCCCAACGCCGGCTCCGACCTGGGGTCGATTGCCACCAGCGCGCGCAAGGTCGACGGTGGTTATGTGATCAATGGCCAAAAGACCTGGATCACCTCCGCCCCGGTGGCCGATTTCTTCACCGTGTTCGCCAGGGCCGGCGAGGAGAAGAAGCTGACCATCTTCCTGGTGGAAAAGGGCTTTAAGGGCCTGACGGTCGGGCGCGAGATCCACAAAATGGGGGTTTGGGCGCTGCCCACTTCCGAAGTGGCATTGGACGATTGCTTTGTGCCCGACAGCCACCGCCTCTCCAAGGAAGAGGGCGATGGTGAGGGCCACTTGCGCAAGACCCTGGGCGAGATTCGCATCATCACCGGCGCCATGGCCCTGGGCGTGGGTTACGCCGCGCTGGCCGAGGCCAATCGTTACGCGGCAGAGCGCAACCAGTTTGGCAAACCGATCAACCGCTTCCAGGCGATCCAGATGAAGCTGGCCGAGATGGCCACCTCGCTGGAGGCCGCCAGCCACCTGGTCTACAGCGCGGCCTGGCTGCGCGATGCCGACAAGCCTTACCACCAGCAGGCGGCGATGGCCAAGCTGTTCGCCAGCGAGACCGCTGCCAGCGTGTGTGACCAGGCGGCACGGGTGCTGGCCTCCTACGGCTACGCCATGGAGTACCCGGTGCAGCGCTACCTGCGCGATGTGCGCTTTACCCTGATTGGTGGCGGCACCAGTGAGATTCTGAAAATGATCATTGCCAAGGAAATGTCGAGGTGAACCTATGACAACTACAGACTTCGTGGGGCAGGGTGTAGCGACGCCAAGCGCGGACCCAACGCGACATGGGCGCCCTATCAAGGTGCTGCTGGCCAAGCCCGGCCTGGACGGCCACGACCAGGGCGCCAAGGTGGTGGTGCAGGCCATGAAGGCGGCCGGCTTTGACGTCACCTACACCGGCTTGCGCCAGACGCCCGAGGCGGTGACCAAGGCGGCGCTGGACACCGGCGCCGACGTGATTGCGATGTCTTCCATGGCCGGCTCACACCTGGCGTTTTGCGCCAAGTTGAAACCCTTGCTGGAGCAGGCCGGTTTGGCCAACAAGGTCTGGATGATCGGCGGCAACATCCCGCGCCAGGACCACGACGCCTTGCGTGCGATGGGGTTCAGCGGCGTCTTTCAGACCGGCTCCAAGCTGGACGAAATCACCGCCTTTGTGAAGAGGAGCGTGCCATGAATGAACGCCTGAGGGTGCGAACTAATGGTCGTCTGAAAGGTCGTCATTGCGAGCACAGCGCGGCAATCCACCGCCGTGCCACGTCACCATGGATCGCCGCGGCCTGCGGCCTCGCGATGACGGGATTGTTTGCAATGGCCTACCAACCAGGAGCGTGCCATGAATGACCGTCTGAAAACTACCCAGCGCAAGGTGGTCAATGAATCGGGCATCGAGATCCAGCAGCTCTACACCGCGCAGGACGTGCAGGCCAGTGGCGGTGACGCCATGCTGGGCCAGCCCGGCGCCTACCCGTTCACGCGCGGCATCCATGCCGAGATGTACCGCAAGCAGCCCTGGACCATGCGCCAGTACACCGGCTTTGGCAACGCGGCGGATACCAACCAGCGCTTCAAGTACCTGATTGCCAACGGCCAGACCGGCTTGAACGTGGCCTTCGATTTGCCCACGCAATGCGGGCTGGATTCCGACGACCCGCTGGCCGACGGCGAGGTGGGCCGCGTCGGCATGGCCATCGACACGCTGCGCGACTTCGAAATTGCCTTTGACGGCATCGACCTCGACAAGGTCACGGTGTCGCTCACCATCAACGGCGCGGCGGTGGTGCTGATCGCCATGTACCTGGCCATGGCCGAACGGCGCGGCTTTGATCTCAAGAGCCTGCGTGGCACGGCGCAGAACGACATCCTGAAGGAATTCATTGGCCGCGGCACCTGGATTTACCCCGTCCAGCCCTCCATCAAGCTGGTGGGCGACACCATCGAGTACTGCGCCCAGCACGCGCCCAAGTACAGCCCGGTGTCGGTGTGCGGCTACCACATCCGTGAGTCCGGCGCCAACCCGGTGCAGGAGATGGCCTATGCCTTCTGCATCGCCAAGGCCTATGCCGACGAAGTGATTGCGCGCGGCCTCTCCGTGGATGAGTTTGCCGGGCGCCTGTCCTTTAACTTCAACATCTTCGGCAGCCTGTTCGAGCAGGTTGCCAAATTCCGCGCTGGCCGTGGCCTGTGGGCCAAGATCATGCATGAGCAGTACGACGCGCAAAAGCCCGGCTCGATGTGGCTGCGCATGATCGCCGGCGGCGGGGGCGGTGGCCTGACCTTCGAGCAGCCCGAGCTCAATGTGGTGCGCGGCGCCTACTACGCGCTGATCAGCGCGCTGTCGGGTGCGCAGACCATGGCGCTGTGCTGCTACGACGAGGCCTACACGATACCCAGTGAGTACGCGCAACGCATCTCGCTGCGCACCATGCAGTTGCTGATCGAGGAGATGGGCCTGTGCGACACGGTCGACCCGATGGGCGGCTCCTACTACATCGAGACCCTGACCAACCAGATGCGCGCCGACATGGAGCGTGTAATGGCAGATGTGGACGCGCGTGGTGGCATCGTCAAGCTGGTGGCCAGCGGCGAGGTGCAGGCCGACGTGTCGCGTCAGGCTTACCAACGCCAGTTGGACATCGACTCGGGTGCCTTTCGCAAGGTCGGCGTCAACTGCTACAAAATTGAAGAGAAGGACCCGCAGGTCGAGTTCCACCCCTACAACCAGGCCGACGCCCAGGCGCAGGTGGCGCGCCTGAACGAGGTGCGCCAAACGCGTGACGCCGTCGCCGTGGCGCAAGCCCTGCAGGCGGTGCAGCAGGCCGCCCGCAGCGGCGCCAACGTGATGCCGGCGGTGGTGGAGGCGGTCAAGGCCTACGCCAGCGTGGGCGAGATTACCAAGGTGCTGACCGGCGTGTTCGGGCACTACCAGGAGCCTGTGAATGTCTATTGAGCACTACTGGGCCCCCCAGACCCTGCCCGAGGCGCTGGAGCACTTGCGGGCCAGCGATGTCACCATCCTGGCCGGTGGCACCGACCTGATGGTGCAGACCCATGCCGGGCGCGCCAGGCTGGGCAGCGCCCTGCTCAACATCCGGCGCATCGGTGCGCTGCACACGATTGAGCGCGACGGCGAGGGCGTGCGCATTGGCGCCCTGTGCACCATGACCGAGCTGCAGCGCGACCCGCTGGTGCGTCAGCACTTCGACATCCTGCTGCAGGCCTGCGACCACTTTGCCAGCGACCAGTTGCGCAACAGCGCCACCATCGGTGGCAACGTCTGCAATGCTTCGCCCGCCGGCGATACGCTGGTGCCGCTGCTGGTGTTGGACGCGCAGGTGGAACTGCAGAGCAAGCCCAATGGCAGCGTGTTGACGCGCCGTCTGCCGCTGGCCGAATTCATCACCGGCCCCGGCAAGACCCAGCGCGCTCCGCATGAACTGCTCACTGCGCTGTGGCTGCCTTCGCCGAAGCCTGGTTTTGTGGGACGGTTCTACAAGTTCGGCACGCGTCCGGCGCTGGACATTTCGGCGATCTCGATTGGCATCGGTGGCGTGCGCCAGGGGCCGACGCTGAGCGACGTGCGCCTGGCTTACGGTGCGGTGGCGGCCACACCCATGCGCTGCAAAGGTGCTGAAGCGCTGCTGGAAGACCAGGCACTCGATGCGCCCACCATGCAGGCCGTGGCGGCTGCGGCGCGCGATGAGGTCCGCCCGATTGACGACGTGCGCGCCAGCGCCTGGTACCGGCGCGAGCTGGTGCACAACATGACCCTAAGGATGCTGCAAGATGAATCTGAAACGTGACATCAGCTTCACGCTCAACGGCGTGAAGAGCCGCGCCACGGTCAGCGCTGACATGACGGCGCTGGCCATGCTGCGCGACGTACTGGGCCTGACCGGCACCAAATACGGCTGTGGCGAGGGCGAGTGCGGCGCCTGCTCAATCCTGGTGGATGGCTTGTCCTGCAACGCCTGCTTGATGTTCGCGCTGGACTGTGATGGCCGCGAACTCACCACCATCGAAGGCCTGGCCAAGCACCCGCTGGGCGAGAAGCTGCAACAGTCCTTTGTGGATTGCGGGGCGGTGCAATGCGGCTTCTGCACCCCCGGCATGATCGTGCAGGCCACGCATCTGTTGGAAAAGACGCCCGGCGCATCGCGCTCTGAAATTGCCCGTGGCATCGAAGGCAACCTGTGCCGCTGCACCGGCTACGTGAAGATCATTGACGCGATTGAGGCGGTGGCGGAGAAACAAACGTGAGACGTCGCCAAATGCTCTCGTCATTGCGAGCGAAGCGCGGCAAGTCTCCCGTCATCGCGAGCGAAGCGCGGCGATCCATCATCGTGTGCCGCAGAGGTAGATTGCCGCGCTACGCTCGCAATGACGGCCTTTGCGCTCGCAATGACGGGTGTGCGATCTTGCGTGGTCTAACGGAAGTGCCCAAATGAAAGTCAT
>CXWL01011040.1_pt1 | contig 21506 bp, 24 predicted proteins | sample 590931 | NCBI WGS metagenome assembly CXWL01 (sample SAMEA3498368, study PRJEB10139) | groundwater metagenome | biome: water well; material: biofilm material | place: Germany | collected 2015-04-27 | reverse complement strand
GGCTCGGGGGGAGCTGGCGGCGGAGGCGGCGGGGGCGACGCAGCGACGTGAGGGCTAAGCTCTGCGGGTACCGGCGCTGGTGGAATCTCGGCCTGCGCGGAAGGCCCCGGTTCGCTGGACGTCGGAGACGGAGCAGCGCTCTCCGCAGCCGGCGCAAGCGACAACGGCTGGCCTGTCGCCGGGGGTACGGCGATGAGAACCGCCGCGGCTACAGCGATCGGGGAGCGCAAGGATTTCATAGTTGCGATGTCCGCGTGACCTCCACTCTCGGCAGCGCCGAGTTAAGCGCTGGTTTATCCCCCGCCCTGGGGCGCAGGCGCAGGCGCGCTCTGCCCGCCTTGCGCGCGCGCCAGCAATTCGGCGCCGCCGGCAGGGGGACGCGCGCGCTCGGCCAGCATCTCGGTGAGATGGCGGGCACGCTCGGGCTGCATCTTGCCCATGATTTCGGCGAGGTTGGCCTGCCGCATGCGTCCCGCCACCTGCACCAGCACGTCGTCCTCCAGGCCGTCGAACACGACAGCGGCGTCCTTCGCGCGCATGCGCTGGTAGACATCGACCAAGCCGGTGATGCGTTGCGCCTGGGCGTCGTCCAGATTGCCGAGGAGGTCGTTGACGGTCGTTTCCAGTTGGCGCAATTCCGCCAGACGCTGATCCAGCCGCTGCTGTGCTGCCAGCAATAATTCGTCCTGGGTCTGGTCTGAAGCAGCACGCTGATCCAGCGCCTCGCGGCGCGCGCTCAGAGCTTGCAGCACCTGCACTTCGGAGGCGCTAAGCCCGGCCATTTCAGCAAGGGAAGGCGCCGCGCATTGTTGCGCCCCTTCCGCCGCCGGGGCGGCGGCGGCTTCTCCCCCTGCCGGCGCAGCCGCGTGCTCGGCAGGCGCTGTTTCTGCGATGCTCTCCGCCAGCGCTACGGCTTTCAACCCCAGCAAGGCGGCAAGCGTCGCCATGACTGCGGGCAGCAAGCGGACATTGGTGGCCGCCGCAACGCTCTTCTTCGCCATGCTCACAGCCGCGCTCGCGCATCAGCGCCGGTGCGCAGCCTACCCGCCCCCAAGCCAAGTCGGTCAGCGGTAGCGCGGGCGTCATTGATGCGCGCTTGCAAATCGCGTCCCGCCTCCTGTGCGCTTGCACGCAGCACCCGCACTGCCGCTTCCGCCTGCGTGGTGGCCTGCACCAATTCGGCGGCAGCGGCGCGTACGCCGTCCTGCCCGGAGCGCAACTGACCGAGCTTGCGATCGAGCCTCCAGAACGAGAACAGGCACGCGCCGAGCATGCAGGCGAGCACTATTTCCAAAGCGATTGCGATCGGGCTCATTTCTTGCCTCCAAGTTTCAACATGGCGTGTTGGGCGTTAGGCGTGATCGGTCGATCGACCCGCACCGCAAGCGAATGGCCCATGCGCCCGACGCTGCCGCGGGAAAGTTCGACATCCCCGCACTTCATCATCACCGGCGAATCCGCCTGCGCGTCGAGCATCAGCGTGTCGCCGACCTTCAAATCGAGCATCTCACCCAGCGGCCTATGGATCTCGTCGAGCAACACCCGCACTTCGAGCGTGGTCGCCCAGAGTTCGCTGGCGAGGTGGCCCTCCCAGATATTGTCGCGGCCGAATTTCTCGCCCATGAATTGCTGCAGCAGCATTTTTCGGATCGGCTCAAGCGTTGCGTAGGGCAGCAGCAATTCGAGCCGCCCGCCGCGATCTTCCATGTCGATGCGCAGTTTGACGACGATGGCAGCGTTTGGCGGGCGCGCGATGGCCGCAAAGCGTGGATTGGTCTCGATGCGGTCGAGCGAGAAATTGACGCTGGTGAGCGGGGCGAAGGCTTGCTTGGCGTCAGCGAGCACGACTTCGATCATGCGCGTCACCAGCATGCGCTCGATGGTCGTGTAAGGGCGGCCCTCGACGCGCGCCGAAGCAGCGCCCCGCCGCCCGCCAAGCAGCACGTCGACCACCGAATAGATCAGGTTGGAATCGACCGTCGCGAGCCCGAAATTGTCCAATTCCTCGGCCCGGAACACTGCGATAATCGCCGGCAGCGGAATGGAATTGAGATAATCGCCAAAGCGCACCGAGGTGATCTGGTCGAGGCTGACTTCGACATTGTCGGAGGTAAAATTGCGCAGACTCGTGGTCATCAACCGCACTAGGCGGTCGAACACGATTTCGAGCATCGGCAGGCGCTCGTAGGAAACCAGCGCCGAGTTGATGATCGCGCGCACGCCACTCCGGCTGGCGGCTTCCTCTTCGCCGACGCCAAAGCCCAGAAGGCTGTCGATCTCATCCTGATTGAGGATGCGTTCGACCACGGGCTCCGGCGCCGCCGGATCGTTCTCGGCGGTCTCCCACTCAGCGTTTTGCGCTGCTTCGGCCATGTTAATTGACCAGCATTTCTTCGATCAGCACGGCGCTGATTTGCGACGGTGCAATCGCGAGATTGACCCGCCGCAGCAATTCCAGGCGCAGCCGATAAGCGCCGGCCGAACCCGCAAGATCGTCCGTGCGCATCTCGCGAAGGAAGCCGTTGAACTGGTCGGTGACGCGCGGCACGTGTTCGGTGAGCGCCGTAACCACCGCATCGTCTGGCGCCTCCAGCGTCAACCGCAATTTCAAATAAGCCGGGCGTCCGTCAGGGCCGGTCACGTTGACCAGCATTTCCGGAAGTCCGACGAAGATCACGTCTTCGCCATAGGTGATCGTGGTGCCGTTTGGGCCTTGTGTGGGCTCTCCTTCAGCGCCTTCGCCGCCGTGCCCACCGCCTTTAGCCTTCTCTTTGCCGTGGCCAGCATCGGCTTCGGCGTGTTGCTCGCCGCCACCGCCGCCAGATAACAGCATGAAGGCGGCTGCGCCGCCGCCGCCTAACACCAGAACCGCGGGCAACACGATGAAAAGAATGAGCTTCTTGCCGGAGAGCTTCTTCTTGGCGGGCGCTTCACCCTCCGCACCTTCAACGCCCTCGCCGCCCTCAGCGGGCTTGGCTTCCTCGGCCTCCGCCTCGGAAGCGTCGCCCTTCTTTTTTTTCTTCTTCCCAAACATGACGGAATCGCTCGCGCTTTGCTTGCCTTCCTTGGTGCGCGGCGCTGGTTAAGGATTGGTAGCGACTGGGCAAAACTTGCCGGCGTCGGCGGAAAAAAACGCCAGCCATTCACCATAACGCGGAGCGCCGCCCCTTAAAAATCAAAGGCCGCGCCGTTGGCCCGCTCTTTGCATGGTTAACGACGATGGATAACGCACTCATGCTCGGCCTGCAGGCGCAACGCGTACTGCAACGGCGGATGGACGTGAGCGCGAACAATCTCGCCAACATCTCGACCGCGGGCTTCAAGGCCGACGGTCTGGTCATGGAATTCGACGACGGCACCCGCGCCCACGCGCTGGAAGGTCCCGATCAGATCGTGTTCGTGCGCGATATCGCACTGATGCGCGATATGACCCAAGGGCCGATCGCCATGACCGGCAACCCGCTCGATGTCGCCATCGAGGGCGACGGGTTCTTCATGGTCGAGGGGCCTTCAGGGCCGCTTTATACGCGCGATGGCGCGTTTTCGCTTACGGGGGATGGACGGTTGGTGACCAGCGATGGCCGCGCCGTCCTCAACTCCGGGGGGGCGCCGATCGCGTTCGATCCGCAGGGCGAAAGCCCCACGATCGGGCGCGACGGCGCAATACGGGTGGCCGGCGTCGAAGCCGGTCGCATCGGCGTGGCGTCTTTCGCCGCGCCTGGCGCGCTCTCAAAGGTCGGGGACAACCTTTGGGACGCGCAAGGTCAAGCGAGCCAAACGTTCGAGGGCGTCGTCGTGCAAGGCGCGCTGGAAGGTTCGAACGTGCGGCCCGTAGTCGAACTCACAAGGCTCATAGAAATATCGCGCGCTTACGAATCCGCCGCCAAAATTGTTTCGGGCGCGGATGATTTGCGTCAGCGCGCGATCGAACGGCTTGGCCGTTAGGAGTTAGTCCCACATGCGCGCCCTTTCCATCGCCGCCAGCGGCATGCAAGCCCAACAGCTCAACGTCGATGTCATTTCGCACAACATCGCGAACATGAACACGACCGGCTACAAGCGCCAGCGCGCCGAGTTCCAGGACATGCTCTACCAGAACCTAGAGCGTCCTGGTTCGACATCGTCGGCGTCGGGCGCGATATTGCCGCTTGGCATCCAGATCGGCGTCGGCGTGCGCGCAGACGCGGTCGGGCGCGTTACCGAGCAGGGCGGGATCGGCCAGACTGGCAATCCCTACGATATCGCCGTCGACGGGCGTGGTTATCTGCAAGTCACACTGCCGTCGGGCCAGACCGGCTATACGCGCTCAGGCAATCTGGCGGTCAACGCCGACGGCCAGATCGTCACCAGCGACGGCTATGCGCTCGAACCCGCGATCACCGTGCCGGCTGAAGCCACTGCGGTGCAGATCACGCGCGACGGCGTGGTTGAAGCAACGCTCACCGGCCAAGCGACGCCACAGCAACTCGGCCAGATCGAGATCGCGACCTTCATCAATCCGCCTGGCTTGGAAGCCATCGGCGACAACCTCTATCTGGAGACGCCCGCGTCCGGCGCACCCAATGTCGCCACGCCAGGATCAGCGGGCTTCGGCAGCTTAATGCAGGGCTTTCTTGAACTCTCCAATGTCAACGCCGTGGAGGAAATTTCCGCGCTGATCGTGGCGCAGCGCGCCTACGAGATGAATGCGCGTGTGATCACGGCGGCGGACGAAATGCTGCAATCCACCACGCAATTGCGTTGAGGCTGACAATGATGCGCGCACCTTCGTTGTTCATTTGTTTGTTCCTGTTCGCCAACGCTGCGTTCGCCGACACAGTTACGTTGCGTCCGCATATCGAGGCCAGCGGCCGCGCCGTCACCATGGGCGATATTTTCGACGGCGTGCCGGCGGCGATCGCAGGACGCGCGGTCGCCCCCGCCCCGCCCGCAGGCCAAACCGCATCGCTCTCCATGCCCGTGCTCGCGGCGGCGGCTTCCGCGGCTGGGCTTGAGTGGACCGCGCCGGAGGGCATCCGCGATGTTCGTGTTGTACGCCCCGGCGGCATGCGCGCGACCTTGCCGGCGCAGAACATAAGCACGGGCGGCGGCGATCTCGGCGTGCGTCGAGGCGACACTGTGACAATTGTGGTTCAAGCGCCGGGGGTGACGCTTTCGTCACGCGCACGCGCGCTTGAGGACGGCGCAGTGGGCCAAACGGTTCGTTTCCTCAACTTGACTTCCAACCGCACCATCGAAGCCAGCGTCACCGGCCCCAACGCCGCGCGCGCGGAGTTGCAATAATCATGGAAAATCCGATGCGCGCGCTTGCCCTCGTCGCACTTGCCGCCAGCGCGGCGGGCTGCGCCAGCATCGATCCCGGCGCGCTCACGCAAGATGCGCTGGCCGCGCCCGGACAAGCTTGGTCCGCCGCGCGACGCGGCTTGGCGACGCCACAACTTAGTCCCGTCGCCACCCCGGAGGCGCTCACGGGCGGAAACCAACAGAGCATGCCGCAGCCGGCGCCGGCCGCCTACGAACAGGGTTCGCCCAATTCGCTTTGGCGCACGGGTTCGCGCAGCTTCTTCAACGATCAGCGCGCTCAGCGGGTCGGCGACATTCTGACGGTGCTGATCGAGATCGACGACAGCGCTCAGCTGTCAAACACTTCCAACCGCACCCGCACCGGCTCCACATCCTCCGGGTTCTCCAATTTCTTCGGGCTCGAAGACACGATCGGCAACGCGCTCGGGACCGATCCGGCCAACCTGGTGACAGCAGAATCGGAATCCAGCCATAACGGAACCGGCGCCATCAATCGCGCCGAGAAAATCGCGTTGACGGTAGCCGCGGTGATTGTCGACCGCTTGCCCAACGGCAATCTGGTGCTGGCGGGTCGCCAAGAAGTGCGCATCAATGGCGAGGTGCGCGAGTTGACAGTGTCAGGCGTGATCCGCCCTGAGGACATCACCTCCTCCAACACCATCAACCACACCGAAATCGCCGAAGCGCGCATCTCCTACGGCGGACGCGGCCAGATCAGCGCCGTGCAGCGTCCAGGCTGGGGTCAGCGCTTGGGAGACGCGCTAAGCCCGTGGTGAAGTCGCTGCGCACCGACATGTGACGCGCACGACAATCCTGCAAACTCGACGCGCCGCCCAGGCGCCGTCACGCGAGGTCGAAGCGATCTGCGTTCATCACCTTGTTCCAAGCCGCAACGAAGTCGTTCACGAACTTAGCCTGCCCGTCGCTGCACGCATAAACCTCCGCCAGCGCACGCAGCTGCGAGTGCGAGCCGAACACGAGATCGACGCGGGTCCCGGTCCACTTGACCTCGCCAGTCTTGCGGTCGCGGCCCTCATAGACGCCTTCGGTCGCGGTCGGCTGCCACTTCGTGCTCATGTCGAGCAGGTTGACGAAGAAGTCGTTGCTGAGCGTCTCGGGCCGCTTGGTGAGCACGCCGTGCTTGGGCTGGCCAACATTCAGCGCGCGCAGGCCGCCGACGAGCGCCGTCATCTCCGGCGCGGTCAGCGTCAGCAATTGCGCCCGATCGAGCAGCGCCGCTTCGGGCGCAAGGCCTTGGGCGTCGCGCAGGTAATTGCGGAACCCATCGGCCTTCGGCTCTAGATACGACATCGAGTGGACGTCGGTCTGCGCTTGCGAGGCGTCGGTGCGTCCCGGCGTGAACGGGACGGTCACATTCTGGCCGGCCTTCTTCGCCGCCGCTTCGACGGCTGCGGCGCCAGCAAGCACGATCAGATCGGCGAGCGATACCTTCTTGGCCCCAGCGTTAAACTCCTTCTGGATCGCTTCGAGCTTGGCCAGCACTTGGGCGAGCTCGGCCGGCCGGTTGACGTCCCAATCCTTTTGCGGGGCGAGGCGGATGCGAGCGCCATTGGCGCCTCCGCGTTTATCGGAGCCGCGGAACGTTGACGCTGACGCCCACGCCGTCGTCGCAAGCTGTGCAATCGAGAGCCCGGAGGCGAGCACCTTGGCCTTCAGCGCCGCGGCGTCCTGATCGTTGATCAAGGGATGATCTACCGGGGGAACCGGGTCCTGCCAGATCAGCGTCTCCTTCGGCGCAAGCGATCCGCGATAACGTGCGACCGGCCCCATGTCGCGGTGCGTGAGCTTGAACCACGCGCGCGCGAATGCGTCGGCGAACTGCTCCGGATTTTCGTGAAAGCGACGTGAAATCTTCTCGTACTCAGGATCGAATCGCAACGAAAGGTCGGTCGTCAGCATCATTGGCGTGACGCGCTTGGAAGGGTCGTGCGCGCCTGGTGCTGAATTGGCGCCCGCGCCGCCCTTGGGCTGCCATTGGTGTGCGCCGGCGGGACTTTTGGTCAGCTCCCAATCATAGCCAAACAGATTCCAGAAGAAATTGTTGCTCCACTTGGTCGGCGTCGTCGTCCAGGTGAGTTCAATGCCGCTGGTGATCGCATCGGCGCCCTTGCCCGATCCGAACTTATTGCTCCAACCCAAACCCTGCTCCTCAATCGAAGCGGCTTCGGGCTCGGGGCCGACATTGCTCTCGAGCGCAGCGCCGTGGGTTTTGCCGAATGTGTGGCCGCCAGCGATGAGCGCGACCGTCTCTTCGTCGTTCATCGCCATGCGTGCGAAAGTTTCGCGAATGTCGCGGGCGGCGGCGACGGGATCGGGATTTCCGTTAGGGCCCTGCGGGTTGACATAGATGAGGCCCATCTGCACCGCGCCGAGATTGCCTTCGAGTTGGCGATCGCCGCTGTAGCGCTTGTCGTCCAACCATTTGCCTTCGGGACCCCAATAGAGTTCCTCCGGCTCCCAGACGTCGGCGCGACCGCCGGCAAACCCGAATGTCTTGAAACCCATCGATTCCAGCGCGACGTTGCCGGCGAGGATCATGAGATCGGCCCACGAGAGTTTCCGGCCGTACTTCTGTTTGATCGGCCACAAAAGCCTGCGCGCCTTATCGAGGTTGGCGTTGTCCGGCCAGGAATTGAGCGGCGCAAACCGCTGTTGCCCGGCGCCGGCGCCGCCGCGGCCGTCTCCCACGCGATACGTGCCCGCACTATGCCAGGCCATGCGGACGAACAGCGGTCCGTAATGACCGAAATCGGCCGGCCACCATTCCTGGCTGTCCGTCATCAGAGCAGTCAGGTCCTTGGTCACCGCGTTTAGATCAAGGCTATCGAATTCCTTGGCGTAGTCGAACGCCTCGCCCATCGGATCGGATTTCGGCGAGTGCTGATGCAGCATCGCCAGGTCAAGCTGGTTTGGCCACCAATCCGAATTCGTCGGTCCGCGCGCGCCCGACATGGGGCACTTGCCTGCGTCAGCCATGGTCAAATCCTGTTCCTTTTGCCTATTGGCGCTACAAGCGCCATCGGGGCGCGTCCGTCAAATCGGTTCAGCGATATTGAGGAATAGAACGCGTCTATGAGCTAAGAAAAAGCGGCGCTTTTGACGCAGCGGTGCTGGTCAGCCGAACTCTCCATCGCAATTTTTTCGCATGGGCTTCCGACGATCACGCGCCGATCCCGCGCGCCATCAGCGCGGCCAACAGAATGACGAGCGCCAGCAAGTGCACTTCCGCGGTCACCAGTCGGCGCACTTTCTTGATTTCGTCTTCGCCAGCAACGAACGATTGGTCCGTCAGCGCGCTCTTATTCCAACGAAAATATGCCAAAGTCGGCCCGATTGAGAGCAGTCCGATGAGCGCGAACGTCGCCAGCTTGGCCCAGAAAAAAGGTTGGGCGACATAATATTCCCAGCCTCGCGCGCCCCATGCCACGCGTGCAGCGCCAGCCAGGATGAGTCCAGCCGCTGATATCCCGTAAAACAGATCGATCCGCAGCAACAGCCGCGCGACCTGCCCGTTCACGGGCAGCCTGAGCACGAACGCCTCCGCGCTGAGCGCCCCCGCGAGGATCAGCACCAGGGTGAAGTGGAGAAACGAAAGGCCGGCGTCGAGGTAGGGCATAGCACAATCTAGAGGGGCCGCGCCCGCCGGATCAATCGACGCTGAGACTAGGCCGGCGCTCCAAGCGCCGGATTCGACAGGCGATAACCCCGATGCTAGCTTTCCCTCTCAGATTTTGGGGGAGATCAAAGATGGCTGAGCGCGAGACCTTTTCCACTGTGGCTGCGGCTTGGGCGCAGGTTGCCTCGGCGCTGGTGGGGGTTGTGGCCGCCGTTGCCGCGACTGTCGTCGGCATCCAGTCCAACGCCCAGGGAGAACGGCAAAACGACCAGGCCAAGACACAACAGGCGCTCGAATTTTTCGCCACCTTCAACGCCCAGGACATGCTGGAGGTGCGACGCAATCTAAGCAACGAGGATTGGTGCACGCGTTACGGCTACATCTCCGCGGCGCAATACGAGGAAGAACATGGTCAGAAATACCAGACCATCGTGTCTCAGGAGCAGGTGCTCGTAGCCGTGGACTTTTTCGACACGTTGAATTCCTGCAAGGAAGGCGGACTGTGCAACGGCGATTTCGTCAACCAATTGTTCGGCCCCTACGCAAAGGAATTCTATGACGACCTCGCAAAGGCTATCAGCGACGTCCGCAGCGGCGCCTCCGGGCGCGGCGCCAGTTTTGGGGAAGGCATGGCCGCCCTCGCAGAAGACGCCGCCCCTTTGAACGAGGTCGTCGCGCGCTACCAGCAATCCTGCGGCGGATAAGCGCGAGCACTCTGCGTAGCCCGTCGGCCGCCGGCGAACCCAACTCAGGCGAGCCCCGACTCAGGGAATTTCGTTCACGATCAGGTCGAAACTTCCATTCGCCAGGGAGCTCGCGCTGACGCGAAGGACATAGCGCCCCCTGTTGTCGGCGCGAAACTCCACAACATTGGGCTCGCGCTCGCTCGTCGGGCCGTCATAGAAATCGACCTCTGTAGCGCCCTCCCTCCCCATCAGGCCCACATCGACAACGGGAAGGAAGTCGTTGGAGATAGCGCGCACGCTGTAGCTCTTGCCCCGCGCTGCTTGGAACTCGAAATCGACGTGGTCGCCATTGGCTTCCGCAGTGAGCGCACCGTGGCGCATCCAGGCATTGGCGTTACGCTCGATCCGCTCCATTGAGCCCACCACAAACGGCGTCAGCTGCACTTGAAGGTCGTAATCTCCGTACTGACCCTGCCCGAATGAACGCGCGCGGATCGCGTATGCGCCGCTCTCGGTCGGATAGAAGCGGAGCAACGAGTTGAAGGTTCCGTCGCCGCGATCGTCATTGCTGTCGATCTGCTGGAACTCGCCATCGACCATGCGCCCGAGCAACAGATAAGTGTCGAGATTGGAATCATTGCGCGCATTCATGGAGATTTGCAGGCGCTGGCCCGCTTCCGCCTCGAAAGTCCAGACATCGTAGGCGACGCCATTGTCGTCGGCCGGCGATTCGGCAGTCAGACTGCCATTACTCAGCTCTCCGATCGCAATCGGGCGCAACACAGCCGCTGGCGGCGCCACGAACGGCCGCACTACGAGATCATAGGCGCCGTATTGCCCAGCCCCGAACGAACGCGCCCGAATTTCGTAATCCCCCGTTGCGTCAGGGGTGAAGCGCAGCATGGAATTGAAGGTGCCGCCGCTGTCGTCGTTGCGATCGATCTCGACAAATTCGCCGCCCTGCATGCGGCCGAGAATGAGGTAGGTATCGAGGCCCGATTCGCCGGCTTCCGCCATCGAGATTTGCAAAGCCTGCCCTGCCTGGGCGCGAACCGTCCAGCGTTCGAAGGCCACGCCATCACTATCGACGACGCTCTCCGCCGAGAGGTTGCTCGTGACGGATTGATCGATCGTCAGCCGCCTCGGACCCGCGCTCCGGGGTACGCCGACTGGCGTTGTCGGTATGGTTGGCGTGAGGGGCGTCGCGATCGACGGCAGCGTGGGATTTGACGGTGGCGGCGGCGCTGCGCCTGCCACACGCTGTATGATCCCATCGATTGCGTTTTGGGGATTGGCCTCGCACCCGTTGGCCTGAAGCCTGAGTGTCCTGAGTTCGCTCAACGCAGCTTGTTGCGGCGTCGCGCCGCCCTCGAATTGGGTGCGGATGCCGCGTGCGCGCTTGACCATGTCATTGCACGATTCGGCGTGCGCTTGTTCTACCGCGCCAAATGTCCCCAGCAGCGCAGCCACTCCGACGAGAAGACGCGTTTTCATGATTTTCCCCCTCCAATTCGAACGGCACGTGGCGGCGACCACATGCCCCCAAACACGGTTAACTGAGATGTTAGTCACCCCGGGAGGGAGAGACAAGCGCGGAGGACCTCAAGTGCGGGCCTGAAGTGAATTATTGGATCCCGGCAAGCTCAATCGTCGCGATGGATGCGCTCGCGCCGCTCGTGGCGTTCCTGGGCCTCCAGTGAAAGCGTGGCGATGGGGCGGGCGTCGAGTCGCGACAGCGAAATCGGCTCGCCGGTTTCCTCGCAATAACCATACGAGCCGTCCTCGATGCGGCGCAGCGCTTCGTCGATCTTTGCGATGAGCTTGCGTTGACGGTCACGGGTGCGCAGCTCCAGGGCGCGGTCGGTTTCGCTGGTGGCGCGGTCAGCCAGGTCGGCTTCCGCCACCGTGTCTTGCTGCAGCGTAGCGATCGTGGAGCGGCTTTCCTCCAGGATTTCGTCTTTCCAGGCAATCAGCTTGCGCCGGAAATATTCGAGCTGCCGTTCGTTCATGAACGGCTCGTCGTCACTGGGGCGATATTCTTTCGTGACCGTCGAAGCCATTTCCGCACTCCGTCCGCCCCCGCGAGGCGCCGCCTTATAGCCCTCGCCATGGGGCTCGTCCATCGAGCAAGGACGGCGCCAAAGTTTGTCTGAAATCCTAAGGTTAAGGCGGATCATTGCGGTCCCCCGCAAGCGATTCCGGGCTAGCCCCTCCCGGAGAACCGGTCCAGTTTGGCAGCCTCGACCGCCAATCGTGTGTCGATTTCAAGCAGGACCGCGTCGAGCCCCGCTTCCCCGGTCGCCTCCCCGCGGCGGCGGAGCGTGTCGAGTTCGCCCCGCAACGAAGCTGGCGCCCGCCCCAATACCAGCCCGCGCTCAAGCCGCTCCAAAGTGTCGAGCGCTTGGCCGCCGCGTTGCAGCTGGCGCGCGCGCCGACGCTTGGGCGATTCATCCCCTTGCAGGGCCAGAACCGCGTCTAGCGGCGTAACGCCGCTCAGTCCGACTGCCGCATTTGCAGGTTGGGCGTCATCAAGTTCAGGCGCAAACCCCGGAGCGGCGCTTGCACCCTGACGGCGCGGTGCGCCGAGCGAAGTAATACGGCCGCCATTCTCGATCTTCATGACGCGCGAGCATCGAGTGCTGCTGTTTCCGCTTTGTTAAGGCGGAGGTTGAACGCGCCATTAACCAAACCTGGCGCCTATGTTCGCCATGAATTTCGCAACCCGGACTGGGCGCGCGGCATTGCTTGCCGTCGCATCGCTTGCCGCCATCGTCGCGCCGCTGACGCCAGCGCCCGCCTGGGCGGGACCTCGCATCAAGGACGTCGCTGATTTTGAAGGCGTGCGCGAGAACCAATTGGTGGGCTACGGTTTGGTTGTGGGGCTCGCCGGAACTGGCGACAGCCTGCGCAATTCGCCGATGACCCGCCAGGCGTTGGCGGCGATGCTCGAGCGCTTGGGCGTTAACGCCTCCGACGGCAATCTTAACACCCGCAACGTCGCAGCTGTGATGGTGACTGCCCACCTGCCGCCGTTCGCCTCCCAGGGTTCGCGCATCGACGTGACAGTTTCGGCGCTGGGCGATGCGCGCAGCCTGGCGGGAGGGCAATTGCTGGTGACGCCGTTGATCGGCGCCGACCAACAAGTTTATGCGGTGGCGCAAGGGGCGCTGGCCGTCGGCGGATTTTCCGCGTCGGGAGCTTCGGGATCGACGGTTTCGCGCGGCGTGCCGACGGGCGGGCGCATCGCATCGGGCGCGCTGGTTGAGCGCGAGATCGCCTTCGATATTGCCAGCCAGCAGGAATTGCGGCTTTCGCTGCGCAACCCGGATTTCACCACCGCACAGCGCATTGCAACCGCAGTCAACCAGGCCGTTGGCGCGGAAGCCGCCCACGCCGCCAATCCAGGCTCGGTGGTGCTTCGACGTCCGCCTGCGTTTGCCGGCGACATGGTCTCCCTTGTCGGGCGGATAGAAAACCTGGAGGTGGAGGTCGACGCTCCCGCCCGCATCGTCATCGACGAAAATTCCGGCATCGTAGTGATGGGCGACAATGTACGCGTGTCGACGGTCGCCATCGCGCAGGGCAACCTCACCATCTCAGTCCAGGAGGATCCGTTTGTCAGCCAACCCGCGCCGCTGAGCCGCGGTGAAACCGTGGTGGCGCCATCGACCAATATCGAGGTCGAGGAAGAGCCTGGTGGCCTGGTCGTGGTTCCAGGCGGCGTGCCGCTGCGCCAATTGGTGAACGGCCTTAACGCGCTCGGCGTATCGCCGCGCGACATGATCTCGATCCTACAGGCGCTGAAAGCGGCGGGCGCGATCCAGGCCGAAATCGAGGTGATGTGATGGCTGACGCCCCAATTCCGTTGGCTGGCGCGCCGCTGCCAATGCGCGCGCCAGCGGCTGCGCCGCAAGATGAAATCCGACGGGTGGCGGCGGAGTTCGAGACGATCTTCATCGGACAGATGCTGGCGCCGATGTTTGCTGGGCTGAAGACCGATGGCCTCGGCGGCGGCGGCGCTGGCGAGGAAATGTTCCGGCCGATGCTGATCGAGCGTTATGCGGAAGCGCTCTCGCGCGCCGGGGGCGTCGGCATCGCCGACAGCATCGTCGCCGAATTGACGCGGATGCAGAGTCAACAAAGCGGCGATCTGGGCGTGGAGGCCGGCGATGGCGTTGATCGCTAGCAACGCAGCCGATCGCGTCGAGCAGATACTCATCGTCACCGAGCGGCTGACCACTTTGATCGAAGAAGAAACGCGCCGTATCGAATGCCGCCAGCCTCCCCTTTCGGGCGCCGAGGCGGAAGAGAAGAACCGTTTGGTTAACGCTTATCGCCTGGAAATGACCCGTATCGGCCATGACCGTTCGCTGATCGAAGGCGCGTCACCCGCATTGTTAACGCAGTTGCGCACGCAAACTGCGGTCTTGCACGAGCGGCTCGCACTCCATGAAGAAGCGCTCGGCGCCATCAAGCTGGTTACCGAGGGCCTGGTTCAAGCCATGGCTGAAGAAGTCGTTCGCCAGCGCGGCGGCGGCGCGGGCTACAGCGCCAACGGTGCGCTTGGAGCCCAAAAATCACCGCAGCCAGCGCTCGTCGACCGCTCGGTCTAAATCTTGCGTCCTGAAATGGCGATGATTTCGCCTTTCCTGCATTTCATCTTGCCCCGCACACGCGGGTAGGATTTGTATCGGCGTTTCATGGGTGAGGGATGAGGCACGATTTACCGTCGCACGCGTGGCGGCCGCAACGGGCGCTGAGACGCCGCTCCCACGGGGTGCTGAGCGCTTTCGTCTTTAATCTTTGCCTGCTGCTCGCCCCGCTCGCGGGGGCTGGCGCCTATTTGATTATCCAACGCGACAATCTCTACGCCTACGAATTGTCCCCGGCCGGCGCGAAAGTCGTCGCGGCCCGTGTGGAGCGTCTCAACGGTCAGCTCATCCAGCTTGATTATGACCGCGAGCGCCTCTGGGATGACTTAGTCGCCATGGAATTAATGGGCGAAGATGTCGCCGCCGCACGGGGCTTTCTATTGTCGGCCCGCGGCATGCTGCCGGCGCGCAGCACGGCGTCCATGGCCCGTGTGCTTTCCCCTGATGCGAGCGACGCCGAGATCGAAATGGCGGCGCTGCAATTGCTGACGCCAGGGACGCGCGCGCGCTACGAGCAAATCGTACCTTTGCTTTCGAAAAACCCGCCCAGCATGGCGGCAGCCGCGACACCTGCCCCTGGCGAAGGCGATCGCGAGAATTTCGAACTCATGGCGCGCGCGCTCGCCGCGGAGCCAGAGACGGACTCAATGCAATTCGTGCTGACGGGCATGCGGCTCGGGCTCGCCGGCGAATTGGGGCCGCGCGCCACCGCAGGCGCTGCGGTACTCATAGACGCAGCCAGGCGCGACGATTACCCGCTCGGCCTCCAGGCCGATGTTGCTATGCTGCTGACGCAGGCTCTGCCCGTTGACGCGTTCCGGAGCACTGCCCTCGCGAGCGCCGCGGGTCGCGACCCTGGCGCCGTCGCAACCGCCGGCCCCGCCTTCACCGCTTCGGTCGATGCATCGGCGATGGCGCGAGCCAAAGATATGCTGGCGAGGATCGGGGCGATGGCGGAGGCCGCATCCCATGACGGCGCCGTGGCGCTGCTAACCCACGCAAGCGGCCTGCGGGACCTGCAGCGGTTGCAATTAGTGGCGCAAGGCGCCGGCGATCGCGCGGCCGCCGCCGCCAAGCGCCTGCAGCGTGACGGTAGCCTGTTGGCCGCGGCCCGCGGCGAACTGACGGTCACCCGCGATCTGATGGCGGCGATCGCGATTGCAGCGCTGGCGTTGTTGGTGCTGGTGGCCATCGTGGCGACGAAGACATTCCGCGCCGGCCGCAAGCTCCTGACGCGGTCGCGAGACGACGACTACGCTGCCGACCTCGTCGAGTTGGGCGGCAATTACTAAGCGCGGAACAGCGCAAGCACAGCTTGTGGCTCGACGTTGGCGATCGGCGCCGAACCAACGGCCTCCAGTCCCTGGCGCACTTGCAACGCCAGCAAACGCGCGCTGTCCGCGTCCAGATCGGTGCGCACGCCGGCGGCCGCCCTGTCCACGGCGCTGAGGAAGCCCTGATGCGCCTCCAACGCCTGAACGGTTTCCAGTAACTGACCCATCGCCGCCTGCAACGCCTCAAGCGACTTCTGCACGGCTTGGGGTAGCTCTGGATCGGCGATGTCGGCGTTCCTAGACACGGCGATGATATTTTGCGGACCAGGATCGTCCTTCAGCCGCAAGTCCGCGCCCGGGATACTCAATGGCGCCGCATCGAGTTCGGCCTGGACCGAGACGCTCGCGCCCGACAATAAGGTAGCCCCGCTCTCGATGGCGGCGTCGAGCTTTTGCGAAAACGCCTGCAGTACCGCCTGGAGATCGACTTGCGCCGCGCCGGAACGCGCCAGCGTCTGGACGTTCACCAGCATCGCCTGGGCCTCGTGCCCCAGGGCGAGCGCGTGGTGAGCTTGGGCGACGCCGTCGCGCACGCTCTGGCGCACCGCCGCCAGCGATGCGCCACTCAGTTCGACGCGGTCGCGCAAGAACGCTTCATCGTGACGCTGCGGCATCGCTGCGCCGTCGCGGGCAAAGCGAACATCCGCGCCGAGCGCGCCAAGGCCCGCCGCACCCGGCATAATGCTGGAAACCATGTCGTCTGCTCCTTCGGATCGCACGCCTAAGGCGTGCGGCGCGTTCCGCCGCAAACGTGTACAAAGCGTAAATGCGTTAATAGATCATTAACAACACCTCGCCCGAAACGATTATTTTACTCTTTTTTTACCCTTTCTCGCCCCGCAAAACAAAACCGCGCCGACTGGAGGTCGGCGCGGTTTCATTTTCGATAGAGAGCGGAACGGCGCTCTCGTATTTCTTAACGGAAGAAGGACAGCACGATCGACGGCGCCGAATTGGCGATCGACAATGCTTGCGCGCCCAGCTGCTGCTTCACTTGCAGCGACTGCAGGCGGGCCGATTCTCTGGCGAGATCAGCGTCGACCAGCTGGCCGATGCCCTTTTCGACCGCGCTGGAGAGTTTCCCAAGGAACTCTTTCTGCGTCGCCAACGCTTTCGACTGCGAACCGAGCGAGGCCAGGTTCGAGTTGAGCGTGGTGATCGCGGCATCAATCGCGGTGGCCGCAACGCCCGCGGTGGCGGCGCTTGTGCCGACATCCCAGGCCGCCGCGCCGTTCAGCGCGCCAGTGCCGCCGACGGTGAAGTCGAACGTAGTGATCGTGGTGGTCGTAGACGGACGAGTATCAGCCGCTGAAGCCGAAGCCGAAGCCGTCGTGCCAGCAACGCCGTTGACGAAGTCCGAACGACGCGCCGTGCCCGAACCGTCCGCAGCTGAATTGACGGTGATCGCGAAGGTGTCGGTGTCGTTCTGGCCCTGATAGGTGATCTGGCCCGTGGTTTCGTCGTAGGTAGCGATCACGCTCCCGCCGGTCGCGGTGCCCACGGAATTGACGAACGACGCAATCGTCGTCGTCGCCGTGATCTGCAACGCGAAAGTCGTCGTGTTCGAGCCGCTGGTCACTGCAATGCGAACGAAATCGTTGGCCGCCAACGTGTTGTTGGTGGCGTCATATGCTTCCGAGGCGTCGACTACCTCGGCGTTGCGCGAGGGAGCGGGAACCGTGGACGGCGCCGCCGCTCCGGTCTCGGTTTGCACGTTGCCGGTGCCGACCGAGCCGCCGACATCCGACAAAAGCACACGCAGTGGGTTCGACCCCGAAGCAAGGCTTAAACCGTTGACGACGTTGGCGCCGTTGAAGGTCGCCGAGTTGGCGATGCGGGTCACTTGGTTGCGCAATTCGTTGAAGTCGGCTGCAACCGCGGCGCGCTGCTCCGTGGAGAGATCGCCTGCCTGAGCTGCGACCGCCTTTTCTTTCATCTGCGTGAGCAGGTCAGAGATCGTCTCGCCGGCTGAGAGGCCAGTGTCGATCACGTTCGTGGTCCGGTCGATGCCGTCAGCGATTGAGGCGATCGAAGCAACGCGCGAACGTTGCGCTTGAGCGATCGCGTAGACCGCGCCGTTGTCCTTCGCGGAGGCGACTTTCAGGCCGGTGTTGATCCGGTTCTGAACCATTTCGAGTTCGCCGGTGGTCTTGGTGAGGTTTTGCAGCGCGACGAGCGCGCTGAAATTGGTATTGACGCTAGCCATGACGAGGTCCTTCTGGACGGTGTTGCCGGTCGTGCTGACCGGTGGGACGGTTGCGCGCCCCATGACGCCGAACGACGTGCGCCCCCCATCGGAGAACAGCGCCGCTTGAGGCGTTAGTCATAAGCAAAGGGGGTTAACGGCCCGTTGACGACACGGAACAATTGCAACCGTGCGATCAGCGTGCGGCCAAGCCTTCCATCATGGAGCGGTTGACTTCCATGAGCGGCTCGATATCGGCGCCGTCGCGCAGAACTTCGCCGGAATAGCGAGCCACCCAAAGCGCCAACGAAATGATCTGCCCACGCAGTTCCAATGGCAGCTGGTTTTGCGGCAGCGAACAGTCCGCCGCCAGCATGCCCCAGAGCTGGCGGTTGGCGGTCAACGCCTCCGCTACCTGCGCCGTCGACAGATTTTCCTGCTTGGCGCGCAACAATTCAGCCGTCACCAGTCCGAAAGCCCGGTACTCCAACTCTCGCGGCGATTCAGCCTGTGTGGCCGCGCGCTGGTAGGCTTTGATCGACATCCCTTAACCCCAGACGTTCGGCTTCATAGGAAATGAGTTTCCTGCAGCGCATCAACGCACGGTAGTATTCACGGGCTATTACTTCTTTGGAAACGCCGATGCATTCGGCGAGAATTTCCGGGTCGCGTACAGCGCCCATGAATTCGGCCAGTCGGGTAGCGAACTCGACATAGGCCTTTTCCCTGCCGTCGTCGTCCAAATACATAAGCATGATTGGGAAATAGATGCGCTTCGCCGGGGTGACCGCATCCTCCGGCTGCATGATGTCCTTCTCACGCAGCACCGAGGCCTTGTTTTGCAACACCAAAGCGGCGCGCCGGTCGCCGTTCTGAACAACCGCTCCGTTGACGACGAATTTCTCGCCCGGCCGCAAGGAAAGTTTCAACGGCATTTTTCCCGCCTTTCCTCCCGCTTCTGGGAGTCACGGCGCCAGGGTCGCTAAGCTTGGTTAACGAGAGGTTGCGGCGTGCGCCAAGCACCGTGCCCGAAATGCGTGTCGTTGTGGTCGCGCCGGTTTGGAATGAGCGGCGGCCGGATTGATCGTCGCAATTGCGGGAACTAAGTTCGTTGCGCACTCGCACCGGATCGGGCGCACAGCAAAATCGGAAACGAGGTCGAGAGACCTGGGCCGCGACGCGCCAACGCCGCAGCACAGCCGCCCCGCGCCCGCCGCAGAAGCGAAAGGAAAAACCATGCCCAATGTCCTCGATGTCGCGCCGGTTCGAAAATTCGCAGCCCGCGCCGCCGCTCTGATCCCAGACGCAGCGATTTCAACGCGGTATGAGAAACTGGCGTTCGGCCGCATGCTCCTGGATGAGCGCAATTTCCGCGCGGCAACTTTTGGGGAGGTGATGCGCGCACTGCCCTGGGCGCAGGACGCCCACGCGCGCGGCGAATTGTTGAGCGTGTTCCGCTTGCACCCGAGCGCGGCGAGCGGGGTGCGCACGGCTGCGCGCCGGCTCGCCAGGACCTGCGCGCTCGCCGCCCTCGACCCAGCCAAGTTCGTGACGCACTCTGTCGGCATCGGCGAAGCGGGCGCGTTTCTCGATAAATTTTCGCGCGTGGATTTCGACACGGCCGCGCGCAAAGCACTCGCCTTCTCCCGGTTCTACGCGGCTATCGAAGACGAGCTTGCCTGCGAAACGCCAGCCGCCGAAATTTCAGCGACCTCAGGCCGCGTCTGGCGGCGCGTGCGCACCGTGTCGGAACTGCGCCTGGTCGGGCGCGAATTTCACAATTGCCTGGCGCACACCGCACGCCACGCCTCTTATGGCGCCATGATCGCTCGCGGGGGGCAATTCTGGGTGCTGCGCGACGCCCTGGGCGTCGGGCTTATTGTCGCGTTGGCGCAGCTGAGGACGCCGATGCGATTTACCGAGGTGCGCGGCCCGCGCAACGCGCAGGTCCCGCACGATCAAGAGGACCTGGCTCTGCTTGCGGGTGCGCTTGGCATCGCGCCCCCCGCCGCGCCCCTGCCCTTACGCCACCCAGAAATCATTACCTTTATCGAGCGACTGCAGATAGCTGCCGAGCTTGATGCACCCTTGCGTAGGTTCGTCCGCGCCCATTAAGTGCGCGCGAAGCGAGGGAGCAGGCATGTGGTTTGAGGGCACCAAGGATTATATCGCGACCGACGATCTGAAGGTCGCAGTGAACGCGGCGGTGACGCTGGAGCGCCCGCTCCTGGTCAAGGGCGAGCCCGGCACCGGCAAAACCATGCTGGCGATCGAGGTGGCCAAGGCATTGGGCATGCCGCTGATCGAATGGCACGTGAAGTCCACCACCAAGGCGGTGCAAGGGCTTTACGAATACGACGCGGTGATGCGGCTGCGCGACAGCCAGCTGGGCGACGAGCGCGCCACTGACATCGCCAATTACATCAAGCGCGGCAAACTCTGGGACGCGTTCGAGGCGCCCGAACGCCCCGTGCTGCTGATCGACGAAGTCGACAAAGCCGACATCGAGTTCCCAAATGATCTCCTGCAAGAACTCGATCGCATGGAATTCTACGTCTACGAACTCAATCGCACGGTGAAGGCCAAAGTGCGGCCGGTCGTGATCATCACTTCCAACAACGAGAAGGAATTGCCCGACGCCTTCCTGCGCCGCTGCTTCTTTCACTACATCAAGTTTCCCGACGAAAGCACGATGCGCGCCATTGTCGACAGCCACTTCCCAGACATCAAGACGCGACTCGTCAACGAGGCGCTGCAGATTTTCTATGACATGCGCAAGGCGCCGGGGCTGAAGAAGAAGCCGAGCACGAGCGAATTGCTCGACTGGCTGAAATTGCTGCTCACCGACGACATCGACCCAGAAACGCTGAAACAACGCGATCCGGCTAGGCTCATTCCGCCCATGCACGGCGCGCTGCTGAAGAACGAAGCAGACGTGATGCTGTTTGAGCGCCTGGCGTTCCTGGCGCGGCGGGAGCAGCGGGGGGGCGGGAGTTGATTGCCACCGCCGCGGACGTCCTAAACCTTGGAATCGACAGCTGTCCCAGCCCGTTCTAATATCCCCCCGTGGGAGGAGGACGCATGCGGCGGCTCTTAACTGCGTTCGCTTTGATTTTGGTGTTGGCGGCGCCGGCGGACGCTGAGGATTCCGCCAACGGCGCGGATGCTGACGCACTCGCCACAGCGCCGATCTCCGGATCGCTGGCCATCATAGCTTCGGCGAATGCCGACGGCGTGTTTGCCCCGGGCGAGACCGAAGGCAGTGTGCGCCATCTGGGCAGCGGGCTCGTCTGCCATTTCCAGAGCGACGGCTCGGGCGCGCGCCTTGTGTTGTTTCCCGGCCTGCCGCGCGGCGACGACGTGGCCTGCGAATCTGCGGATGGGGGCCACAATATCCGCTTGCACGCCACGCGCCTGCCGCAGCGGGCGACGTTGGACAATTTGATCGCCGCAGTCGAAGCCGCGGTGCGCCGCGCTACGCCAGAAGCTGCGCCCTACGCCGCCACCCTGCGCATTGCAAGCGACGCCGGCTTGCCCGCCTCGCGCAGCGCGCAATATCTGGTCCCTGGCGAAAATGGCGCGCGCGACTATTTGCGTGTAAGCGTCGCTCAGGTCGGCGCCTGGACGATCAAGATGCGCTACCGCGCGTCGGCGCCGGACGATGCAAGCGCGGCGCGACTGGAAGAGCGCTCGGAGCTAACCTGGCGC
>CXWL01007980.1_pt1 | contig 21509 bp, 21 predicted proteins | sample 590931 | NCBI WGS metagenome assembly CXWL01 (sample SAMEA3498368, study PRJEB10139) | groundwater metagenome | biome: water well; material: biofilm material | place: Germany | collected 2015-04-27 | reverse complement strand
AGCAGAACTCATCGCCAAAGAAGTCGGCTTCGCCGGCCCTATCAAGTGGGACACCACCAAACCGAACGGCCAACCCCGTCGCTGCCTCGACGTCACCCGCGCCAAAGAACTCTTCGGGTTCCAGGCGCGCCATCGGTTGCGCGAGGGACTCAAGAAGACCGTCCAGTGGTTCCACGACAACCGCAACAAGCTCCGGGAAGTGCAGTTCTGATCGGAAAAGGCGCTTAAGGTTGGAGGATAGAGGTTCGAGGCTTGAGGCAACTGCCTCGCATCTCCATTTTGAAGCCCCCCCTCCAACCATTAGCCTCCAACTATCTTGAGCCCTGCCTCCAGCCTCAAGTCTCCCCATTCCCAACCTGTCGACAATCTTGCCTTAGCCAACGGCTTACCTATAGAGTAAAGACTGCTCAAAACTCTAAGGCTATACAAATGTCCACATCGACAATGACGAGCAAAGGCCAGACAACGATCCCGAAAGACATTCGCAAACGACTGAATCTTCATCCGGGGGACCGCCTGGACTTTATCATCGAGGAAGACGGCCGAGTGGTCGTGCTCCCGGCAAGCGTTGATGCGTCGGAGTTAACGGGAATGCTCAAAGCGCCAACCAAACCGGTCAGCGTAGCCGAGATGAATCAAGCCATTCGCAAGCACGGAGGCCGGCGATGATGGGTCTCGACACCACAGCAAGACAAGGGTCTGAACAGCATTGTTCGCACCGGATGACAAGAGTCGAGGGACAAGGTGCTAACCGCCTGATAGCGTGGAGGAAGCCATGAAACAGTTGGATCGCATCACCATGGACCCTGCGGTCATGGGAGGGAAACCCTGTATCAGCGGTATGCGAGTGACCGTCGGTACAATAGTGGGCTTGATGGCCGCGGGAAAGGCGATTGACGAAGTCTTGGCAGCCTATCCCTACATCGAACGGGAAGATATCCTGCAAGCTCTCACATACGCGGCCTGGAGATCGGAAGAAAAGGATCTTTCCTTGGTCTCCTGATCAAATTCCTCGTAGTTTCTGACCTGATCGCGTGTCATGTCGTTCGGATAGCGCGGAAGTAATAGGACGTATCCCCAATACTCCACCCGAGATCATGTGTGCAGTTCAAAGGAGGGCACCATTGTGAGAACAGCCAATGCCACAGCAGAAGTATTCATGACCGCATTTGAGTCTTTACCGAAGTCCGAGCGTGAAGCGATCATGCAGCGACTCTTTGCCAACCCGGCATTGAAGGAAGATCTCATCGATGTGGCCACATGGTATGAACGCCACGCAGAACGGGCCATTCCGTATCAGCGTGTGCGTGGACGCCTGGAAAAGGCCGGCCGTCTGTGAGGTATCGGCTTGCCATCAAGCCTTCGGCCAGCCGGGAACTAGAGCGGCTGGATGATCAAGTACTTCGTCGGGTAGATGAAGCCATCCTAAAGTTAGCCGAAAACCCACGGCCACATGGCGCAAAGAAACTCAGTGGTGTGCCGTTGTACCGCATACGAGTAGGGACCTTTCGAATTGTGTATGAGGTGAATGACGCACAGCATCTGGTGACCGTCGTGACTATCGGTCACCGTCGGGAAGTCTACAGAACATGATCGAGGACTTGGGACAGAATATGTGTCAGAGCAAAGGGCTGGAACGAATACCCTCCGCGACAGCACCAAGCGCCCGGAGACCATCACTATCGGCACCAGTGAAATGAGACCAACGTGACCAAACTCCTGGAGGCATGGCATGAGCACTGCGGCAAACATCGTTGAACCTCGCGTCATGAGTATGGCCGTCACCGATGATGAGATCATTGCACATCTGGTAGACGGGCGGACGATCAGCGTGCCATTGGTCTGGTCATGGCGGTTAGCGGAGGCCACGCCGGAGCAGCGACAACATTGGGAAATTCTTGGCGATGGTCAGGGGATTCGCTGGCCTGACATTGATGAGGATATCAGCGTCGAAGGCATGCTGCACGGAGTTCCAGCACCACGGTCCACAATGACCTCAAGACACGGAGCCTGATCGGCCTGCGGCACCAATCTACCCATTTTCGACAACGTCACGGTTCCGCCATAGCCGTAGATGGAACAAGAAGCCGATATGAAACTCAGCTATGATCCGAACTACAACGTCGTGTATCTGCGCCTGCACGAAAAGACGGACCAGGTCACGACCATTAAAGTCAGCGACGAGATGAACATCGACATAGCACCAGATGGGACCGTCTACGGGATCGAATTGCTGAATGCGAATGAGCAATTGTCGGACGACCATGGCACGCTGATCGTAGAATCGGAAGGGCACCGCCGTGAAATCCCGTTGACGGCCTAACGAGGCGTCCTTGATGCCCTCATGGAGCCATGGCCATCCTGTAGACTCCCTGCCTCCAACCTCGAACGCTCTTCGCACTTCCAACCTCCAACAATCTTGAGCCCTACCTTCTAACCTCTAGCCTCAAACCTCCAACAATCCCGCAGTGCTCACTCTTCATTTCTGTACAGCCCGACGTACATCCGTACAGATTCCCATTAGCCGAAGAGTCCTAACTCGTTGACCATGCAGAGGCTCACGAAAGCCCTGCATGGTCTGAGTCTTGCTCCACCAGCCGGGATTGATGGGAAGAGCCGTATGGGAAAGATCTCGGCGAAAGATCAGGGTTGAGGTTGAGCGAAGACTCGACCCTGTTTCATCCCGGCCTCAACCTTAACCTAAACCTCAACCTTGGAGTTTCCAGCACGTTGCCATGCCAGACTCGGCCTTCTGCGGAACACGAAGGACTGACAACAGATCACTTCCTTGTTGCCCATTAAGTCCAAATCAGCTAAGTAGTTCCTCGGTGGCGTAAACATTCTGCTACGCGAGCCGGAACATGAGCGAGCAAAAATAGCCGAAGCAGCGAACACCTGAATGAAACCCGGACCCGCCAAACCACATGATAAAACGCATTGATCTCATCGCCGGAGCGCGGCCCAACTTTATGAAGATCGCCCCGATCATCGATGCCCTGAAGGCGGCGGAGAAGCGGGGAGGGCCGCTGCGTTATCGCCTGATTCATACGGGACAACACTACGACCGCGCCATGTCCGGCAGCTTCTTTGAAGAACTCGGCATTCCCGATCCCGACATCAATCTCGAAGTCGGGTCCGGCACACAAGCAGAGCAGACCGCCGGGATCATGGTCGCCTATGAAAAGGTCTTACTGAAGGACAAGAGTGATTTATGTCTGGTGGTCGGCGATGTCACCTCGACCATGGCCTGCTCGATCGCAGCACGCAAACTCGGAGTCCCGGTCGCCCACGTCGAAGGCGGCATCCGCTCCGGCGATTGGACCATGCCGGAAGAAATCAACCGCGTCGTCACCGATTCCATCACCAACTGGTTCTTCACCACCAGTGAAACGGCCAACGAGAATCTCCGCCGCGCTGGAATCAGCGACGATCGCATCTTCTTCGTCGGCAATACCATGATCGATACCCTGTTGAAGCAGATGCCACGGCTCCGGCCGCCGGCCTGCTGGGATCAGCTCAAGCTGGAGCCGGGAAAGTATTTTGTCATCACCTTGCATCGCCCGGCGAATGTGGATGGGGAGCAACAGTTGCTGCAACTCCTCCATGCCATCGCCGAAGGCACCCGCGGATTGCCGGTCGTCTTTCCCGTGCATCCCAGGACTGCGAAGAACCTGCGCGACCTCGACAGCAAGACCCCGCAATTGAACTACGTCGATCCGCTGGGCTATCTGGAGTTCAACTATCTGGTCAAGCATGCAAAAGGTGTAATTACTGATTCAGGCGGCATCACCGAAGAGACGACGGTGCTCGGCATTCCGTGCCTGACCCTGCGCGACAACACCGAACGCCCCGAGACCATCACCATCGGCACGAATGAATTAATCGGCACCGACCCGAGCAAGCTGCCTCCGGCGCTCGCGCGATTGATGGCAGGGAAGTGCAAGAAAGGCGCGATCCCTCCGAAATGGGATGGCAAGGCAGCAGAACGGATCGTTACAACAGTAGAAAACCTATTAATCAAGAAAAGGTTCAACACCTAGTCGCTGGAAACACCCACATCATGATCACATCACTGCTCTATCGAGGCTTATGAAATAATGATGAGAACACGTAGCAAATCTTCGGTTGGTTTCTTTATGCGAACGCACCCCGCAACTACCTAGAACGAACATTTCGTCGGTCAGAGTAATTCTTTACCGTTAACAAGCTAAGATCTTGTCATCAGGCCGCCTATAGCGCCAGCAATGATAAAACAACACCGTCTAGTAACTAGTGCTGCATCCTCAATCGTCCAGATCGTAGTTTCTGGCACGACATTAGTGGTGCTCTATAGGTACCTGCTAGAAACAATTGGCGTTGAACAGCTTGGCGTCTGGTCGTTGGTTCTCGCAATGAGCTCAATGATCCAAGTCGCCAATTTCGGCCTAACAGGAAGCATCGTTAAACAAATCGCAGACCACGATGCAAAAGGCGACAAGCGTATTACGGCTATTGCAATTGAGACTGCGGTCATTACAGTGGCCTTTTTGAGCTTAGCCCTAGTTGCCTGTGCATATCCAGCCGCGAAGTACTATCTTGCTTTTGCGATCGGAGGCCAACCCTACGAGGATGCACTTGCAATTCTTCCGCTCGGCTTGATGGCGTTCTGGGTATTGATGGTAACGAGCATCTATCAGTCAGGCCTATACGGATGCCAGCTGATCAATACGAGAAATGGACTCTTGATTGCAGAGTCGATTTCCCATTTGGCGCTTTGCATATTCCTAGCCCCCCGATACGGCCTACTCGGGCTGGCCTATGCCAGAATAGCTCAAAACTTGATAACGCTGCTGGCATCGATAGCCTATCTGAAAGGCCATCTCTCTCACCTTTCATTCTTCCCTTATCGATGGGACAAAACGCTCTTCAGAGAGATGGCCGGCTATGCCACAAGCTTTCAAGTCATCTCATTGTTGACCATGCTCTCTGACCCAATCACGAAGGCTCTCCTAAGCAGGCTGGGGTCCGTGTCCATGGTGGGGTATTACGAGATGGCAGCCAAGCTGGTCCACCTCTTTCGTTCTCTGATTGTGAATACAAACCAGGTACTTGTTCCTACGTTCGCCAATCTTAGACAATTACAGCCTCACAAAGTAGCGGAACTCTATCTCAAGTCCTCCCGCCTTGTGACTTACCTCGCCCTACCAGGATTTGGCCTTTTGATCACCTGTGCCCCCTTAGTGTCTGAACTGTGGGTGGGGCGCTACGAGCCCGTCTTTGTTTGGTCGATTGTCATACTTTCTTCTGGATGGCTAGCCAATACCCTCGCCGTACCAGCCTATTTTGCAAGCTTGGGGACAGGGGAGATGAGGATCAACGTCCTCTCCCACATTGCCATGACCATATTGAATATTCTCCTTGCTTTGTCCCTAGGATACTATTGGGGAGGGCTTGGTGTTGTGGCGGGATGGGCCATTGCCCTAACCATCGGGGGATTGCTGCTAAACATCCTATACTGTAATCAAAATTCTATCGCACTTGGTAGCCTTATATCAGGGGATGATCGGATCCTCCTGTATTACTTCATTGCTGGACTGGCTATTACCTATTTAGGGTGGCAGATACTCCCGAGATATTGGGAGGTATGGCTATCCGCACTGGATGCTCCCGTCAAATGGGGACCGGCTATTACCAGCGGGGTAACAATCTCTGCCTATCTTGCGATCATGACCACTCCGATGTGGAAGCATTCAACAAGAAATGACATACAGCGATGGCTTATTGGGATATTTTCAGGGAACAAAGCGTCGCAAGTTCACACAGACTGACTTGGCCCATTGGCCTGGAGGCACCCCTATGTTCCGGACTCTTATAAAGCATGTGCTATTGAAGCTGGGTTATGCCGTGTCTCGCTATGACCAAAAACGCGATCCGCTCGCAGTTAGGAGACACTTTTTCGAATCCCATGGCATCACTGTTGTCTTTGATGTTGGTGCCAATGCCGGACAGTTCGCGCTGCAATTAAGAGAGTCTGGATATCGAGACAAAATTGTTTCCTTTGAGCCGCTATCTTCGGCATTTAGGAAACTTTCGGAAGCTGCTCAGAATGACTCCAACTGGCAAGCGGAACATTGCGCGCTCGGAGACAAAGAAGGTTCGGCAGAGATAAACGTTGCTGAGAACTCATGGAGCAGTTCTCTCCTCGACATACTGCCGGCCCATGTCAAATCAGCTCCCGACTCGACATACGTCGCCAAGGAAACCATATCGATTAAGACTCTCGATGCGCTATTCCCAAGATATTGCCCACCAGACAGGCGTATTTTCCTCAAAATAGACACACAAGGCTTCACCATGAAGGTGCTCCAGGGGGGGAAACATACGCTTGAGGCGATCCAGGGGCTTCAGGTCGAGATGTCATTGGTTCCGCTCTATGAGGGAGAGCCACTAGTTGGAGAAATCGTGTCATTCTTACAAAGCAGAGGATTCACTTTAGTATTCCTCATGCCTGGCTTCATAGACAATCAAACAGGCCAACAATTGCAGGTTGATGGCCTCTTCTTTCGGCTCTGACCCTAATAAGGCGACATGCTCTACTACGCAATTGCAGCAGGAGTGGTCGGTCTGATTGGCTTCTTACTTCTGCGTCCTAGGGTCAAAGTCCTGATCGCATTCTTTGTGATGACTTCATGCTTCGATTTGGTACCGAGGCTTATTTTCAACAAGGATGTTTGGGACTTGGGCGCAGTGCTTCTCTTAATAGCCTGGCTTCAATTGGCGTTTCTCAAAGTTAAAACTCCATTCCACACATATAGCTATGTGGCTCTAATCCGAATCTTTATCGTGTGGATGTTCGTGTGCCTTTTATGGTCGATTCTGATCTCTGATTACCCGGCACTAGACACGCTGAAAGCCTCCCGACAAATGATTATAGGCTTCTTATCATTCTTTGTTTTCCGGAGGCTGTTTGCGACCGATCAAGACGCATTTAGCTTCTTCATGAAGTCGCTATATGTTGCCACCTTTGCCCTCTTACCAATAAGCCTTGTTCAATACTTCATACATAGGCCGCTGCTGTTTGGTTTACACCGGGAATATGGTGAGATCATCAGATCGTTGCCGGTATTTCTTCCAATAGCTCTCTTGTATTTCTGGATTATTGTTTCGAAACTTCTCACAGCCGACAGGGTAGCGAAGCATGAGTTATTATATGCAGGAATGGTGATTGGCGTAACAGCCCTCACATTTACCAGAGGAATATATCTTTCCGTGCTGTTTGTATTCTGCACGATGCTCATCACGCTCACCATAAATAAAAAGCTAGATGCCAGGGCGACCATAGCTTTCATCTCTCTATCGGTTGTGTGCGTGGCAATTCTTTTGTTTGGAGGATATGGGAATAAGGTAATTGAGCGATTCGCTAGCGCTATAGATCTGGCCTTCTTAGATAATGCCAAGGCAACAGGACACAATGAGGATACATTTACGGGCAGATTGGCGTTGACCAAGGAAAGATTTGAGCTTGTCGCTGAGCACAACCCTCTTATCGGGTATGGTTTCATTCATGAGAATAATGTGCCGAATGCCCTTAGAGCCAAGCTCAAATTTGGGTCAGCCATATCCACACCAGAATATCTTGAGAAGTACCGAAATGGCCATCCGTATGTTCCGGCATTACATTCTGTAGACATTGGGTGGGCTGACGTGGTCGTAAATACAGGGCTCCTTGGATTCAGTTTATTTCTATTGATACTAGGGGCTTTTATTGTTAATTATTTGTTGAATACTAAGGCATATAGTTTAGTGGTATATCAGTTTCGACTAGCGTTTTACTTGCAGGTGCTTGCCTTAATCCTCCTGATGTTCAATGGAAATCCCTTTGTTGCCCTTGTTCAGATTCCTTCCCTAATGCTTGCAGGGTATGCCTACTGCAGCCTAGTAAGACCAGATGTTCGTTCAGGCGATCAATCAACCGCAATAGCCATATGATCATGAATACGCTACCAAAACTGACAATTCTAACTCCCTCTTTCAATCAGGGCCCCTATATTGAGCAGACCATCCGTTCGGTGCTAGCGCAGAAGTATGAGCCTGTCGAGCATATCGTTATTGACGGAGGGTCGACTGATAGTACGGTAGATGTGCTCAAGAAGTATCCCCATCTGCGTTGGATATCAGAGAAGGATCGAGGGCAAGCAGATGCTCTGAATAAGGGATTTGCAAAAGCGACTGGCGATATTGTCGGCTGGATCAACTCAGATGACTACTACGAAGACAACATATTCAAATCGATTGCGGAATGCTTCCTAACCCCTGAGGTCATGTGGGTCACTGGACATCTCACATTCCTATTCGACCAAACAGGTGAACTAATCCCACAACGCAGCCCAATAATAACTTACGATCGACTCATCAACGACCCTGACATCGTCCGTCAACCGCCAACTTTCTTTCGTAAAGCTTTTATTGAACAAGCTGGAAGATGGAATCACGAGTTTTTTATGGCGATGGATTTTGATCTGTGGGTTCGCCTGGCCAAAATGGCCCCCCCCCTCATGATTGACAAGAACGTCGCTTACTTCCGAATTCATGCCCAGCAGAAGTCCTCGCATATAAATACGCTTCGACAAAAACACGAGCTTGTCGCCATATTAAACCGTGAACAAGCGCATTGGACAATTACAAGCAAGCTCCGGATTCGGAAAAACTGGGCCGCGCTGAAAGGTCGAATCAAGGAACTCCTTCTTACACTCAAGATCATCTCTCCAAGAGGGCCTGGCAGTCCCCTTCGAGCGAACACAGGGGAATAAAGGATGAGAGTCGCGCATCTGATCTGGAGCCTGAAGGTGGGAGGCTCCGAATCCATGTTGGTGGATATCGCCAATGAGCAAGCCCTATCCAATGATGTGGTGATACTGATAGGAAACTGCGATACAGATGATACTCTCCTAAAATCTCTCAGCGACAGAGTCCGAGTTGAATTAATTAGTCGACCTCCGGCCAGCCATAACCCCTGGTATATATATAAGGTTATCCGCGCACTGAAAACTTTCAATCCAGATATCGTTCATGCGCATCAGGAAAGTTTCGTCAAAATCCTCCGGTTTCTTTCTGTTCCAAAAGTCCTAACCGTCCACGATACAAATCAGAAGCTGCAGTCTGTGCGAGAGTATGATGCCGTATACAGCATATCCGAGGCGGTAAGACATGACATAGAGACAAAGCAACCTGACGCCCACTCGACAGTAATATTCAACGGCATCTGTTTTTCAACAATCAAACCTAAGACAAGCTATGGGCAGCTACCGTTTAGAATCGTCCAAGTCGGGCGACTCGACCATCGAATCAAAGGACAGGATATTCTTCTGAGAGCCTTGCAGTCGGTAGTGGAATCGATCGGTAGCGGGGAGGTCACCATTGATTTCATCGGGGAGGGGCATTCCAGGGAATATCTTACTGCCCTAGCCGAGGAGTTAGGAGTCTCAGGACAGTGCCGTTTTCTGGGAGGACAACCCAGGAAGACGATTTACGAGCACTTGCATACCTATGATCTCCTCGTGCAACCGTCTCGATATGAAGGCTTTGGACTCACAGTCGTCGAGGCCATGGTCGCGAGAATTCCAGTCCTCGTCTCAAATATGGAGGGGCCGATGGAAGTTATCGCCAACGGAAAGCATGGCTACTTCTTCACAGCAGAAAATCACGTGGATTGCGGCCAGAAAATAGCCGCCATCATCAAGGGCTCACAAAAAGAGAATTTCCCTGAAAAGCTTATTGCGCATGCTGAATACGCAAAGAAGCAATTTGACATTGCGAATACTGCAAAGCAATACCTTGATGCATACGGCAGGGTAATATCAGCCAAACCATAAACGCAGCAGCATTGCCTCGCGTCAGGCCCAATCACCACACTATAATCGCAACCATCGCCTATCGACCTCTGATAAGAACAACTTGAACTCGGTTACCGAATAGCGCCTAGAAAGGCAACCGTCCATGCGTTCAGATACCTGCGACTCAAACAATAAATCCGATCCTGGTCACCATTTTGGCATTCATCTCATTTCTCATCGACTGTGTGATAGCGTGGCGGACTGAGTACTCCTCACCAAAGCACGGGCCGGCTTTCAACTCCTGACTTCTCTTCTCCACCCATTGCTCGACAGAGCTGGTAATCCGAGCCGGATTTCCGCAAGCGACGACATTGTCGGGAACATCCCGAGAAACAACGCTACCCGCTCCTATTACGACGTTATTACCTATTCGCACTCGGGGAAGCACGATTGACCCCGCCCCGATAAACACGCGATCACCGATATCTACCTTGCCGATTCTGACGTAACCCAAGTGAGACTGCGTACTAGCATCATGAGCCAAAATATGCACGTTTGGAGCCATCGTGACATCATCTCCGATCGTAATGTGATGGCAATGACTCCAATCGATATTTACGCCTTTCATCATCTTAAAGTTTGCTCCAACTGTTAGACCTCGCCTCTTGAGTTCGCCCACAAGATCAGGATCGAACCACCGGTTATAGATGCGACGAAGGATCTGATGCAACATATCCAACCCTCCCGTTTCGTACCAGCCCCTGCTCACACATGTGGATTTCGCCTGGTTCTGAGTTGTGATGTTGCCGCTCACTACTCAGGAGCTTCAATCACAAGTCGCTATTCTCCATCGAGAATGTAGACCTTACACTCAAACGGACGAAACACGTCCCTGATTTGACCATTCACTACCGGAACATCTGTTTTCCGAAATAGCGTATCAACATGCAGGAGGCGCCGTCCAGTATAGGTTGCCGTTTCCAAAGTAAATGTTCCCGCCCCATTCCCGTTATGAGCCACAAGCAAGAAAACCCTCTTACCTTTCTTCCACACAGAATAGATAAAGTCGTCCTTCTCAATTGGAGACAGAATCTCACGTGATTCCGGATTAAGAAACAGTTCCTCTGCCAGTACCCTGACCTCTTGGTGAATGACCGATAGTCGTTTCCAAGTAGCTCCGGAATTGGATTTGGTGTCCCAATAGCTCAATGACCCACCGTAGACTATGTTAAGATAGACCATATAGTTAATCTCGTCTCCAGTTGGTTCCCTCCAGGCATCCCCTCCACCGTAAAGTTGTATCCAAGAGTGTGCAACCTTCCTATGGATACGGGTCGTTTCAAGAGTGCGAACAGCGTTTATGGTAAAGCCGTCCATATTTCTTCGTTGACCTGCAAACGGGTAGTAGTCTGTAGAGTAAATATCTGAAGAGCCTAACGTACCCCGTGGTTCTTGGCCAACCTGTGGTGGCACCCCATCGTACGCCCAGTTAATCAAGACCAGTCGATAAGGGTCCGCTTTCTTGATCGCCTTATATATTTCTATCAACTCATCGTCTTGCCAGGTATGAGATGCAGGCTCGTCGACCGGAAACCATCCTATTACTGAGGGATTCTCTTTGAGGCTGATAATTAGTCTACAAAACTCCGCAAGGCGTTGACGCCAGTTAGGCACCTTGACGCCGGCCAGTGGGATACCAATGATTGCTTTGAGCCCATACCTCGCAGCACCAGATAAAAATGCTTCAACATCGCGAACATCGTAACCACCATGAGCATTGGGTGGACGGGTATAAAATACAGTGTTAATTCCATGCGTTGCGAGGTCTTTGAAATACCAATCAGGAGGTGTTTTCCAACTTCCAACCCCCATACCAATCATGTGGAATGGTTTGTCGTTAATGCTGATGAAACGGCGCACTTCATTGATTCGTATCTCTACCGGACTTGTTCGAAGTTTAATTAGTTTCGCTGTTGCAACTGCCTGCTTGGTGTTCCCCTCAGCCACTTCAACACGACAAATATAGTTACCCACTGGCATGTCACCAATCGGCACATCGATTACTATAGAAGAAGAGGGACGAATGACGAATTCGTTCTGGACGGGAAGCGTCACTATCTTATTTTCGCCACTAGCGCACGCTATCAGCACTTTCACGTCTGAGTCCCCATGGGATGTCAATAACATGTGTGCGGCCTGTTGAGAGGTGTAGTAGTTATAGTCAAAAGTAGCGGTTACGAGAGCCTGTTTGTATACCGAAACTTTGCCATTGATCGAGTCCAGAAGATTCTTCAGTTGCTGTTTTGGGGAAAAAGACAAAACCTCAGCGCTTTCGTCATCAACCAATGGCTGGAAAGGACTAGGCTTATTGCCGCGCTCAAGTTGAGGCGCCGAGACAAAATACGTTCCGGGGCTAGGGAAAAACATAATTAACTGAAGGGAATCGGAATTCTTATTGGTAACACGAAACGTATCTGAGTATCGCTCCCACGTGGTCGACAATTCATGAATGACTGCTTCTCCTTCTTCCCCAGCTCTGGTCATTTTGTATTTCACACCGCCTCTGTCGGCCTTAAGGTATGCAGAAAACGTATACTCACCATCAGGCAAAGTGTAAAATAATCTGCGGGGCGCCAAGGTCAAGTGAGGAAACTTATCTTCACTATTTCTTATCCTCAAGGCCTTTGCGCCTGGCACTGGAGATTCAGTGTTGTCGTCGATGCCATACTGTTCATGCAAATTTTTAAAGGTAAGAGCCGCGACATGATTGAGATCCCAGTAATCGGGGATAGAATGATTGGCACGTTGTTGGAAGGTGGAATTCCGAAGTAAATTCGGGCTGATACTTCTGCTGGGCTTGGATGATTGTGCTGGATTGAATTCGTATTGAGCCTCAGCAGTTCTGATAGCTCCCTCCCAAAGAACTCTCTTCATCTTGTCAAGAATCTGAACCCTAGCAGGGTTGATTCGATCTCGACAGCAGTCAGTTCTATTGTGAATAGTAATTCTAGTGATTGGTTCCTCAGATCCAAGATTGATCTCCCACCAGGGGTTGGGCTGGGTAACAGTGCTTGTTACCGAATGACCAAAAAAATCTCCAGAGGTGTTGCCATCGATAGCTCTGACAGCATTAGCCTCACCAAATGTGCTGACCTGCACAGACTTCCCCTGCTGTGAAATGTCTTTTTGCCCAGAGTAAACTTTGACCTCTGCCAGCGACAAAGTTCTTTCTATGCCGGGCAGCTCTATTAGGATGTATTGACCAGCAATAGTTTGTGCGGATTGAGCTTGCGCAAGCCAACAAAGGGAAAATAGAAAGAACAATACCCCCAATCTTGCCATCATCATAATCCTCGATTGATGATCATAATTAATATCGGCTTAATTCCTCTGCCTGCAAACTCAGGTTCTGGAGATCATTAATAGTGCAGCTTTAGACATCGACTCATATTCTTGTCATATTCTTGATTGATGGATTATTAGTGGGCGAGACATCATCTGTTGTCTTACTGAATCCAGCATATCATTTTGGCGCGGCTACGATGACCTTCCCCCATTTATTACACCACGGCCAACGAAGTTGACTCCTGCGCGGTCTGGGGCTGGTTGTGATGGTGGTTGATGAACTCCATGGGTGTCAGATTCCCGATGGCACTGTGCGTCCGCTCCTCATTATATTCCCGTCGCCAGGCTTCAATCACCAGCTGGGCTTCCTGCAGCGTCAGAAACCAGTGCTCGTTCAAACATTCATCCCGAAACTTACCGTTGAAGCTCTCAATAAACGCATTCTGCACCGGCTTCCCTGGCTGAATGAAGAGCAGATGCACGCCGCGCTGTGCCGCCCAGGCATCCAAGGCCGTCCCGGCGAATTCGGGACCGTTATCCAGAATCAAGGTCTCCGGCAACGGGCGAGTCAGAAACAGCCGGTCGAGAATCCGGCACACCCGCGCCCCGCCAATCGAGATATCGACTTCAATCACCGGCACCTCTTTGGAGCAGGGATCGGTCATCGTCAGGCACTTGAACCGTCGGCCATTGGCCAGCCGGTCATGGACGAAGTCCATCGCATAACAGCGTCCAGACTGCGTGGGTTTCGGCAAGGCGACCCGAGGCACCGCCGCCACCTTCTTGCGTCGTCGTCGCCGCCGTAACGACAGCCCTTCGTCGCGATAATACAGCCGTTCCACCTTCTTATGATTCACCTGCCAGCCCTCCCGTCGCAATCGCACATAGATCCTGGGGCAGCCATAGCGTCGCTTGGTCTCCGCAATCTCCCGGATTCGCGTCCGCAAGGCTGCGTCCTCCTGACGCCGACTGCGGTACCGCAGCGTGTTCCGATCCAATTCGAGCAACCGGCACACCCGCCGCTCACTCAGCCCAAAGCGCTCGGCCATCCACTGAGCGGCCGCTCGCGTCACCTTGGGCCCTACCAGTTTTTTGCGGTGACGGCCTTCAGCGCCTGAATGTCCAGCGCTTGCTCCGCGACCAGCTGCTTCAGCCGCCGGTTCTCGTCCTCCAGCTGGCGAAGCTTCTTCACATCACTGACTTCGAGCCCCGCATATTTCGTCCGCCACTTATAAAACGTGGCATCCGAGATGCCGTGCTTGCGGCAGAGCTCCTGAACCCCAAGCCCCGCGTGGGCATCCTTGAGCACTGCAATGATCTGTTCCTCCGTGTGCCGTTTCCTGGTCATGGGCCCCTCCTGTGGACCCCATCTCAGCACAGGCGAACTTCCAAGCCAATGGTCTAGTTTTCAGGGGGAAGGTCAACGATTTGATAGTAGGCAATGATTTGCTTCCTCATAATCTCGCATGAGATTTCAGTCCTTCAAAGGGAATATTCTGAAGGGCAGCTCCTGAGCTGCCCTTCAGCCATCCAGAGTGTTGTAACCTCGAACAATTCAGTGTATCTGTTTGCATATTCGGCCGCATGTCCCCCTAAATGTAGTTTTGTTATTGCATCCACCGCAGGCACAGGCGTTTTCTTGATGATAGCTATGGGGAATTCGATACTAAACTCGTGCTTCTTGGAGGGTTTTACAACAATGTTGACTATGACTTTTCCATACTTCTCTTTGGGAAATCGGGGCACTGACAGCGCTAACAGTGGCACCTCGTTTGCATTGGTGTAGTTCAACCTGGAGCTGACGTACTCGGCCTGATGCGGAAATATATTTTTTGAAAGGATGAGGATTCATTCCATTGGAACGCAATAAAACACCCTCTGTGCTTCTGGTTACGCCAGCGCTTGACCATCCGGGCGGCGTATCTCAGCTATTCCAAGTCCTTCAGGCACACCTCGGGCCAACAGTTGAATACTTTTCGCTCGGCGGTCGTGCTGAAAACGAAAGCCCTATCCACACACTTTGGCGACTTATAAAAGATTATTGCCACTTCGTCAGAATCCTGCTGACAGGACGGCACGACATCGTCCATCTCAATCCATCGCTCCTTCCTAACGCCACGATCCGCGACGGTGTATTGCTCGTTACTTCCAAGTTGCTGAGTAAAAGAGTACTCGTCTTCTTCCATGGATGGGATACTGATTTCGAGAGGTTCCTCAGAAAATATTTTCTGCGTTTATTCAAGCTGGTCTATTTTAAGACTGATGCAGTTCTCGTCCTTGCTTCAGATTTTCGTAATAAGCTAGTGGCGATAGGGTATAAAGGACCGATATTCCTCGGAGCGACGGCTGTAGACGACGAGGCTTTTTCATACGCCGGTATACCTTGGGCCTCGACCAGAGCCTCTCGACCTGAAAAGACTTTTACAATCTTATTTCTCAGTCGGATCGTGAAGGAGAAGGGAATTTACGAAGCAGTAGATGCCTATCAGCAAGTAAAAACAAGGTACCCGTACGTGACGCTTACATTGGCGGGAGAAGGTCCTGACCTAGCCAGTGTTAAGGCTTACGTCAGAGATCGCAGCATTCCTGACGTTTCCTTTCCCGGTTTTGTGCGAGGTAAATCGAAAGCTTCCGTATTTGAGCAAGCAGATGTTTACCTTTTCCCTACCTCGTACGGTGAGGGGATGCCGATTTCTCTACTCGAAGCAATGGCTTATGGACTGCCCGCAATTACACGCCCGGTAGCGGCGGTGAGGGACTTTTTCGAGGAAGGCAAGATGGGAATTCTAGTGGAGAGCCTGGACCCCGCGGATTACGCAAATGCACTTGAACGATTGCTAACTGATCGCGAATTGCGTTTTAAAATAGGAACATACAATCATGACTACGCTAGAAACAGATTCCGAGCTCAGGAAGTTGCACGGAATATGCTGCAGCTCTATCAAGACATTTCTCCACTCTGATGCGAAGCCTAAGTTGGTATCTCAAGCGAGCAGGCGTCATGCATCCAAGAGAGATGCTTCACCGCATTGGGGAGTATGTCGACCTGGCCAGATTGCGCAATCAGCACAGATTAGGGGCGCCACGCTTCAAGACAGTGAAGCAACCTAATGATTTCAGCTTTTGTGCAAAAACGAAAGATCAGCTTCCCTTTTTGAGTTGGAATTTTCATCAGACCGATGACGAGATTCTGCGTCTTGTTGATGGACAATGGCCAGCTCTGGGTTTTCCGTGGAAATGGGAACCTGACTCTTATGTGTGGAGCCGCGCTCCGGATACCGGGAAAGTCTGGCCATGCGTTTTTTTTGGTTCAATTCTCTACCAGGTTGGTAACCCCTTCGGTGATATTCGGGTGGCATGGGAACCATCCAGGTTGCAGCAACTGGTCAGCCTGGCGCTTCTCGCACGTGGTGATTGGGCACAAGGCGGGAAGGCGGTTGTGTTGTTAGAGAACGTGTTCACTTCGTGGGTTGAAGCAAACCCGCCGCTGACAGGAATCCACTATGTTTCGGCATTGGAGTGCGCTCTACGGTTGATTGCCGCATGTCACGCACTGGACATGGTTCGCACAAACCTCAGAACCCCACAGCGAACCTGGACTAGCCTGCTGCAACTCGTGGGGTCACATGCGCCCTTGATCGCGAGGCGATTATCCCTCTATTCCTCCGCAGGTAATCATACCATCGCGGAGGCGTGTGGACTAGTCTATGCAGGAACGCTATTCCCCGAGTTTGCTGACGCATCCGAGTGGAAAACAGTCGGTATTCGCCTCCTGGAACAGGAATCGGAAAGGCAGATATTGAATGATGGTGGCGGTATCGAACAAGCATTTGGCTATCAGCTATTCATCATCGACCTGCTGGGACTCGTACAGGCGCTACTGGAACATCATGGCGATCCCGTACCTGGCGCAATAGCCAACGCAGTGCGCAAGGGGAGAGCGTTTCTGAACGCCTTCAGCGACAGCGCGAAAAGTCTGCCTTCGATTGGCGACAAGGATGGTGGCTACGCACTTTCACGCCATCTGCAAATCAGTTGGAATGTAGTTGGAGATCGAAGCGAGACGAGGATCACATTCTCTGATTCCGGTTACACGATACTTCGCGGTCGTTCGTCATCGCCCTTTCGCTTGGTTCTCGACCATGGAGCATTGGGCATGCCACCATGCTTTGGTCACGGCCATGCGGATGCTCTATCCATCATTTTGTATTGCGGTGAGCAGGAAATTTTCATTGATCCGGGAACCTATACCTATTCCGGCGACCCAGCCTGGCGAGCTTACTTTCGTGGAACTCAAGCACACAACACCGTTAACGTAGATCGACTCGACCAAGCCGTTCAGGAAACTGCCTTCCTGTGGTCTCAGCCGTTCTGTTCCCAGCTCATACATCAGCACATAAGCCCCGAGGGGACCTCCATTGTCATTGCGAAGCATAGTGGCTACGAGGAACGCCTGGGCGTAACTCATTGGCGAGCGGTGGTCCATCAGTTGGCGGGTCGCTGGCTCATTTGGGACTACCTGTCAGGATCGGGTAGTCATCATCTAGAACTAAACTGGCATCTTGCTGTTGAGCCTGCAACCGGGAAAGATGGGCATACCCTCCAGTGGGATGGGGGTCTCCTGCACTTGCGCATTGACGGTGGCACCACCACACTACATAAAGGTGATACAAATCCGATCAGCGGCTGGCGATCCACCCAATATGGAATGAAGGAACAGATCTCCACCCTGCGCACAACATTCACTGGACCTCTACCCCATGAATTCGTGACCCAAATCCAGCTTGATGGTGAGGCCACATCCTTGCCGCCAATGACTGTTCCATCCTTTCTTCGAAGATTTGTGCATGAAACCCAATCGCGTTGAAGTGCTCGGACTAGTGGGCATGTTGGCGGTAGACGGTTTCAGCCTCCCATGAGCGATATCCTGGGAATCGAACGCTGGGACTCTATACGGCTATGAAGCAGAGGAGAATATGTCGGCAACACCCCCATAACAACGAGTTACTGCTGGATACCTGGTTTCAGGGTGGGGAGAAGGTATTTAGGGCCTTCAAGTATTTAAGAATCTTCTTTTGTGAAAGTTCAGAAAACGCTCAGAGTTAGATGTCAGGGGACTCAGATGCTCTTGCGCGTAGATGTTTCTCTTATCGACTGTATCCAGCATCAAGAAACAAGATGACTATTAATATTTCTAGCGGCGTGATTCCGCCTCTACAGAAGTAGTGGAAGTAATCAAAAATGGTCTAAGAGGTTATGGAAGATGTGTGGGATTCTTGGGGCGATAAACTTACCAGTTCACGAAAATATCCTCGATCTTATTCAACACCGCGGTCCTGACGCCTACGGGGAAGTGAAGATTAGAGTCGGAGGGCATCCCGTATATCTGGGTCATCGGCGATTATCAATCGTCGATCTGTCACCGGCAGGTGATCAACCGATGCGATCCCCGGATAGCTCGAAACTAATTGTATACAACGGCGAAGTATACAACCATCAGGAGTTGCGAAGCCAGCTCAGTGATATTGACTTTGTTGGGCATTCCGATACTGAAACCATCCTTCATTTTCTCTCCCGGCATGGTCTCACTGCCGTTTCCAGTCTAAACGGTATCTTCGCCTTTGCATTCCTCAATACCTCAACAAACCGGCTGTATCTCGTCCGTGATCCGTACGGAGTCAAGCCGCTATACTACTGCCAGGAAGGGAATGCCTTCGCATTTTCCTCCGAGATCAAGCCTATCTTACGGCTCATGCCCCAAAGAGTATCCACTGACAATCTCGCTGAACTGCTGCGACTTCGATACTCACCATCACCGGATACGCTATTTAAGAATATCCGCAAGGTGCGGCCAGGCCATATTGTCGAGGTTGATTTATCGAAGGACCACATCCGGGCAATTGAGCGCCCCTACCTGTTACCCATACCACCGGTTGCGCAGACTTCATCTATGGAGATGGCCCAATCCAAATACGGCAACCTCTTGCGCCAGGCGGTCGAGCGACAATTAATGTCTGATGTTGAGGTGGGTATTTTATTGAGCGGTGGTGTGGATTCGGCACTAATAGCACAGTACGCACAGTCCCTTATGCCGAACAAAATGAAAGCCTTCACCATTGGTTTCTCAGACACGGACGATAGCGACGAGATAGTAGAGGCCCAAGAGACCGCAGCCCATCTCGGGCTTGACCATCAAGTCATTAGGATCGGCTTCGATGATTTCCTAGTTAAGTTGAGAGACTGCGTGCTGACCGTAGAGGAGCCTTTGGCTACGACCTCTATGATACCCATGTATTACCTCGCGGAGTTGGCGGCGCGCTACGTAAAAGTAGTGCTTTCTGGGCAAGGGGCCGATGAGGCGTTGGGTGGTTATCGCCGTTATCAGGGGGAAGTGTTACGTAAATTTGTTCCGCCATCGGCGGCACGGTTTTTAAATAGATTGGCCTTGTGCGCCGGGCTTCAGTCCGAGACTATAATGCGCGCATTACCTGCGCTGGCAGAGTGTGATGATATTAAGCGATTCTCTCTCATCTATGAGGTCTTTTCGTCCGAGCAGATACAAGACCTCATCGGGATACGAGACGGGAAGACCGAAGAGCGAATCAACTATTTCTATAATCTACTGGAATGCCGGTCACTCACAGACAGCACCGCGCGCATGATGTCGCTCGACTTGCGGATGAATCTTTCGGACGACCTGCTTTTATATACGGACAAGATCACGATGAAGCACTCGTTGGAGTGCCGCGTGCCGATGCTAGACGTTGATGTTGTCCATTTTATAGAGTCTCTACCTGTTAGTCACCGGGTGAGGCTCGGTGGTGGGAAACTGATACATAAGCGATTGGCTGAAGAAGTCCTGCCTGCAAGTATCGTCAGACGAAAGAGAAAGGGATTTGCCTCACCCACAAGAAGATGGTTCCGAGAGAAGACAGCGATACGCGACCTACTCTTGGATCGCGGCTCAAAGTTTGCAACTTATTTCAATCGACAGGCAGTCGAATTGGTGCTCAACCAGCACGAGCAGGGGTATAACCGCGAACGTCATATCTTTCTCTTATTGGGAATTTATTATTGGCTGGAAGAGTTTGCTTAATAGAGGGCAAAGATGATTGATGTTAAACGAATAGAAGTGTGTGGGGTACCCGTTGATTGCCTCACAATGGCCGATGCGCTTCGCGTGACGGAAGACTGGATCGAAAAGGGAGACCATCCGTTCACGATTCTTGCTGTAAACCCAGAAAAAGTTATCCGCGCGCAGCAGGATTCTACTCTGCTGGCAACGTTACGGAGTTCTGGGTTGCTCATCCCCGACGGCATTGGTGTCATCATGGCTATACGCCTCTTAGACTTAGGCCGGGCAGAACGGATCCCCGGCGCTGAATTGATGCCAAAGCTCTGCGAACGTGCAGCCTTGAAGGGCTATACCGTTTTCCTCTTTGGAGCAAGTGCGGAGGTTAACCAGCAAGCTGTCGCCGTCTTGCGAGACCAATATCCTGGAATTCGTATTGTTGGCTCTCAACATGGTTATGTGAAAGAAGAAGAAATGCCCTCAGTCATCGCGCGTATCAACGAGTGCCAGACCGACCTTCTCTTTGTCGCCTTAGGAAGCCCTCACCAAGAACTGTGGATGGCTCGCTACCTCCCGCAATTGAAGGTGAAAGTCTGTCAAGGTGTCGGTGGCACGTTTGATGTTATCGCGGGTCGTGTGAGACGTGCGCCAAAGTTTTTCCGCAGCCTGCACCTGGAATGGTTTTATCGTCTCGCCAGCAACCCTAGTCGTCTTCGTCGCCAAACCGCCCTTCCGAAATTTGCCTATCGCATTCTGAAAGAGTGTTTTACTCGTGCAGCCTAAGGCATGGCTGAATAGGGTAGACGGCCAGAAATCTACACCTAAATGAATACATAAAGCTTCAGAATGTGATCATGCTCGATCAGCAGCCGAAAGAACGCATGCCGGACCTGTGGTCTCTGTCGAGTGTGAGCCTTGTCCTGCTCAAGAAATCTGACCTCTTCAAAACAGTCATTCCCTCTAAGATCTTCGAGAGCATGGCGATGGAAAAGCCGATCATCCTTAGAGTCGAAGGGGAGAGTGCCGAACTTGTGATGGCGGCAGGCGGGGGAATCTGTATTGAACCGGAGAATGGGAAAGACCTCGCAGAGCAAGTAGTGAAACTGTATCGTGATCCCGCTCGATGTCGAGCACTCGGCACAAGCGGCAGGCACTATGTTCTGGCGCACTTCGATCGCCGGGTCCTGGCGAGGAAGCTGGCCGCTGTCATGCAGCAAGTCGTGAGCAACGGTTGAGCTGGAGAGGATGTCGGAGGCGTAGGGAGAGGTTGAGGGGGGGAA